>Ga0182745_1001652_pt1 | contig 21153 bp, 21 predicted proteins | sample eDN3rd30CKraftBY_FD_128523 | JGI IMG/M metagenome (GOLD analysis project Ga0182745, IMG submission 128523) | Enriched backyard soil microbial communities from Emeryville, California, USA - eDNA 3rd pass 30_C Kraft BY (version 2) (version 2) | ecosystem: Environmental > Terrestrial > Soil >...
GTAGAGTACTTTTGCTTAAAATAAGACTGTCAAATACCCGAAAAACGTTCAAAATTACAAAAGGCCTTCAGAATGTGACCATTCTGAAGGTCTTTTGTCGACAATCTGGGGCATTGACCACTATGTGCGGTCAATGCCTTTTTGCTATTAGTAAATTTTAAAAACATACACAGAAAGCACTATGGAATATTATTTCTACTTCATAATCGTATTAAATATCTTAAAATGCACTTTATTGTCTTTAATAGATTCCATGGATTTTGGTGTGTCATAGCCAATCCAAATAGCAGTTGTGTACTGATCGGTCATGCCGGCTAACCAAAGGTCCTTATAGTCATTCGTTGTTCCTGTTTTCACGCCAATATAATCGGATTTAGACTTTAAGCCTTTTCCAGTTCCGCTTTTTACTACATCCTGGAATAATGAGCGCATATAGCTAACAGTTTTTGGTAACCAGATCGTTTCTTTTTCTGTCGGCCAACTATAGAGGATGTCCCCATTTGCATTTGTGACTTGTCGAATGCTTCTTGCTTTGACATATGTGCCATCGATAAAGCTCGTGTAGGCATCTGCCATTTCTAGTGTCGTAACGCCGTAAGACAACCCACCTAGACCTGCAGCATAGGCTTTATCGGCCGGTACAATAGATTGGAAGTTAAATTTCTCAATGTATTGGAAAGCGTTATCCAGACCGACTTGATTTAATAATCGAATAGCTGAAGTATTAAAACTATTTTTAAACGCTGTTGAAATCGTTACATTTCCGTAAACTTTACCGCCATAGTTTTCAGGACAGAAATTATCTATGCAGTATTTTCCGCCGCTCACAATCGACTTAGGCGAATAGTTGGTCGTTTCGAAAAGTGGTCCATAAACAAGTAATGGTTTAAAGGAAGAACCAGGCTGTCGGACGGCTTGATAGGCTCGATGGAAGTCGTATTTTTTATAATCTTTACCTCCGTAAACACTAACAATTTCCCTCGTTTCATTATCAATTACAACCGAGCTGCTTTGTAAATCACCGCTGCCTAGAATGGCATTGATATTCAGCTCATCCTGTTCCTGCTTAATAGGGTCAAGCGCGGTATTTATGGTAATACCAGAGTTCAGTAGTTGCTGAACCTTGCTGTTAAGTTGTTCTTCGACTAGTGTCTTTTCTTCTTCTGATTGTGCAGCTTCAAGTTGCTCTTTGTAGCCATCATTAGTAGCGACAAGTTCCTTTAGTTCTGCAAGGACAAAAGTGCTGTAAGCGGGTTGCTGCTGTTTTTTTGCTTTCACATTTAAAAGGATGTCTTCTTTTTTATAAGCAGCCGCCTCTTCTAAAGTGATGACTTTATAGTCTGCTAAAATATCCAATAATCGTTCCTGTCTTGCCTTTGTATTATCGAAATTTTTAATAGGATCATATAAAGTTGGGTTATTTGGAATCGCGGCAATAAAAGCCATCTGTGCTATGGATAGCTCAGCTAGAGGCTTTTGGAAATAGTAGCTGGCTGCTGCTCCAATCCCGTATACATGGTTGCTATAATAGATTTCGTTTAAATACATTTCGAAAATTTCTTCTTTATCGTAAAGCTGTTCGAGCTCATAAGCATAAAATAATTCGGTTATCTTACGCTCGTAAGTTTTCTCGACTGTTAAATAGCGCATGCGAACAAGCTGCTGTGTAAGTGTACTTCCTCCTTGTTCAATGGAACCTTGAGAGTTCGCAACAACAGCACGAGTAAGGGCGCTTACATTAAAGCCGATATGTGAGTAAAACTCTTGGTCTTCACTTAATAGATAGATTTGTTTAATAACTTCCGGTATGTCCTCTAATTGCATTGGTTGTCTCCACTCAACATACTCTTCATTAAACACTTTGCCATAGCGGTCAACCATCGTAACAGGTAACGGGTTTTCCTTTTTGGGCAGCTGTATATTCTCTTGAATAGATGTTTCATTTGCTTTAGCCACTGAAAATTCAGTCCAAATTTTTTGGCCAAAGAGTAAGAGCAGTGCAAAGCAACAAAGAATTAGTAAGAAACCTACTTTTTGTCTCATTTAGATTCCTCCAAATATATGTACATTCCAAAAGAATATCATAGTTTTTATGAAAAAAGGAGGAAGTCTACTAAAGTTAGTAGAACCTCCTCCTATTTATATCGTATTTATACATGACTTTTTAAAACATCTTCGAAATATTTTTTCGGTAATTTCTGGATGACGAAAATAATAATGGCTGCAATGAGAAATAAAAAACCGGTTGAGTAAAAAACAGCCGAAATTGTTGCAAAGCCACTTATTAATCCACCAAGTACAGGACCGATAATATTACCTAGAAAACGAAAGCTTTGATTGTAGCCCATGACTTCACCCTGGATTTCAACAGGGGCTTCCCTTCTTATGAGGGCGGTAATAATCGGAATTAAACCTCCTGAAAAGATGCCGAGTAAAAATCTTAAGGCTATTAACTGCCAAAGGGAAGTAACAAATGCTTGTGGGATGATAAAGAATACACTTATAAATAAGAGAGACATCAAGACCTTTTCATAGCCGATATTATCAGCGAGTTTTCCGAAAAAGCGGCCAATCAAGATATTGCCAACCCCTGCTGCACTAAAGGTAACACCCGCTAACATCGCCACTTGCTCTGAAGTCGTTAAATGGGAAACGTACAAGGATAACAAAGGTTGAATACTAAAGTTTCCGATCTGTATTAAGGATGCTACGAACATTGTGCTTAAAATAAGTGGGTGATGGAACAACGCCCAAACAATATTTTTTCGTGAATAAAGCGAACTTTTTTCTTTTCGAATAATTTCGGGTTCGTGGATGCCAAAAATAATGATAATCGCAGCAATGGCAATCGCTATCGCTGTATAGATAAAGGTAAAGCTAAAACCAATCGCATCAGCTAAAGACCCCCCGATTACCGGCCCAAATAATGACCCTCCGACACTTCCAATTTGAAGTGTTCCCAGCGTTTTTCCTGCAATTTTTTTAGGTGTATGTTTACTTATAAAAGCCATGGAGGTAGGGATAAAACCAGTTACAATCCCCATAAGTATGCGCAAAATGAATAGTTGAATGACATTCTCCACATGCCCCATCAAAAAGATGCTTAGCGCAATCCCGAAACAGTTAATAATCATAATGGGTTTATAGCCGTATTTGTCAGCAATTCGACCCCATATTGGAGACATGATAAAAGCTGTCACAAAGGTAGCGGCAAATATTAAGCCGGACCATCGTTGGACATAGCCTTCAGAGAACTCTCCAAAGGTTTTAATATACAAGGATAAAAAGGGCATAATCATCGTCATTGAACTGGCGACGATGAAGTTTGCGACTAAAATAATCATAAAATTATGATTTCGGTTTGACATGATATCTCACATTCTTCCTAGCCATTTTTTTATAATTTACATTCCGTGCTTGACTGACACTTTGTTGTCAAGTATAACTTATTTCGTAATGCGAAGAAAGCTAAAAAGGATATTAGCGGAAAATTTAAACGTTCTATGTTAAACTGTATCGAGGTATCAAATGGTAATCTTCTCTAAATAAGATATACCCAAAACTCATATTTTTAAAAGGAGCGATCATACTATGTTTCCACAATTAACAAACGAATTAAATCCAGGTGAAGTATTAGTAGAAATGAATACAACTTTAGGGGCAGTTAAAATTAAACTATTCCCTGAGCACGCACCAAAAACTGTAGAAAACTTTTTAGGCCATGCTAAAGCAGGCTACTACAACGGAATCATTTTCCACCGCGTTATTACGGACTTCATGATCCAAGGTGGAGACCCAACTGGAACAGGTATGGGCGGACAATCAATCTGGGGCGACTCTTTTGAAGATGAATTCAATGAGAACCTATTTAACCTACGCGGAGCTCTTTCAATGGCAAACGCTGGTCCAAATACAAATGGATCTCAATTCTTCATTGTTCAAATGCAACATACGCCAAACAATATGATTGCACAAATGGAACAAGCAAAATATCCACAAGAAATCGTTGAAGCTTATGCAAAAAATGGTGGTACACCATGGTTAGACTTCAAACACACAGTATTTGGACATGTTGTTGAAGGTATGGACATTGTTGACAAAATTGCGAACGTTGACAAAGATATGCGCGACAAGCCACTAGAAGATGTTAAAATAGAGTCGATTACTGTAATCGAATAAGAATTAGAAAGAAGAGTGAAAAATGAGTATCCTTTATGCAGGATTTTTGTATTTTCCAGAGGATAAGTCATCATATATTCCCGCTGCACTAGAATTCTTAGCAATCTTTATCTTGTGCATCTTGGTTTTTGTATTAGTAAAACGTTTATCTAAAAAAGAAGAAATCAAAGCTAAGGCATTAGAAGATTACGTTTTAAGCAAACAACAACAAAGCGCACAAAGCAAAAAGGATTAATAATAGGTATGCCTATTAACCTAATTCCATAAAAACGACTTCCTCGTCCCAAATGGACAAGCGAAGTCTAAAAATAAAAAACCAAAAATGTTGATGAAACAAATCAGCATTTTTGGTTTTTTTATTTGCCGTGGATTGCTAAGGAATTTTTAATTATTTTTAGTTTCTTAATAAAACAATTGCACATTGGTATACCATTTTACGAAATACTCTAAACCTTTATTCATTATACAAAGTACTTAAAAGGAAAGATGGGAATTGTAATTTTCACATTATATCTCAATAGAAATATATGCAATATACTCAAAAAACTGCAAAAATATTGTTTGACTATTCGGAATTTTTATAATAATCTTTAGTCAAATGGTATACCATCATTGCTAGGGGGGAAGAAGATGAAAAAGTTAAGTTTGTTATTAGTATTTGTTTTACTTGCAATTTTATCGGCTTGTTCTGATAAAAATGAAAACGCTTTATCGGGGGATAAAGGGGTAGCTGCTGCAAACGAGTCTACATTAGATTTTGATAAAACATTTACGATTTTAGTGCATACAACTGCTGGAGGGCCTACGGATTTAATGGCACGCGAGTTAGCAAAGGCTGCCGAAGAAGTCACAGGCGGTACTTTTATTGTAGAAAACCGTCCAGGTGGAAGTGGAGCTGTACAAATGGCAGAAATAGCTAATGCGAAAGCAGATGGCTATACACTAGGTGCTATGACACCAAGTCAAATCGGGCTAATCGAAGGTACTTTGAAAGAGCAATATAACTTGGATAATTTTTCTTGGATTTCTCAAGGTCAAGTAGATCCATATGTAATAGCTGTTCATAAGGATAGCCCATTCAATACTTTAGAAGAATTAGTGAATTATGCAAAAGAACATCCAGGGAAGTTAACAGTTGGAGGATACGGTGCAATTGGTTCCGGTCATAATGTTGCATGGAACATTTTTGCTGAATCAGCAGGAATTGATACTGTCTGGACTGCTTATGAAAGTACAGGGGATGCTGTAACTGCGATACTTGGCAACCATATAGATATTGCAAATTCAAATCCTGGGCAAGTTTCACAGTACTATGAATCGGGCGATGTGAAAATACTTGGGGTAATGAGTGAAGAGAGATTAGAAGATTTACCAGATGTACCAACCTATAAAGAAGCGGGATATGAAGTTGATACGAGTTGGGCGCAATTTAGAGGTGTCTATGGGCCTTCGGGGATTGATGAAAATACCTTGCAACAGTTAAGTGAGGTTTTCGAAAAAGCAATTGCTACTGAGGGATATCAAACCTACCTAAAAAATTCGCAAATGCTATCGGGGGATATGGATTATAAAGAGTTCACTGATTATATCAATACACAATCAGAGATTATGGTTAATTGGTATGAAAAACTAGGTGTTGAATAAGGAGGCTACCCTATGACCTATAAATTAGGAAATATACTATTTAGTGTTACTTTCTTATTAATAGGACTCTATTTTCTTATCAATACATTCCAAATACAAAATTTAGTATCAGGGAATGATGTGGGGCCAAGAGCATTTCCGCTCTTGGTTTCCATAGGACTTATTATTTTTGCAGGAATAAATTTAATGACGAGCATTTTTAATAAGCAAATTGAAAAAATGGAGTTTCAAAATTTCACTAAAGTAGTCTTAACAATGGCAGGTTTGATTCTTTTCTTAATATTAATCAGCGTACTAAATTTCTATATCGCTTCAATAATCATGCTGCCTATTTTGTTGTGGATTAATGATGTTCGCAAGCCTGTAAGATTAGGATTCTCAACGGTTATTACGATACTGTTTATTTTCGTAGTTTTCGATTACCTATTAAGAATACCTATACCATAAGGAGGGAGAAAGATGTTAGCTAATTTAATAGAAGGATTTTCAAATATATTTTCATTTGAAATCTTGTTAATGATATTAGCAGGTTCGTTTATTGGTTATTTTGTCGGCGCTCTCCCCGGGTTAACCCCCAGTATTGGTATCGCAATATTAGTACCTATAACATTTGGAATGGATCCTATTGCAGCCTTAGTATTACTTGTTGCTTTATATGGTGCTGCTGAGTATGGGGGAGGAATTACGGCAATCCTTCTAAATGCTCCTGGTACTGCTGCAGCTGCTGCGACGGCTTGGGATGGGTATCCACTAGCTCAAAAAGGTTTGGCAAATAAAGCACTGACCGTTTCAATTTTATCTTCAGGAATTGCGGCATTTATAAGCGCGATTTTATTAATACTAACAGCGGTCCCGATGGCAAAATTCGCATTGAATTTTGGTCCATTAGAGTATTTTGCGCTAGCCATTTTTGGACTCAGCTTAATTAGTATTCTAAGTGAAGGCTCACTGGTTAAGAGTTTAACAGGGATGTTTTTTGGCCTTGTGATTATCTGTATCGGTATTGATCCGATTGTCGGGGTAACACGTTATGCTACGAGCGGAAATTTGTTAGGCGGTATTCCCTTTTTACCAGCACTAATCGGCTTATTTGCCTTATCTGAAGTATTTTATATGCTAGAAAATACAAAAAATGAAAAGGCTGTAGCTGAAAAAGTAAAAGGGCTAGGTTTTACAAAAGAAGACTTCAAGAAGATATGGAAAACCATGCTGATTAAAGCTCCTATTATTGGATATGTGATAGGCGTAATTCCTGGAGCAGGTGCGACAGTTGCGTCCTTAGTAGCTTATAGCGAAGCGAAAAATTCATCAAAGGAAAAAGAAACGTTCGGTAAAGGGAATATCGAAGGAATTGCTGCAGCAGAAGGTGCTAATAACTCAGCTGTTCCAGGTGCATTAGCCCCAATGTTAGCATTAGGTATCCCAGGTTCTGCAAGTGCAGCTATCTTAATTGGTGCATTAACGATTCAAGGCCTGCAAGCAGGACCGAAACTATTTAATGAAACACCAGCCATTCCATATACACTCTTTGCATCTCTGCTCATCTCCGTACCAGTAATGACATTGATTGGTCTTTTAGGTGTAAATCTGTGGGTGAAGGTTGTAAAAATACCGAAAAATATCTTAGCAATAATTGTATCTACTGTTTGTATTGTTGGTTCGTACGCTTATAGCAATTCCATGTATCCTGTTTGGGTTATGCTTGTTTTTGGTATCTTGGGCTACTTCATTAGAAAAGTCGATGTACCGACAACACCAATTGTACTTTCAATGGTTTTAGGTTTTATGATTGAAACAAATTTTAGAAGAGCGATGATAGTCTCTACAGAAGGATATTCCTTCTTCTTTACTCGTCCAATCGCATTGGTTTTAATTTTCTTAGCGATCTTAATGTTCTTCATTCCGTTGGTGAAGAAAATTCGTGCTAAGAGTAAGGCGCAAAAAGAATCAAAAGAAATCCCAGTATAAATGAGGTAATGAAATGTCAGTCAAAGGTAACTCTGTTTACGATTTTATAATTCATCAAATAAAAATGGGTGAAATTGTTCCAGGCCAAACATTAACTGAACGGGGTATAGCCAATGAAATTGGCGTTAGTAGAACCCCTATTAGAGAGGCTTTTAAGAAGTTAATCGAACAAGGGTTAATGGAATACGAGCCGCATAAGGGTGTGAAAGTAACCTTATATTCAAAAGAAAAAATAGAAGATTTATATGAAATTAGAGAGTTGCTAGAGGGCCTTTCGGTTAGAAGAATTGCCGAGCGGCATACAGATGAAGATATTAAGAAGCTAGAGCAGTATATTGAGCTAGCTGAAAAGGCGGTTGAGGAAGGGAGTTTGTTTAAACTTTCGGAAATAAATTCCGAATTTCATAATACCCTTGCAAGATTGTCTGGAAATCATTATTTATTAGAAATTATGAGTGCATTACAAATGCAAATTTCACTGTTAATGTCACAATCCTTATCAAATAAAGGTAGACCATATAAAAATATTGAAGAGCACAAGATGATTATCAATGCTATTAAATCAGGGGATAAGTTTTTAGCGGAGGAAACTGCAAAATATCATGTTCGCAAATCAAGAGACAATTTCTTATTAAAAATTAAGGGGGAGTAATTTTATGGTAACGAAAGAATTGGTTAAAAATATTTTAAATACAAAATATGAGGATATCCCGGAAGAAGTAATTGAGCATGCAAAAAAGAGCTTTTACAACTGGATGGGGGTTGCAATAGGAGCTTCAAAGCATGAATCGGTAGATATGGTTTTAGCTGTAGCTAATGAAGTAAACAAAGAAAAAGAAGTTAATATTTTAGGTAGAGAAGAAAAGGTAGATATATTAATGGCTACACTTATTAATGGGATGTCTTCGCATATCTTTGATTATGATGATACACATTTAGATACAATCCATCACCCAAGTGGTCCAGTAGCGCCTGTTGTACTAGCTTTAGGACAGAAATACAATCTAACTGGCAAGCAAATTTTACACGCATTTACTTTAGGGTGTGAAGTTGAATTGCGAATTGCGAATGCAGTTTATCCGAGTCACTATCAACTTGGGTATCATATTACGAGTTCAACAGGTGTATTTGGAGCTGCAGTTGCTGCGGGAATTCTGTTAGATTTAGATGAAACGGAACTCACTTATGCTTTAGGGATTGCTGGTACACAATCATTTGGTTTAAGAGAGATGTTTGGGACGATGACAAAACCTTTCCACCCAGGTAAAGCCGCACAGAATGGATTGTTATCGGCGTTATTAGCAAAACAAGGATTTACTAGTTCGGAACAAGTGATTGAAGCAAAAAGAGGATTTGCCAATGTATATGCCCCAGAAAGAAATTTAGAAGAAGTGAATATTGAATGGGGAAAAACGTGGGAAATTTATAAAAACAGCTTTAAACCGTATGCTTGTGGTATTGTGTTACATCCTGCAATCGATGCGTGCATTCATTTTGGCAAGAAATATAAGCAGGAAGATGTAGAGCAAATCAGTCTTTATGTAAATCAATATGTATTAGAGCTTACAGGTAAACCTGCTCCTAAAACAGGATTAGAAGGGAAGTTCAGTATTTATCATACGGGATCTGTGGCCTTCTTATATGGGGATGCTGGTGAAAGTGAATATAAAGATGATATTGTAAAATCGGCAGAAGTTGTGGCATTTAGAGAGAAAATTAATCCAGTAGTGGATGAAAATGTACCAGAAGAGTCAGTTAGAGGTGTTATTACGCTTAAAAATGGCGAGACAGAGGAAATCTTTATTGAGCGTGCAACAGGCAGTGTTGAAAACCCAATGACTTTAGAAGCGTTAACAACAAAGTTTAATAAATTGGTAGACCCAATTTTAGGGGCTGAAAAATCTGCGAATCTAAAATCAATTGTACTCAATATTGAAAATGAAAAACAGCTGGATTCTTTAATAACTCAGACTTTATAGAGTAGTACGAATATGATTATCTTCGAGATTCTAGTAACAATTATTTTGCCGATGTTTGTTCTTATAATTTCAGGCACCATTTTGAATTATAAGTTTAACTTGAATCTTAATACGCTTAGTAATATATTAATCTATTATTTTTTACCAATCGTATGTTTCTTTAATATTTATAATACTTCCTTTGAGAAAGCAGTTATTATCAACATAATATTGTACGTTGTTTTGTATAATGTGTGTTTAATTATAATGACAATCCTTTATGGAAAACGTTTAAACTTAACTTTCGAAGAATATGCAACATTCAAGAATGGAGCAGTACTAAGTAATTCAGCTAATTATGGGATCCCAGTAAGTAATTTGGTCTTTAAAACAGATCCGGTAGGGACTTCGGTTCAAGTAATCATTGCGGTAATCCAAAACGTTTTAACATATACATGGGGTTTTCTAAATGCATCTTCTGTAAATGGGAAAATCTCCAAAGAACAAATTAAGAAGATGTTAAAAATACCGATTATTTATGGATTATTATTAGCGATTATTATGAAGTTGTTTAATCTGCCAATCCCTTCTGTTTTAGAAGTTCCGTTGCATCAAATAGATGATGGATTTATTGCAATAGCTTTATTGACCCTGGGTGCTCAAATTTCCTTTAAAGGGTTAAAACAGCTAGATAAAGTGGTAGTGAATGCAGTCATTATTCGAGTGGTTTTGTCTCAGATGCTGAGCTTCATCATTATCTATAGTTTGGGGATTACAGGGTTGTTAGCTAAAGCTTTGTTTTTATCAAGCTCATTTCCTTCGAATCGAAGCGCGGCGCTGATTGCTTTGGAATACAACAATGTGCCAGATAAAGCGGCGGCCATTGTCGTATATACCACTGTTTTAAGTCCATTTACTGTTGCTATTAATATTATTTTGGGAAATGTTATTTTTGGGTCCTAGAAAACTAGAACGATTATATAGAAGATAACAAAGTCCCGTCCTAATGAAGTAGGACGGGACTTTGTAATATTTATCTTATTCTAGCAATCTTTAAAAAATTAAATTAAAGCTTTCTTAAATCGTTCGATGCCATCTTTAACCGTTTCAAGCGGGCAAGCAACGTTCATGCGCAAGAAGCCTCTGCCTGCTTCACTATATTTTGTCCCTGGTTCAATGGCGAGTCTGCCTTTTTCCAATAGACGGTGCATCATTTCGCTTTCAGATAATCCAGTTTCTCGATAATCAATCCAAATTAGATATGTAGATTGTGGTTTGGTTACTTGGATTCCTTCTAGCTGGTTTAACTCTTGCACTACTACATCCATATTATTAGATACATAGGCAATCATTGCATCTACCCAGTCATCGCCCTTTTCATAGGCAGCTTGAACCGCAGCAGCAGCTAATACATTTAAATCATCGCGGCCATGTGCGGACTTATCTGCGTTTAACTTAGCGCGCAGCTCTTTGTCTGGAACGACCATGATTGCGGCGTGAACTCCCGCAATATTAAACGTTTTAGTAGGTGCGATACACGTAATGATTTTAGCTTTTTCAGCATCTTTTATTGTTAGAGTAGGGATGTGTTTGTATCCTTCGAAGACAATATCTGCATGTATTTCATCTGAAATAAGCAGTACATCATATTGAATGCAAAGTTGTACTAATTGTTCTAAATCCTCAGTTGTCCAAACTACGCCGCCTGGATTATGCGGACTGCAAAGCACATAGACTTTCACTCCGGATTTAAATTGTTCTTCCAGCTCGGCAAAGTCAAACTTGAATGCTCCATCAGAAAGAACTAAATCACATTCCACAACTTCTAATTTTTGAGCTTTTGGAACGTTGAAAAATGCTGGATACACAGGAGTTGAGATGCAGATTTTATCTCCCGGCTTAGTAAATGTCTCAAGAATTGTTGCTAAAGCAGGTACAACCCCTTGATGAAACATTAAGGAATTCGGGTCGATTGTCCAATTGTGACGGCGTTCAAACCAGCCAATGATGGCATTTTTACATTCGTGATTTACATACGAATAACCGAAAATAGGGTGGTTCAAGCGTTCGATAATCGCCTCGGAAATTACCTTAGGGATAGCAAAATCCATATCAGCAACCCACATTGGAAGAATATCTGAAGCATCCTCTACGTTATATTGAAGTTTTAGACGCTCTTTAAATTGGTCCCATTTTAAACTACTTGTATTCTTGCGATCAAAAAGCTCATCGAAATTAAACAAATTGTATCCCTCATTTCTTTTTTCAATTATGTATTATATAATAGCATACGAAATAGTAAAAATAGGGTGAAAACTTTGGATAATATATTAATGAACAAAGCTGCGATTGAACTTTTAGAGAAATGGGATCCATTTAATCTTGGGGAAGACAGCTATGATACAGAAACAGCTGACGTAGTAGCGGCACTTCAAGGGATTGATGATCCAAGCCAACTCGCAAAAGTCATTCAGAGGGTATATGAGCATTCCTTTGAAGAATGGATACCTTTTGAAAAATGTGTTGCAATATCTTATAAATTGATTGCAATTAAATTTGAAGCAAAATGTATCGTTTAATGAACTATCTATACATATACACAGCAGCTAAGACACAAAAAGGATTTCCTATAGTAAATGAAATGAACCTCAATGAGCAGGGCACTTCACTTACAAGGAAATCCTTTTATGTTTTTATGGTTATTAGAAAACGGAGTCATTTTAATACAATAGATTTTATTTATGGCTGGATTCCGTCCATTAAATTTGAAGCGGGCACTTCTAATATTGTAGAAAGCTTTAAGATTGTTTGGATAGAGGGAATTAGCTCACCTTTTTCATAAAGTGATAATTTCTCAATACCCACTTGAGCTTTTTTTGATAATTCTTCAAGGGACCAATTTTTTTCTTCTCTTAAAAATTTAAGTTGTTCATGGAATTTCTGTTTCAACATAAACACGCCCTTTCATAATAGTACTAGATATATATATTATAATTGTTTTCTTAAAATTGTTCCGCTTTCAATTTGTCTGAAATATGAATTTTTTTAAATAGCATCGCGTTTGTTAGATTTAAATTGGATTTGTCAAATACTTTTGAAATTTAATGAGGGCTCTTTAGATTGAATCTTTGTTCACTTACTGGACATATGTTATAATTTAACATGACATTTACGTAGATATAGAAAGTAGGAACCGTCTTATGACAAAAAAATACGAAGTAGGTGAAGTTGTAACCGGTAAGGTAACTGGCATACAGCCTTATGGAGCGTTTGTTGCTTTAGATGAAGAATCACAAGGCCTTGTTCATATCTCAGAAATCACATATGGATATGTAAAGGATGTAGCCGATTTTTTAAAAGTGGGAGATGAAATTCAAGTTAAAATTTTAGACATCGATGAGAAATCTGAAAAAATTAGCTTATCCACACGTGCACTGCAGGAAGCACCACCATTAAAGAAAAAAGATCAGCCAAGAAAAACATTGCAAGACCGTGTTGATGAAAGTGACGCGGATGGTTTTAAATCATTAAAAGATAAACTCCAACACTGGATTGAACAATCTGGACAGTGAAAAACAGAGAGCAGGTAATTAATCTGCTCTCTGTTTTTTATTTTTGAAGACTCTTGCGTACTTTAAGCGGAGGTATATAAATTGTCATTGATGCAAAATAATAATATAAATCCTTTAAAAGTTACCGTTGCGTATTAACTCAAGTAGGATCAGCGCCAAAACTTCCGATAAACATATGCTTTTAATCTTTTGCGCTATTATAAATGGAACTGTGAAAAACGTGCAAATATTTTTTGCACTTATGAATTTCTGACGAATCAAGCACTATAAACGTAATTATTCTAAGGAGGATTATTTATGATTCCGTACAAAAGCGAACCACTTACAGATTTTACAGTCGAAGAGAATCGTCAAGGTTATTTAGAAGCTTTGAAAAAAGTTGAAAGTGAACTCGGGCAAGACTATCCATTAATCATTGGGGGAGAAAGAGTAACAACAGAACAAAAAATTGTCTCTTATAACCCATCAAATACATCCGAGATTGTTGGTTCTGTATCGAAAGCAAATCAAGAATTAGCTGAAAAAGCAATGCAAGTAGCGGATTCAACTTTTAATACATGGAAAAAAGTCGACCCAAGAGTACGTGCTGAAGTATTATTTAAAGCTGCTGCCATTGTTCGCCGCCGTAAATTTGAACTTTGTGCATGGCTTACGAAAGAGGCTGGCAAACCTTGGCCGCAAGCTGATGGCGATATTGCAGAAGGAATCGACTTCTTAGAATACTATGGGCGCCAGATGTTAGAACTAGCAAAAGGGAAACCATTAGCGCAAAATCAAAACCAAATTAATAAATACACTTATGTGCCACTAGGTGTTGGTGTAGTTATTTCTCCATGGAACTTCCCGTTTGCGATTATGCTTGGAACTACTGTAGCTGCTGCTGTAACTGGTAACACAGTTTTGTTAAAGCCAGCTTCTACAACGCCAGTAATTGCTTATAAATTCATGGAAATCATGGAACAAGCAGGTCTGCCGGCTGGAGTCATCAATTATATTCCAGGCTCTGGGGCAGAGGTAGGAGATTACTTAGTAGATCACCCGCGTACACGTTTCATCAGCTTCACTGGTTCTCGTGATGTTGGTCTACGAATTAACGAAAGAGCATCTGTATTAAACGAAGGCCAAATTTGGATTAAACGCGTAATCGCTGAAATGGGTGGTAAAGATACAATCGTAGTAGATGATAACGCTGATTTGGAATTAGCTGCTCAATCGATTGTAACTAGTGCATTTGGTTTCAGTGGCCAAAAATGTTCTGCATGTTCCCGAGCAGTCATTGTGGGCGAGCATGCTTACGAAACAGTTTTAAACCGTGTTGTCGAACTAACAAACGAATTAATCGTTGGTGATCCAACAAACGAAGAGACGTTCATCGGACCAGTAAATGATGCTGGTGCATTTAAAAAAATTACGGAGTATATTGAAATCGGTAAAGGCGAAGGTCGCTTAGTTGCTGGTGGAAAATCTGATGATTCAAAAGGTTACTTCATTAATCCAACGATATTTGCAGATGTAGATCCACAAGCTCGTATCATGCAAGAAGAAATCTTTGGCCCAGTTCTTGCTGTAACAAAAGCAAAAGATTTCGACGAAGCAATCGATATTGCTAATAATACAGTTTACGGCTTAACTGGAGCAGTTTTATCAAGCAATCGTTTCCACTTAGAAAAAGCTCGTGAAGACTTCCACGTAGGGAACTTATACTTCAACCGTGGATGTACAGCGGCAACAGTTGGTTATCAACCATTTGGCGGCTTCAATATGTCGGGTACAGATTCAAAAGCTGGTGGTCCAGACTACCTAACGCTTCACATGCAAGCAAAATCAGTATCAGAAGCTTTATAATTATAGCTAGTATTGAATATACTAAAAGCAGGCGTTCACTAGCGTCTGCTTTTTTTACAAAGTCCTTATGAATTAGAGTGTGTGTAAGCATATTTTTATATAAAATACTAAAAAATTATTAATAATTTCCATATATATAATTAAAAAGGTTAGATTCTAAAATGTGGAGAGATTAATGACCATTTGAGAATTAAAGTATGTTACAATGTTTGCGATATAAATAATTATAACTATTTCTAAAGAGGCGATATAATGGCTGAAAACTTAAATCTTTTTACATCAACCCAAGATGTAATTAAAGACGCGTTAAATAAACTTGGTTATGATGAAGCGATGTACGAATTGTTAAAAGAACCACTTCGTATGTTACACGTCCGCATTCCAGTGAAAATGGATGACGGCACAACAAAGGTATTCACTGCTTATCGTGCACAGCATAATGATGCAGTAGGACCGACAAAAGGTGGAGTTCGTTTCCATCCAATGGTAAGCGAAGATGAAGTGAAAGCACTTTCAATGTGGATGACATTAAAATGCGGAATTGTCGATTTACCTTATGGCGGCGGTAAAGGCGGGATTATTTGTGATCCTCGTCAAATGTCGATGGGTGAGCTAGAACGTTTAAGCCGCGGTTATGTTCGCGCAATCTCACAAATTGTTGGACCGACAAAGGATATTCCGGCGCCGGATGTATTTACGAATGCTCAAATTATGGCATGGATGATGGATGAATACAGCCGTATGGATGAATTTAACTCTCCAGGTTTCATTACAGGTAAACCAATCGTACTTGGTGGATCTCAAGGCCGAGATCGCGCGACAGCAGAAGGTGTTACGATTGTAATCCAGGAAGCAGCGAAAAAACGCAACATTAATATTCAAGGTGCGCGTGTTGTCATTCAAGGCTTCGGTAACGCGGGCAGCTTCTTAGCAAAATTCATGAGTGATTTAGGAGCAAAGGTTATTGGTATATCAGATGCTTATGGCGCATTAACAGATCCAAATGGTCTTGATATTGATTACCTGCTAGATCGTCGTGATAGTTTTGGTACAGTCACAACTCTTTTTGAAAATACAATTACAAACCAAGAATTACTAGAGCTTGATTGCGATATCTTAGTTCCTGCAGCTATTGAAAACCAAATTACAGCAGAAAATGCATATGATATTAAAGCAAGCATTATCGTTGAAGCGGCTAATGGACCAACAACAGCCGAAGCAACTAAAATATTAACTGAGCGCGGTATTCTGTTAGTTCCTGATGTATTAGCATCAGCTGGTGGCGTAACAGTATCTTACTTTGAGTGGGTACAAAACAACCAAGGCTATTACTGGACTGCAGAAGAAGTACGTGAAAGATTATATAGAAAAATGGTCGATGCATTTGAGAATGTATATACTACTGCTACAACTCGTAACATTAACATGCGTTTAGCGGCGTATATGGTTGGTGTTCGACGTACTGCTGAAGCATCTCGCTTCCGTGGTTGGGTATAATTATATTAGAAACAGATAAAAGGAATTAATTTCCCGTATCTGATAAAATGAGCTATGTAAAGAATGCACTTTACATAGCTTTTTTCATTCTTAAAAAAGGAGCGTAATAATTTGAATAATTTCACATTTTTCAATCCAGTTCGACTGCACTTTGGAAAGGGTCAAATAGAATTATTAAAACAAGAGCTACCTCGATATGGCCGCAATATTTTAATCGTTTATGGTGGAGGAAGCATTAAAAAGAGTGGTCTTTATGATGAGACCTTAGCGATTTTAAATGAGTTAAATATGAATGTATTTGAAATCGGTGGTGTTGAACCAAACCCTCGCATAGAAACAGCTCGAAAGGGTATTGAAATTTGTAAAAAAGAATCTATTGACTTTATTTTAGCGGTTGGCGGCGGTTCGGTAATCGACTGTACAAAACTAATAGCGGCTGGAGCAAAAGTAGATGAGGATGCTTGGAATATTGTTCTTAAGAAAACGGTAGTAGTAGATGCGCTACCTTTTGGAACGGTTCTAACTCTTGCGGCAACAGGTTCTGAAATGAACTCGGGATCTGTTATTTCTAATGAAGCAACACAAGAAAAATACGGCTGGGGAAGTCCTTTAGTATTCCCTAAATTCTCTATATTGGACCCAACTTATACATTTACAGTGCCAAAAAATCATACGGTCTACGGCATGGTAGATATCATGTCACACGTATTCGAGCAGTATTTCCATGACGCAACGAATACGCCAATTACAGATGAGATGTGTGAGGGAGTATTGCGCACCGTAATTAATGTAGCGCCTAAGTTGATAAATGACTTAGAAAATTATGAGCTTCGAGAAACCATTCTATTAGCAGGAACAGTAGGTTTAAATAGCTTCCTGTCAATGGGATCACGTGGAGATTGGGCAACGCATAATATTGAACATTCCGTTTCGGCTGTTTATGATATCCCTCATGGCGGTGGATTAGCGATTATCTTCCCAAATTGGATGAAGCACAGTCTGTCTGTCAATCCACAACGATTTGCAGGTTTAGCAACTCGAGTTTTTAATGTGAATCCGGAAGGAAAAACAGCAGAAGAAGTTGCGCTAGAAGGAATCGAACGTTTAAGAGAGTTTTGGACATCAATTGGAGCACCTAGTCGATTAGCTGACTATGATATTGATGGTTCTCAACTCGATGTATTGGTTGAAAAATCAATGATTAACGGTTCGTTCGGTCGATTCAAGACATTGCAAGCTGAGGATGTTAGAACAATTTTAGAAATGTCTCTTTAAAATAAAACAAACCCTTGCGTCAATAGCACTGCCCTTTACTTGTATGCAACAAGTAAAGGGGGGCTGACACAAGGGTTTTTATTTATGATTTATTTACTTCGTCATTTAATATTTTCTTTTCTTTTGTACTATGCTTCCATTCTGTAATGCCGTCCTCTTCGTCGAAAGAAAGTGTTACTTTTGTAACGTTCTTCTGACTCATAATCAGTTCAATTAGGTGGTCTCGCACATCATCTAAGTAGGCAAGAGATTGGTTTGGATCGGTTTCGGCAACAAGGTCAACGTGTAGAAACTCGCCTTCCTTTACAACTTCCAATCGCTTAATATCTGTAACGTGTGGATCTTCCATGACCATATTTCCGATATGAACCTGCATTTCCTCATCTGTTTCCCCGATAGCGCCGCGGGCATTATCAAGGAATACACGACCAACCACATAAAACATCATCAGCCCGATAATCATTGAAACAATACCTTCTAGTGCGTTATAACCTGTAAAGTAGGCAATGATAATTGCAAGGAAGGCAAGTACATTACCACCTGTAGCTACTAAATCTTCCATCCAAACAAGCTTGGTTGCAGGTTTAGCGCGGTTTAGATAAGTAACCGATTTCGGGATTGCTGTAATGCCAGCTTTTTCCTGGCCAGCCTCATGAAGGACCTCTTTTGCTGCTTTATGAAGCACGAACGCTTCTAAAATAATCCCAACTAGTAAAACACCAAGTGCGATTAGGACACCTTCAGATTCCTGGGCAGGATGTCTGAAATGATGCCAGCCTTCTTTTACTGTTTCGTAAGAGAGAATAGCAACGATTAAAACGGCACCTAAACAAACTAAGTTTACAACTCGACCAAAACCGTTTGGAAACCTGTCAGTCGGTGCTTTTTTTGATAGGGCAGAACCAATAAATACGAAAAATTGGTTTGCTGCATCTCCGAGTGAATGCATCATTTCGGCGAACATAGCGACATTTCCGGTAAAGAAATATGCCACTCCCTTGAGAATACCTAGAAATAAATTTACGAATGCTGCGACAAGTGATGGTTTGTTGCCGCCTTTTAATAATTTGAATAGTCCAGCCATGTTTTTCCTCCATTAACCTAAGCTTTCGAGCTCTATTTTTTGTACATATGGTAGTCTGTGCAAAGTGCGATAAATTGATATGGTATCTGTCTTAAATAATGTAGAAAATCGAATATCAATTTCAAATAGGGACTGCTCAGTAGAAACTGGGATATCTTTTATGCGGATATCATCAATGTACATATCATTTTCTTTCATATAGATAAATAAATCTTCTATATTTTCTTCGTTAGTTAAGCGTATTTTTAATACTAGCTCCTTCATACGGATTCTTTTTGGGCCAATCTTCAGCAAGAAAGGTGCGATTAGTTCAATACCGACTACTACAATTACCACCGTAACAAATGCTTCTATATAAAAACCTGCCCCAACAGCTATCCCTATCCCGGCTGCGCCCCAAATCATGGCAGCTGTTGTTAGCCCTGTTATGCTATCATTTCCTTTGCGTAAAATGACGCCAGCACCTAAAAAACCGATTCCACTAACAATTTGTGCTGCTAAACGAAGAGGGTCCATCGTAATATTAATTCCCTCTCGTGCCGGCGTACTATACGCCGCTTCTATTGAAATAATCGTTAACAGGCAACTAAAGGTAGCGATGACTAAACTGGTTTTTAATCCAACCGGTTTCTTTTTTAGTTCCCTTTCAATCCCTATTATTAAACTTAATGTGGCTGCAATGATTAGTTTAATAATAATTTCATAAGAAAATGTTTCGTTTAAAATTGTGAAGTCCAATAGACCTCCTCCTTTTTGTTCTTGAAAATATTGGTTATAAATGAAAGAATATGTAGTAGCTTTCTATTTTATTAATATAGCAAAATATAAGAACCGAGGTTTATAAAAATGGAAAAACCAAGAATTCACCCATATATCCCTATTATAATAGGTGTTATTTCGATTTCTCTGTCTGCTATTTTGGTGAAGCTAGCACAAGCGGATGCAGGAGTTATCGCATTTTATCGCATGTTATTCTCCGTGCTGATCATGTGCCCGGTATTCTTCTATAAGTACATACCCGAAATAAAAGAGTTAAGCAAAAGGGACTGGATTTTTTCATTAATCGCAGGTGTTTTCTTAGCTGCTCACTTTATATTGTGGTTTGAATCCTTAAAATACACATCGGTTGCAAGCTCAACAGTTCTTGTAACACTTCAGCCGCTTTTCGCATTTGTCGGTACCTACTTGTTCTTTAAAGAAAGATTGTCTATCAAAACAATTATTTCTGGCATTATTGCGATTATGGGCAGTGTTTTAATCAGCTGGGGAGACTTTAAAGTAAATGGAACTGCTCTTTATGGTGATATATTAGCTTTAATTGCTTGTGCTTTAATTACAGGTTATTTATTACTTGGACAAGATGTGCGTCAACGCATTTCTTTAGTGACGTATACGATGGTAGTTTATTCAAGCAGTGCGGTTTGTATTTTTTTCTATGTAATAGTGAAAGGGGAATCGTTTGGCCCTTATCCCACAATGACATGGATTTGGTTTTTATTATTAGCAATCATTCCAAACTTATTAGGACATACCTTATTTAATTGGGCTGTGAAATGGGTCAGTACAAATGTTATTTCCATCTCGGTATTATTTGAACCGATCGGAGCGGCGATACTTGCATATTTTGTTTTTGCCGAGAAATTAATTGCTACTCAAATTATTGGTGGGATTATTGTTATAGTTGGATTGCTGCTTTTTATTATTGATATAAAAATATTTAAGAAGTTTTTTGGAAAAAAGCTTGATTAGTAAAAATGAATATAGTATATTATTACTTGTCCTTAACGACACGAACTTTTCGAATAAAATATTTCGAAATAGTAATTGACTGAATGTTGAGGATGAGTTATGATATAAAAGTCGCTGTTGATAGCTGAAATAAATTTCTTGACATAACATTTTGCTTTTGTTAAGATATAAAAGTTGCTGTAAAACAACGAGAAATGAACCTTGAAAACTGAACAACAAAACGTTAATGAATATAGTTTCTTCATTAATTTGAAGAAACAAATTTTGGACATCAAAATTGATGCCAGCTAAAATTTGAGCTTTATCAAATTTTCTCTTTTATGGAGAGTTTGATCCTGGCTCAGGACGAACGCTGGCGGCGTGCCTAATACATGCAAGTCGA
>Ga0182745_1001654_pt1 | contig 21134 bp, 18 predicted proteins | sample eDN3rd30CKraftBY_FD_128523 | JGI IMG/M metagenome (GOLD analysis project Ga0182745, IMG submission 128523) | Enriched backyard soil microbial communities from Emeryville, California, USA - eDNA 3rd pass 30_C Kraft BY (version 2) (version 2) | ecosystem: Environmental > Terrestrial > Soil >...
CCGCGCTGCCGCGCGCGGAGGACCGCCGCCGACAGCAGCTTGTTGTCGGGTCCGACGAGGCTGATCGTCGTCACCGCGACGCCGCGCTCCGCCAGCCAGCCCAGCGCGCGGGCGATCGCGCTCGCATTGCCGCCCGCGGGGTCGGTGCCATAGACATCGGCCGCGAGCAGGCGCCGGCCGGGCGCGGCCCCCCGCACCGGCCCGGTCCCGACGAGCAGCGAGGCGACCGCCGTCCCGTGGCGGCTCGCCGACGGCGCGCCCGTCGCAAAGCCGCGCTGTTCGACGCGTCCCGCGATCGAGGGATGCGCGGCGACGCCGCCGTCGATCAGGCCGAGCGCCGCCGGTCCCGCGCCCGCCGCCGCCGCGAGCGCGGCGTGCGGCAACGCCCCGCCCGGCCCGCTGGCGAAATAGAGATTGTCGACATCGATCTCGGCCGCGGGGAGCAGCTTCGCCAATTGCTTGCGCGCGCGCGCGAGGCTGCGCCCCTCCGGCACGCGAAAGCGCGCGATGTCGAGGTCGAGTCCCGCGATATGGTCGCGGTCGAGCAGGGCAAAGCCGTGCTGGCCCGCGCGCGCGATCATCGCCGCGTCGATCCCGCTCGCGACGAGGACGCCGCGCACCGCGGGCTCGCCGCGCTCGTCGAGCTCGATGCTCTCGCGATGACGGCGCAGCAGCGCGGTGATCCGGTCGAGCCGCAGCCCGGTCAGCCGGTCGCCTGCCGCGAGCAAAGGCTCGGCGTTCAGCTCGGGCAAGGGCGGCAGCGTGTGCGCCGGGTCGGGAATCTGGACCTGCGGCAGGGCAAGCTGCGCGTCCGCGCGCGGCCCGATCGCGGCGACCAGCAGGCAAAGCATCATCGGCAGGACGGCCCGGAGTTTCATTTCACCTCTCGCAAAAATCGCCCCCGGACGGAATGGGGAGCGCTTTCCCGGAAAAATTTAGCATGTCGCGGAAGAAACGATAGAAGGCTGTCGTTTCTTCCTCGGACAATCGAAAAGGCGATCATGCGCTTTGAAGAGGAACTGGTCGAGCTGCTGCCCCGTCTGCGCCGTTTCGCGCGCGGACTGGCGCGGAGCGCCAGCGACGCCGACGACCTGTGCCAGGCGGCGATCGAGCGCGCGCTGAAATCGCGCGAACAGTGGCAAGACGGAACGAGACTGGACAGCTGGATGTACCGCATCACCCGCAATCTCTGGATCGACGAGCGCCGCGCGGCGGGCCGGCGCGGCGTCCATAGTCCTATCGACGAGGCCGCGACGCAGGTCGCGGGCGACGGCGCCGCCGAGGTCGAGGCCGGCGCGCTGCGCGGCGATGTCGACGGCGCGATGGCGCGGCTTCCCGACGAACAGCGCGAGGTGGTGATGCTCGTCCTCGTCGAAGGCTATGCCTATCGCGAGGCGGCCGAGATATTGGAGGTGCCGATCGGCACCGTCACCTCGCGCCTCGCGCGCGGCCGCGAGACGCTGATGCATTTGCTGGGAGAGGCGGCATGAGCTTCGATCCCGCCACCGTCGCCGCCTTCGTCGACGGCGAACTCGACGACCTCACGGCACGCCGCATCGCGCGCGAGGCCGAAAGCGATCCCGCGCTGGCGGCCGAGATCGCGCGCCACCGCGCGCTGAAGGCCCGACTGACGGCGCATTTCGCGCCGGTTGCCGAAGAGGTGGTGCCCGAACGGCTCCGCGCGCTGCTGGTGGACGCCAGGGCCGACACCAGCCTCGCCGACCGCCGCGAAGCGAAGCGCGCGCGTTTCGCGCCGATCCATTGGGGGGCGATCGCGGCGTCGCTCGTGCTCGGATTGACGCTGGGCCTGAAGCCGTGGCTGCCCGCGGCCGATGTGACCAGCGCGAACGGCACGCTGGTCGCCGCGGGACCGCTGGCGCGGGCGCTCGACACGCAGCTCGCCTCGAACCAGCCCGCCGATGCCGCCGTGCGGATCGGCCTGAGTTTCCGGGACAAGCAGGGCCGCACCTGCCGCAGTTTCGAGGGGGCCGGGCTTTCGGGCATCGGATGCCGCGAGGATGGGCGTTGGGCGCTCGAACGCGCGCTGCGCGGGGAAGGCAGGCGAAACTATCGTCAGGCCTCCTCGGGCGCGCTGGCGGCCGATGTGGCGGCGATGCTGGCGGGCGATCCCTTCGATGCTGCCGCCGAACGCGCCGCGCGCAATCGCGGCTGGTCCGATTGAGCATCGCCCTCTAGAGGGTCGCCGGTCGCGGTCTTGGGGTGGCCGTCATGGCGCGGGCATAACCGCCGGGCGCGAGCCGGGCGATCAGCATCGCGGCAACCGCGACGCAGCCGAGATGGAGCAGCCAGCCGGCGACGAAGCTGCCGGTGCGGTCGTGCAACGCGGCGACGATCCACGGCGGCAGCGCCGCGAGCAGGAAGCCGCCGCCCTGCATCAGCGCCGACAGCGCGCCGGCTTCGGCCGCGTCCGCCAGATGGTCGAGCGCGACGATCATCATCAGCGCGAAGCAGCCGCCGAGCCCGGCGCCGAGCAGGACCGCGATGACGAGCGGCGCGGCCTGCGGCGCGAAGGCCAGCCCGGCAAAGCCGGCGGCCTGCATCGCGAGCGTCAGCGCCAGCCAGCCGCGCCGGTCGGTCCGTCCTCGCGCCGTGATCGGCAACAGCAGCGCCGCCGCCGCCTGCGCGACCGCCAGCACCGCGAGCAGACCGCCGCTGGCGGCGACGCTGCGCCCCTGAGCCTGATAATAGGGGGCGAGCCAGGCGACCGATGAGGCATAACCGCCGTTGACCAGCCCGAAGCCCGCCATCAGCAGCCAGGTGCGCGGGCGGCGGAGCAGCACGCCCATGCTTCCGCGCCCCGTCCGCGCCACCTCGTCGCGCGGCAGACGCATCGCCAGCGCGAGCGCCGCTACCGCCGGTGCAGCGAACAGGGCGAGGCCGACGCGCCAGCTTCCGGTCGCCTCGGCGAGGAGCGGAGCGGCCTGCGCGCCGAGCGCGCCGCCGCCCATCAGCATCGCCGAATAGAGGCCCATGACGATCGCCACGCGCTGCGGAAAATCGCGCTTGATGATGCCCGGCAGCACCGCCTGAACGACCGCGACGCCGAGCCCGCAGAGGAGCGCGGTGTCGAGCAGCAGCGTACCGCTCGCGGCGAACAGCCGGAGGAACGAACCGAAGGCGAGCAGCGCCAGCGCCAGCACGACCAGACGCCGCGGCGCGATCCTGCGCTGGAGCAGCGGTCCGGCGAAGGCGCCGATCCCCATCAGGAGCATCGGCAGCAGCGTGAGCAGCGCCATATCCTGCAAGCCCAACCCCGTCGCCGCGCCGATGGCCCCCGCGAGCGGCCCGATCCCGGTCAGGAAGGGCCGGAGGTTGAGGCCGATCAGCGCGATCGCCGCGAGCGGGAGCAGGCGGGCGGCTTTCATCCCGCCTTCGCCTGCTGTTTTCGCTCCCAGTCGGCGTAAAGCTCGGGTTCGCCCTGCGGGACGTGGCGGATCGTCATCGCCTGTTCGGCGAACGGCTTGGCGAGATCTGCATAGATGGCGGCGGTCGACAGGCCATAGGGCGCGCCATCCTCGTTCGAATAGGCATAGGTGACCGCGCCGATGCCCGACAGGCGCATCGCCGCCATGCACATCGGGCAGGGATGGCCGCTCGCAAAGACCGCGCAGCCGCGAAGGTCGGGCGAGCCGAGTACGCGGCTCGCGGCGCGGAGCGCGCCGAGTTCGGCGTGTGCGGTCGGATCGTCGGTCGCGAGGATCTCGTTCACACCGGTCGCGATCATCGCGCCGTCCTTGACGACGACGGCGCCGAAGGGGCGGCCGCCACGGTCGGCGTTGGCGCGTGCGAGGGCGATCGCTTCGGTGAGGAAGCGTTCGGTTGCTTCGGTCATTTCTTTCCTTCCTATCGGGCGCCGGCCTTGGCGAGCGCCTGTTCCATTGCGGCGAAGCCGCGGCCGCGGGCATGGTGCAGCGGCGTGACACCGTTGCCGTCGGCGAGATTGACGTCGGCGCCGGCCGCGATCAGCGCCTCGGCGGCGCGGATGCCGTTGACCTGCGTTGCGACGAGCAGCGGCGTCCGCCCGGCGTTGTCGCGGGCGTCGATCGCGGCGCCGGCAGCGAGCAGTGCGCGGATCGCCGCCGCATCATCCTTTGCCGCTGCGTCGTGCAGGCCCAGGTCGCTCATCGCCTGCCCCATGCCGATCGCCGATCCGACCAGCGGCGCCGCGACGGCCGCTGCCGCCAGCGCGACACCGATCGCCGCTCGCCTGCCCATCCGCATTGCGTCACTTCGCCGCCGCGGCGTTCCACGCCGCGACCTTGGCGCGGGTGTCGGCGAGCATCTTGTCGAGCGCGGCGCGGTCGTAGGCGGCGCCGCGCAGCACCACGGTGCGGATCGCGCGCGTCGCGGCGATATCCTGAAGCGGGTTGCGGTCGAGCAGCACGAGGTCGGCGGCCTTGCCCGCCTCGACCGCGCCATAATGGTCGAGCTTGCCGAACCACGCAGGCCCGGCGCGCGTCGCGGATGCGAGCGCCTGTGCCGGGGTCAGCCCCTTGTCGACGAAGATGCCGAGCTCCTGATGCAGCGCGATGCCGGGATAGTTGAACGAATTGAGGAAGCCCGCGTCGGTTCCCGCCATGATCGTCACGCCCGCCTTTTGCAGCATCGGCAGCACCGATGCCTCATGCTCATATTCGGCGTGGCGCGCGGCGATTCCGGCGGCGTCGGCCTTGGCGGCGCGATCGATGCGCCACTGATAGGTTGCGCGCAGGCCGGGGCCGATCAGGCCGAGATAATCGTCGTTCTTGTGATCGTCCCGGTCGAGATAGGCGATGACGCGGCTTCCGTTCAGCGTCGGGGTGACGAACACGCCTTTCGCGGCGAGCTTGCGATAGGCGGCCATCGCGGTTTCGGGGTCGAAGCCCGCGTCGATGCGGCGATAGGCCTCGGCGCGGTCGATGCGTCCGGCGGCGAAATCGGCGGCGATCGCGGCTTCGTCCTTCACCCCGGCCTTATAGGCATAGCCGATATGCTCGATCGAGCTGATCCCGGCATCGACCGCCTGATCGACGGTGAGCGCGAGCGGGATATGGCCCGAGACGCGCAGCCCCGCCGCGCGGACCTTGCGGATGGCGTAGAGGAAGAGGTCGGGCTTCATCGTGCTGTCGGTGATCTTGACGAAATCGACGCCTAGCCCGGTCAGCTTGGTGACCGCCGCGTCGACATCGGCCTCCGACCCGGTCTCGAGCGTGCCCTTCCAGATCGGCTTGATGCCTTCGATCTTGGGGCCCGAGCTCAGCAGGGTCGGGCCGAACAGCTTGCCGCTCGCGATTTCGCCGCGCCACGCCAGCACGTCGTCCGGCAGGTCGCCCGAGGCGTCGCGCACCGTCGTGATGCCATGCGCGACATAGAGCGGCAGCAGCGCCTTATTCTCCTCGACCAGCGCCGGGCCGCCGCCGAAATGGACGTGCATGTCCCAGAGGCCGGGGATCAGGAAGCGCTGGCTGCCGTCGATGATGCGTCCGGAGGACCATGCTTCTACGACTTCCGCGTCGCCGCCCACCGCGACGATCACGTCGCCTTTGGTCGCAACCGCCTGATCGGCGATCAGCCGCGCCCCCGCGACGTCGACGATCGTCGCGTGGCGGATGATGAGGTCGGCGTGCTCCTTCGCGGCGGCGGCGGTGGACAGGGGCAGCAGGGCGAGCCCCGCGAGAAGGACGGATACCAGCTTCTTCATGGCGTCGATTCCCGGTTGTTGAACGATGCAGCCCAGATAAGGCTTCGGCGTATCATTCTCCAATGAGATGTTTAAATGCACATCATTCAGATTTAAGATGATGCCATGTTCGATCCGCGCCTCCTCCGCGCCTTCGTCGCGATCGCCGACACAGGCAGCTTCACGCAGGCGGCCGAGCGGCTGCACAGCACCCAGTCGACGATCAGCCAGCAGCTTGCGCGGCTGGAGCAGGCGGTGGGGCAGGGGCTTATCGACCGCGCGGCGCGGCCGGTTCGCGTCACCGCGCCGGGCGAGCGGCTGCTCGGCTATGCGCGCCGCATCCTGGCGCTGCAGCAGGAGGCGGAGACCTTGCTCGCCGACCGCGCGGGCACCGCGGCGATCCGTATCGGCGTTCCCGAGGATATCGTCACCCTGCCGATGAGCGAAATCTTCGCGCGCTTCGCCGAGCGGCATCGCGAAGTGCGCCTCGACGTCACCACCGGGCTCAGCCGCGACCTCGACCGCCGTTTTCGCGCGGGCGAGTTCGACATCGTCGTCGTCAAGGAAGCCGCCGCGAGCCCCGACCATCGCGCGACCTTTCCCGAGGCGATGGCCTGGTTCGAGAGCGCGGAGCGCGCGCGGCCGTGGACCGATCCCGTCCCGCTCGTGACCTTTCCGCCGGGCGGCCTATATCGCGAAGCGATGTTCGAGCGCGTCGACCGCGCCCGCCGCCACTGGTACGTCGCCTTCACCGCGACCAGCCTCGCCAGCGTCCGCACCGCGGTTGCGGCGGGGCTCGGCCTCTCGCTTCTGCCCCGTGCCGCGGCCGAAGGGTGCGGCATCCGCCCTTATAGCGGGTTCGGCGAAGCGGCGGCGATGGCGGTCTCGGTCTATTCGTGGGAGGATGCGGGCGAGATCGGCCTGCTGCTCGGCCATATCAAGGCGGTGCTGCAGGGCCGCTATGAAGCCTATCGCGCGCCATTCGGGATTTGAGCGGACGGCTTGGGGGCGGGATTCAAGCCGAAACGCACCGCCCGAAAGAATTTCTTCGCTTGACGATTCCTAAATCAATCTTTTAAGTTGAATTTGTCGCCCGAAGCTGGTCGGGACGGGCGACGGGCTCTCCCGCCTCTTCTGTTCGACCCGCGGCTTTTGACCGGGAAGCAGCTTGCTCCGCGTTACCAACGGCTAAAGCGCGTAATGCTCGGGCGACGGCGCCAGGCATTGCGTTCCCCCAGAAGGGGTATTGCGATGCGCATGTGTAGCAGCAGGTCTTGAACCGATGCCGATCGGGTCCGGCGCTTTTCGCCGACCCGTCTTTCTTTGCGTCGTGCCCCGCCCTGGCGGGGGCGCGGCTTTGGTCCGGCGCCGCCAGCCAGATGCGCGCGCCGGTGACAGGTGAACCCATGCCTTTACTGACTCCATCCGACCTGTCGGATCTCGCCCGCTATCCCGCGTCCCTGCGCAGCGCCGCCCGCGCGCTGTGGGGAAGCGGGCTGGCGACCGCGCGCGCCGGCTCGGCCCCGCGCCCGCCCAAAAACCCGCGACTTTACAGAAAATGAAAGAATTTTTTCCGTTTCAATAAGAAATCTTCTTCGCACAGGGCGGCTTTGCTCTGTTACAGATGAAATGAAACGCTTTGCCGCGTGCATCCCAGACGACCGGGCAGGCCGCCGGGTTGATCATAATAGCAAGACCAGGAGGACTGATATGACCCCTTTCCGCACCATGGCGACCAGCGCCATCGCTCTCGCGGCGATCGCCGCCTTTCCGGCGCAGGCGCAGAATGCGCCCGATGCCGCAGATAGCGCCGGCAACGGCGACGAGATCATCGTCACCGGCACGCGCGCGGCCGGGCGGTCGCGGCTCGACTCGCCGGCGCCGGTCGACGTGCTGAACGGCGAGACGCTGCGGCGTCAGGGATCGACCGAAGTCGGGCAGGCGCTGGCGACCGTCGCGCCGTCGATCGACTTCAAGCGCTCCTCGGCGGTCGACGGTACCGACGCGATCCGCCCCGCGACGCTGCGCGGTCTGTCGCCCGACCAGACGCTGGTGCTGATCAACGGTACCCGCGCCCACACCTCGGCGCTGCTTAACGTCAACGGCAGCGTCGGGCGCGGCTCTGCGGCGGTCGACCTCAACACCATCCCCACCGTGGCGCTCGACCGCATCGAGGTGCTGCGCGACGGCGCCTCGGCACAATATGGGTCGGACGCGATCGCGGGCGTCATCAACCTGCGCCTGCGCGAAGCGCGCGAAGGCGGCGGCGTGTCGGCGACCTATGGCATCTATGCCACCGACATCGACACCGCGCGCGGCCATCGCAGCGTGACCGGCGAGCCCGTCCTGACCGTATCGGGCTGGCAGGGCATCGGCTTCGGTAACGACGGCTATCTCACCATTTCGGGCGAATATGTCGACCGCAAGCCGACGAGCCGCGGCGATTTCGACCCGCGCGTGACGCCGAACCGCGTGACCAGCCGCTTCGGTGATCCCGAAGTCGAGCAGGCGACGGTCTTCGCCAACGCCGGGGTCAACGTCACCGAGGCTCTGCAACTCTATGGCTGGGTAGGCTATCAGGATCGCGACAGCAAGAGCGCGGCCTTTCCGCGTCTCGCCACCACGGCCGCGGCGAACGGCGTCGGCAGCATCTGGCCCGACGGCTTCCTGCCGCTGATCAACACCAAGTCGCGTAACCTGACGAGCGCGGTGGGCCTGCGCGGCGACGTCGGCGAATGGAATGTCGACCTCAACCTCAGCTACGGTCGCAACCGCATCGCTTTCCGCACGCTCGATTCGGCGAACTACAGCCTCGGGGCCGCCTCGCCGACCGAATTCTATGACGGCGCGGTCACCTATGACCAGTGGATCGGCGGCCTCGACGTGTCGCGCAAGTTCGACATCTTCCACTCGCTGAACCTGGCCTTCGGCGCCGAGTGGCGGCGCGAGGGCTACAAGATCGCGGCGGGTGAGCTCAATTCCTATACCGGCAGCGGCGCGCAGGGCTTTCCGGGCTTTGCGCCGATCAACGCGGTCGATGCGCACCGCCGCAACATCAGCGGCTATATCGATATCGAGGCCGAGCTGACGTCGCGCTTCCTCGTCGCGGTCGCGGGCCGGGTCGAGGATTATTCGGACTTCGGCTCGACCGCCAACGGCAAGATATCGGCGCGTTTCGATGCGACCGACTGGTTCGCGCTGCGCGGCACCGCCTCGACCGGCTTCCGCGCGCCGTCGCTGCAGCAGCAATATTATACCTCGATCACCTCGGTGGTGGTCGATGGCGACGTGCTGCTGACCGGCCATTATCCGCCGACGAACATCGTCGCCGAAAAGCTGGGCGGCCTGCCGCTCGAGCCCGAGAAGTCGACCAACTTCTCGCTCGGCGGGGTGATCCACAGCGGTCCGTTCAGTTTGACCGTCGACGCCTATCAGATCAAGATCCGCAACCAGATCGCACTGTCGGAAAATATCCAGGCGGCGTTCAGCCAGCAGGTCGCCGACATCCTCGATCCGCTCGGCGTCCAGGCGGCGCGCTTCTTCATCAATGGGGTGCGCTCGAAGACGAAGGGCATCGACGTCGTCGCCAATTACAAGGCGCGGAGCGAAAATCTCGGCACGTTCGACTTCACGCTGGCGGCGAACTTCAACGACGTCGACGTGACGCGGGTGCCGACTTCGACCTCGACGCTCGATCCGGCGCCGCCGCTGCTCGGCCGCAATCGCATCTTCACGCTGGAAGAAGGGACGCCGCGCACGAAGATCACCGGGGCGATCGACTGGTCGGGTGACCTGCTCGGCGCGACGCTGCGCACGACCTATTATGGTCAGGTCAACCAGCCCGGTACGGCAGCCGACGGGTCGGCGGATATCTTGACCGGCAAGCATGTGATCACCGACCTCGAATTGCGCTACCAGCCCGTCAAGGGCGCGCAGGTCGCGATCGGCGCGAACAATCTGTTCGACGTCTATCCCGACGCGACGCCCGCCGCGCTCAACTCGACCGGGGTCGTCGGTTTCCCCTATTATTCGCCCTTCGGCTTCAACGGCCGCTATCTCTACGCGCGGGTCGGCCTGACCTGGTAAGCGCGACCGCGAACCGCGGGTCCGGTCCTATTCGGGGGCCGGACCCGCATCGCTGCGTTCGGCCAGCATGTCATAGTGGCGGCCAATCCCGAAGCGGGTAAGCCGATCGAAGCCGGCGCCGCCGAGGCGGCGCGCGATCGCGGCGCCGTCGGTCCAGCGTTCGTCGACCTCATAGAAGATCGCGGCGATCCGGTCGCAATGCGCCGACGCCATCAGCGCCTCGACCACGGCTTCCTCATGCCCCTCGACGTCGATCTTGATGATCAGCGGTAATGCGCCGTCGATCAGCGTGTCGACCCCCGCGATGCCGAGAATGCGAATCTCTTCGCCCTCCGCTGTGCCTGTGTCGCGCAGACTGGCGGTGCCGCTGTGCGCGCGGTCGGTGGCGATGCGCGCGATGCCCGACTGGAGCGAAACCGCGGCATGGACCGGCTTGATCGCCGCGCCCATGCCATTCAGCGCGATATTGTCGCGCAGCAGGGCGAAGGTCGCGGCGACGGGTTCGAAGGCAACCGCCGCCTTGCAATGCGGGTTCTGCGCCGCGAGCAGGCTGTAGAGGCCCTGATTGGCGCCGATATCGACGAAGACGAAGGCGCGGTCCTGCGCCGCGAGATAGTCCGACAGCGCGCGGCCATAGGTCGCATAATGGCAATAGCGGAAGGTGCGGTCCTCCCAATTGGCGCGCATCCGCACGCCGTAGCGCGAGGTCACGACCCCGGTTTCGCGGCGGAGCGGCAGCCGGGCGAACAGATTCGCGCGCAGCTTCGCCAGCGTCTTTGCGACGCCATAGTCGAGGAAGGCGGCGAAGCGCGAAGAGGCGGCGGCGGTCATGCGCGCGCCATGAAATCGAGGATCGCCTCGGCCGCCCGCTCGGACGAGGGGCGGTCCTGAAGGTCGAAGCTGTAGCGGAAGATATCCTCCTGCCGCGCGCGCATCGCCGGGGTCAGCAACGGCGTTTCGGCGAGCGCCTTATCTAGCTCGCCCATGCTGCCGAGCACGGTGCCGGCGCGCCAGTGCGCGAAGTCGGGATCGCCCTGCCACGCGAGCCCGCGCGGGTTGAGGAAGAAGCAGGGACGCGGCCGGCGGATGAATTCATAGACCTGGCTGCTCGCGTCGCCGAGGTAGATGTCGGCGGCGTGGGTATAGGTCATGTCGAGGCTGGCGGCGCTGCCGGTATCGATCAGCATATGGTCGTGCTCATAATGGTCGGCGCGCGGGCCGAGGTTCCAGCCGAGCGCGAAGGGGGAAAGCGACGCGGTGATGCGCTTCTTGAACAGCATCACATGCGGCGCGAAGATGAGATTGTAGCGGTCGCTCCTTGCGAACCAGTCGAGGATCGCGGGCCCCATGCGATACCAGGACGACAGCGCGGGCGAGGGATGCGGGTTATAGAGCACCGTCGGCCGGTCCTTGGGGAAGAGGCGCGGATGGCTGGGCGGCGCGAGGTCGAATTTGGGATAGCCGACGATCGCGTGGCCGTTTGCCTTCAGCAGGCCGACCTCCGCCAGCCGGTCGCGGATCTTTTCGCCCGACAGCAGGACGAGGTCGAATTTCCCGCTCGCCTTGTCGAAGCCGATCGCGCGGTCGCCCGCGCCGTGGCGCGTGTGGACGAGCTTCAGCGATTTGAGGCCGAACAGCGACTTTAAGAGCAGCGAGGTCTTTTCGGGGACGACGAGCGCGTCGAGGGTGCGGAAGCGGTCGAGGTTGCGGCGGAGGGTCGAGACGATGTCGGTGGGCAGCGCGCGGCCGCTGGCGCGATGGGCGGCGCGGGCGAGCGCCGACGGCGGCCGCAGCCGGACGATCTCGGGCGCGGCGCCCGGCACGGCGGCCGCGAGCCGGCGGACTTCGCCTTCGCAGCCTTCGGAGACGAGGATGCTGACGCGCGCGTTAGTGCCGCGGCTGAGCAGCGCCAGCGCCACCGGCAGCGCGTGCGCGACCTGATGCGCGCCGTGATGGTTGAAGAGGAAGCCGATGTGCATCGCGTCACCGCCGCCAGTCGAGGACCGGCCAGCCGCGCGCTTCGGCGAGGCGGCGCAGCTTCGCCGACGGATTGACCGCGACCGCGTCGTCGGCGAAGCCGAACATCGGCAGGTCCGAAACATGGTCCGAATAGAAGCGGATATGCGCGCGGTCGCGGGCGATGCCGGTGCGGTCCAGAAAGGCCGCGACCCGGTGCTGCTTGTCGCCGCCATAGCAGTTGGCCGACCCGATCGCGGGGGTCAGGCAGCCGTCCCGCCACGTCGATTCGGTCGCGATCACGTCTGCGATCCCCAGCCTGCGGGCGAGCGCGGCGGTATAGACGTGCGGCGCCGCGGTCGCGATGACGACGCGGCGGCCCGCCGCGCGCTCGGCCTCGATCAGCGCGAGACCCTGCGGGTAAAGTCCGCGGGCGACGAGGCGGCGCGCGAAGCGGTCGGCCAGCCGCGCGGCGTCGCGCTCGGCCAGCCTCGGCCCCAGCGCGACGCGGTGCATCGCCTGTTTCATCGTGCGGCGCGGGACGAGCTTCAGCGCATAGAGCGCCGCGACCGGCAGCAGCAGCGGGAGCAGCAGGACGCGCCACGGCGCGCGGGTGCGGATCGCGAACAGCAGGAAAGGGGTGTAAGTGGGCAGGATGGTCAGCGTGCGGTCGAGGTCGAAGACCGACAGCATCGCCTTCGCCGGCACCGGGGATGCCGCCTCCTGCTCGATCCGGCGCTTTGCCTCTGCCATCGCCTGCTCCTTCCCCGAAAGGAATGGCAGCGCTGCCTGACGCCCGGATGGCGTGAAGATTTGATTTTCGACATGTTCGGCGGCCGGGTGGCGGGAGCGCCGTCGAGCCGGTATCGAGGGGGTCTATGCATATCCTGGTGATCGAGGACGATGCCCGCGTCGCGGAGCATATCGGCAAGGGGCTGACCGCCGCCGGGCATCTCGTCGATGTCGAGGGCGACGGCCGGTCGGGTCTGCTCCGCGCGGCGTCCGAGAGCTATGACCTGATCGTCGTCGATCGCATGTTGCCGCATGTCGACGGGCTGACGATCGTCCAGACGATCCGCGCGACCGGCGACACGACGCCGGTGCTGTTCCTGAGCGCGCTCGGCGAGGTCGATGAACGCGTCGCGGGGCTGCGCGCGGGCGGCGACGATTATCTGACCAAGCCCTTCGCCATGTCCGAACTGCTTGCGCGCATCGACGTGCTGAGCCGCCGCGGCCCGGCGCTGTCGGCCGAAACGAAGCTCTGCGTCGGCGACCTCGACATCGATCTGCTCGGCCAGCAGGTGCGGCGGCAGGGGGCGGTGATCGACCTGACGGCGCGCGAATATCGCATCCTGACCTACCTGGCCCGCAATCAGGGCCGGGTCGTCACTCGCTCGATGCTGCTCGAGCATGTGTGGGACTATCATTTCGACCCGCAGACCAACATCATCGACCAGCATGTCAGCCGCCTGCGGCAAAAGGTCGACAAGGGGTTCGGCCGGACGCTGATCCACACGGTGCGCGGCACCGGCTATGTCATGCGGGCCGACGCATGAGGGCGCGCGGCGCTGTGCGTGGCGGTCTGTGGCACAGCCTGACGCTGCGGCTGGGGCTGATCTATGTCGCGCTCTTTCTGACCTCGACCGCCGCGCTGTTCGGCGCCGCTTACTGGATCGGGGTCTATCAGCCGCTGCTCGAAGCCGCGACGGGGGTGCGCGACGAAGCGGCCGAACTGGTGGCGATCGACCGCGGCGGCGGGCGCGATGCGCTGGTGCGTGCGCTGCTGGTGCGCGAGAAGACGGGCCCCAAGCGCCCCTTTCACGCGCTGATCGCCCCGGACGGCAAGACGGTGGCCGCCAATCTGCCGAGTTGGCCCGAAACGCCGATCGCCGGCTGGACCACGCTGGAGGCCGATGTCTATCAGGCGGGGCAGGAGCAGGATTATGAGGCGCTCGTCGTCGAGCGGCGGCTGAGCGACGGGGCGCGGCTGATCGTCGGGCGCGATGTCGAGGCGATCGACGATCGCGACGAACTCTACACCATCGGATCGCTGTGGCTGATCCTCTTTGCAGCGCTGCTCGCGCTCGGCGGCAGCGTCGCGATGAGCCGCGCGGTCGGCCGGCGGATCGATGCGGTGACGCGGACGGCGCGGCGGGTGATGGCGGGCAATCTGACCGAGCGCATCCCCTTGCGCGGCACCGGCGATGATTTCGACGAGCTTTCGGCGACGCTCAACCTGATGCTCGGGCGGATCGAGGAGGCCGTCGAATCGGTGCGCCGCGTATCGGACAATGTCGCGCACGAACTCCGCACCCCGCTAGCGCGCCTCCACGCCGATCTCGACGAATTGCGCGCGGCGGGAAGCGAGGACGAGCGCCAGCGGCTTGCCGAGCAGGCCGCGACCGAAGCCGAGCGGCTGCAGGCGATCTTCGACGCTTTGCTGCGCATCGCGCGCATCGAAAGCGGGCGGCACCTGACCGGAATGCGCCGTATCGACCTGACGACCTTGCTCGCCGACGCGGTCGAACTCCACACTCCCGATGCCGAGGCGCATGGGCAGAGGATCGAAAGCCGGATCGCGCCGGGGCTGGAGCTGGACGCCGATCCGAACCTGCTGTTCCAGGCGATCTCGAACCTGCTCGACAATGCGGTCAAATATGGCGGTGCGGGCGCAATCATCGCGGTGACGGCGCATCGGTCCGAGCGCGGGACCGAAATCGCGATCAGCGACAGCGGTCCCGGTATCGCCGATGCCTGGCGCGACCGGGTGACCGAGCGTTTCTTTCGCGGCCCCGATACGGCGGGGCTGCCCGGAACCGGCCTTGGCCTGGCGCTGGTGTCGGCGATCGTCGGGCTGCATAAATGGCACCTCGATATCGAGGATGCCCGGCCCGGGACGCGCGTCCGCATCCGCTGCTGACCCGCTTCATGCTGCCCGCCGTGGCTTTCGGGCGATCCGCCGCGCTCCATCTTGTCAATTATTTTAGTTGAATTAATATCCCTGCCGCGGGACGTATTCCGAGTCGACCGATCCATCACCGACCGGCGAGAGGAGAATGCCGATGGCCAGCCTTGCCCAGATTCCCGATATCTTCGATGCCGCGCGCTCGCTGGGCATCGCCATCTCGCCCGCCACCCCGACGATCGGCGCCGAGATCAGCGGGCTCGACCTCGACCGGCCGCTGTCGTCGATCGAAGGCGACCTGCTGCGCGCCGCATGGCTGCGCTTCAAGGTGATCTTCTTTCGCGATCAGGACATCAGTCACGAAAGCCATGTCCGGCTCGGCCGCTTCTTCGGCGAGCTCGAAGGCCATCCGGTGATCCCGCATATCCCCGGCTATCCCGAAATATTGCGGATCGAGGGCGTCGAGGGCGTGCGCCTGACCGCCGAAACGCTCGGCCCCTTTCAGGCCTATAACAAATGGCACACCGACGTGACCTTTCGCGAGCGGCCGTCGATCGCTTCGATCCTGCGCGCGCGCCTTCTGCCGCCGCTCGGCGGCGACACGATGTGGGCCGATGCCGCGGCCGCCTATGCCGGGCTGCCGCAGGCGGTGAAGGACCGGATCGAGGGGCTGGACGCCGAGCACGACATCGTGCGCAGCTTCGGCGGCCGCGTGACCGAGGAAAAGCGCGCCGAGCTCGCGCGCGCCTTTCCGCCGGTGCGCCATCCCGTCGTCCGCACCCATCCCGATACGGGCGAGAAGATCCTCTACGTCAACTACACCTTCACGACACGCATCCTCGGCGTAAGCGAGGAGGAAAGCGACAGCCTGCTTCGCCTGCTGTTCGACCGGATCAAGGTGCCCGAATATCAGGTGCGCTTTCGCTGGACCCCGAACGCGATCGGCATATGGGACAATCGCTCGACCCAGCATTATGCGGTCGGCGACTATTGGCCCGCCGAGCGGCTGCTCGAGCGCGTTACCGTCGCGGGCGACGTGGTGCGCCGGTGAACCTGATTAGCAGCGAACTTCATTCGCCGCGTCCGCGCTTTCGCACCGCGACCCGTGTCGCGATCGTCGGCGCGGGTTTCTCGGGAACGATGTTGGCGCTCAACCTGCTCGAACAGGCCGATGTCGAGGTGCTGCTGATCGAGCGCGACCGCCACCGCATGGGCGCGGGGGTCGCCTATAGCAGCAGCGAAAGCGCGCATCTGCTCAATGTGCGCGCGGGCAATATGAGCGCCTTTGCGGATCGCCCCGATCATTTCTGCGACTGGCTCGCGGCGCGCGGGCTCGGCTGCGATGCCGCGTTCGTGACGCGCGCGACCTATGGCCGCTACCTGCGCGAGACGCTCGCGGAGGCGATGGAGCGCCATGGCCGGCGGCTGAAGCTGGTCGACGACGAAGTGCTCGATATCGAGGAGCGCGGCGGGCAGGTGACGCTCGGCCTCGTCAACGGCGGGCTGATCGAGGCCGACCGCGCGGTGCTCGCGATCGGCAATCTGCCGCCGCACGACCCGCCCGCGATCGCCGGCGCGCATCTGCCCGCGCACCGCTATATCGGCGACCCTTGGGCGAGCGCGTTCGAGGAGGGGCTGGACAAGCAGGCGGCGGTGCTCGTCATCGGTACCGGCCTGACCGCGGTCGACGTGATATTGCGGCTGGTGTCGCACGGTCATGAGGGGCCGATCATCGCGCTGTCGCGGCGCGGCCTGCGCCCGCACCGCCACGTCGACGGGCTGCGGCCCAAGCCGGTGCTCGCCAAGCCGGCGCCGGAATTGTCGGACCTCGTGCGCTGGGCGCGCGACGAAGCGGATCGCCGCGACTGGCGGCTCGTCGTCGATTCGATCCGCCCGATCACCCAGATGATGTGGGCCTCGGCGGAGGCGGAGAAGCGGATGCGCTTCCTCCGCCACCTCCGCCCCTTCTGGGACGTGCATCGCCACCGGCTCGCGCCCGCGGTCGCCGACCGCATCGATGCGCTGGTTGCGTCGGGCCAGCTCTGCTTCCGCGCGGGCAAGATCGCCGGGGTAAGCGTCGAGCGCGATGCGCTCGCCATTTCGTGGCGGCCGCGCGGCGCGACGGAGCCGGTCGTGACCCGCGCCGCGCGGATGATCAACTGCACCGGGCCGCAGGGCGACCTGCTACGATCGGCCGACCCGCTGGTGAAGCGGATGCTGGCGGCGAAGCGCATCCGTCCCGACGCGCTGCGCCTCGGGCTCGACATCGACCGCGACGGCCATGTCGTCGATGCGCGCGGCCGCGCCTCCGACCATATTCTCGCGATCGGCCCGATGACGCGCGGCGACCTGTGGGAAGTCGTCGCGGTCCCCGACATCCGCGTCCAGGTGAGCGCGCTCGCGCGGCGGTTGGTCAATGCGCACTGGACGGGTGGCGAGGGGCTGTGACTTCGTTCAGGCCGCTCCCGGCATATCCTCGCCCTCCAGCCCTTGATATTTGAGCTGGAGATAGCGTTCGCGCGTCGCGAGCTTGTCGAGCTCGCCAGCCGCGAGGTTGCGCGCCGCTTCGCCGATCTCGCGTTCGAGCATGGTGAGCCCGCCGACGAGCGTTTCGTCGGGGGTGCGGCCCGCGTGAGCCTCTTTGCGCAGCCCCGCCGGGATGCGCTGATAGCCCGCGACGAGTTCGGGCAGATCCTCGCCGACGAGCTTGCGGATGTTCGCGGCGGCGGGGCTCAACGTGTCGAGCGTCTGGAGCTGCGGCGCGAGCAGGTCGAGCTGCACCCCGATGCCGTCGACGAGTTGGCGCGCCGGGGCGGGGAGCGCCGGGCGCTGCGCCTCCAGCCAGATTTCGGTGCGGCCCGCGAGCTGCTTCAGATCGGCCTTGGGCAGGTCGGCCTGGCGCGGTTCGGGGAAGGGCGGCCATTTGCCGAACAGGAAAGCGACCGCGACCAGCAGCAGCGTGACCGCCATCACCCCGGCGAAGCCGAGCGGCTGGATCACCATGCCGAAAATCGCCGCGGCGATCAGCACTGCGCCGCCGGCCAGAAAGATGCGGCCGATCTTCCGCGCGAGATGCTGGCGGCGTAGCGCCATGCTCTTGGTGCCGATCGGGCGCCGCCGCTCGCGCGACCGCTCGATCGCCGACGCGGCGGAGAGGCGGACCTTGTCGACCTCGCTCATGGTCATTCGCCTCAGCCTTCGAGCGCGGCGAGCGGGCTGCCCTCGCCCCCGACGCTCGCCTGCGCCTGGCTCGCGCCCTCGGCGCGCGCGATATAGCCCTTCGACTTGGCGACCTCGCTTTCGAGCGTGCCCACCGTCGTCTTCATCGTGTCGAGCGCCTTGAGCTTGAAGGTGTCGATCGCGTCCATCGTGTCGTAGATGTTCTGGAAGGCACGGCTCAGCGTCTCCATCGGGATCGTGCTCGACGCCGCCTGTTCGTGGATGCGCGCCGTATTGTCCTTCAGCATCTTCGACGTGCCGTCGATGATGTTCGCGGTCGTCGTGTTCAAGGCGGTGATCTGTTCGAGCACCAGCTTCTGGTTGGTCATCGCCTGCGCGACGGTGATCGCGGTCTTGAGCGCGCCGACGGTCGTGGTGCTCGCGCGGTCCACGCCCTTCACCAGCTCGACATTATTCTTCTTGACCAGATCGAGCGCGAGATAGCCCTGCACCGTCACCGCCATCTGGGTGAGCAGATCCTGCGTGCGCTGGCGCGCGTAGAAAAGGGCGTTTTCGCGGAGGATCTTCGCCTTGGCGGGGTCGCTTCCGTCGAGCTCGGTCGCCTTCGCTTCCAGCCGCTCGTCGAGCGTCTTCGCGATGTGGATCATCTGCTCCAGTTTGCCCATCGATTCCCACATCTTGCGGCGTTCGACATCGATGGCGGCATTGTCCATCAGCAGCTCGTCCTTGCCGTTGGAGAGCGCGGTCAGGATGCCGCCGATATGCGTCTGGGCGCTGCGGTATTGCGCGAAATAATTGTTGATCTTGCTGCCGAAGATCTTGTCGAGGAAGCCGCGCTTCGACAGCAATTTGCCGTTCGCCGACGGGTCGAGCCGTTCGACCGTGGTGCGAAGTTCGATGAGGCTCTGGCCGATGTCGGTGTCGCGGTCCATCGCGCGGATCGGGCGGTCGAGGAAGCGGTTGCTGTGGCTCGCCGCCTCCAGCATCTCCTTGCGGCCCATGTTGGTGATCTGGTCGACGCGCTTGCCGAATTCGGGGCTGTTCTCGTCCTGCGCGACGAGGTCGTCGATGAAGCCGTCGACGCGCTCCTCGAGCTTCGATTTCTGCTCGCCCGACAGCGGGACGAGCCCGGCGGCCTTTTCGGGCGCGACGGCGGGGACGGGTTCGGGCGGCGTCAGCGTCAATGCCTCGGTTGCGGTCGCCGTCGCGGTCTCTTCGCTCATAACTATCCTTCCAGCCCCGTGCCGTGTTTCTATATGACATGCCGGTCTGTATTGTTCAAGTATCACACCCTGGAAGGGACGCGGTCGGCGCGATTTTGATTTCACGCGAAGGCGCGAAGGCGCGAAGAAGACAAAATCTCACACAAAGACACAAAGAGGGCGCGCCCGGCCTGCGGTGTCGGCCCGTCGCCGCAGGCGGCTTTATCGAATGCGTTTCGCGCGGTTCTTTGCAGCGCCCATAGCGCCCCGCCCTCTTTGTGTCTTTGTGTCAGAAATTCAGGCGATGCCGTCGCCGCGCCGCGCCAGTCCCGGCGCGATCCAGGCGGAGACGATGAGCTGCGCCATATGATAGATGAGGATCGGCACCAGCACCATGCCCGCGACCGCGGGCGGAAACAGCGTCGCGGCGAGCGGCGCGCCGACCGCGATGCTCTTTTGCGCGCTCGCGAAGAGCATGGTGATGCGGTCGGGCCGGGCGAGGCGCAGCAGGCCGCCAAGCAGCCAGGCACCGCCGAAGGCCAGCGCCAGCATCGCGGCGACGGCGGCAAAGACGATGCCGATCTCGCGCATGTCGAGCTGGTGCCAGATGCCGCCGACGACGGCGGCGGAAAAGGCGACATAGACCGCGATGGCGATCGAGGTGCGGTCCATGAAAGTCGCCGCGCCGCGGTGCGCGAGCACCCAGGGGCGCAGCCAGCGCTGCGCCGCCTGCCCTGCGATGAAGGGCAGCAGCAGGGTGGCGACGATGCGCAGCGCGGCGTCGCCGCTGATGTCGCCCGCGCTGCCCGCGATCGCGGCGAACAGCAACGGCGAGACGATGACGCCCGTCAGGTTCAGCAGCGCCGCCGCGACGACGCTGGCCGCGACATTGCCGCCCGCCATGCTGCTGGCCGCGGTCGCCGACATCACGGTCGACGGCAGGATGCCGAGGAAAAGGAAGCCGAGCGCCAGCGTGGGCACGGCGGGCAGCAGCGGCGCCGTCGCCGCCTGCGCCGCCAGCCCGATCAGCGCCATCGCCCCGAAGCTGTAGAGAAGATTCCCGCCTTGCAGGCGCCAGTTGCGGATGCCGTGCAGCACCTCCTCGCGCGGCAGGCGCACGCCGTTCAGGAAAAACAGCAGGACGATTGCGGCCGTGGAGATATTTTGCGCGATCGGAACGGCTACGCCGCGCACCGGCAGCAGGCTGGCGAGCAGGATCGTCGCGAACAGGACGGGGACGAAGCGGTCGGGAAAGATACGGGACAGCATGGCGCGGTGCGATGGCCGGGAGTGCGGCGCTTGGCAAGTCCAAGGATCGGCCGCCGATATTCCAAAATCCTATTGCCCGGCGCGCGGGGGCGGCGTCAGAGCATTTATCGTCATTGCAAGCGGAGCGAAGCAATCCAGAGTGTGCGCAAACCGCTCTGGATTGCTTCGCTCCGCTTGCAATGACGAGGTGGGTCGATTTTCGCTTGTCGCGCGCTAAAGGGGCGGCATGACCCGCATCCTCATTCTCGCCGCGCTTCCCGAGGAAGCCGACGCGCTGTTTCCCGGCGAGGGCACTCACGAAGATGGCGTCTTCGCCGTCCGCCGGCTCGCCGCGCACGGCCACGATCTCGCCATCGTCATCACCGGCCTCGGCAAGGTCCATGCGGCGCTTGCCGCCGGGCTGTTCGGCGCCGACGCCGACCTGCTGCTGATGAGCGGCACCTGCGGCGCGCTCGATGCCGAGGCGGGCCGCGCCTATTGGCTCGCGGAGGCGGTGCAGCATGATTATGGCACGGTGCGCCCCGATCGCTTCGATCGCTATCGCGCCGGCGACTGGCCGGCAGGCGAGGCGGGCGAGGTGCATTTCGCCGCCATGCCCGACCCCGGCCTCGGCCTGCCGCACGCGCGGATCGCGAGCGGCGACAGCTTCGTCGCCTGCCCCGACGTCGGCGCCGGCATCGCGCGCGGCCTTGGCGCGACGCTCGTCGACATGGAGGTCGGCGCGGTCGCGCAGGCAGCGCTGCGGCTCGGCAGGCCGTGGGCGGCGATCAAGGCGGTCACCGACACCGCCGACGAAGGCAGCAGCCGCGATTTCCACGCCAACCTGGTCCTTGCGGCGCGCAGTGCGGCCGCCGAA
>Ga0182745_1001656_pt1 | contig 21132 bp, 23 predicted proteins | sample eDN3rd30CKraftBY_FD_128523 | JGI IMG/M metagenome (GOLD analysis project Ga0182745, IMG submission 128523) | Enriched backyard soil microbial communities from Emeryville, California, USA - eDNA 3rd pass 30_C Kraft BY (version 2) (version 2) | ecosystem: Environmental > Terrestrial > Soil >...
ATCAGAACCTTGAACGCCATCCACCAGACCATGCACGACGCCGCCCAGCAGGCTGGCGCCGTGATCGACGCGATCTTTTTCTGTCCGCACAGCGCCGAAGACGATTGCGATTGCCGCAAACCCCGGCCCGGCATGCTGCAGGCGATCGCGCTGCGCTACGGGGTCAACCTGAAGAACGTACCCGTGGCCGGCGATTCGCTGCGCGACCTGCAGGCCGCGGTCGCAATGGGCTGCCAGCCTTGCCTGGTGCTGACCGGCAAGGGTCGGCAAACCCTGCAGAAAGGCGGCCTGCCCGCCAACACCGAGGTGTATCCGAACCTGAGCCAGATGGTGGATGCCGTGCTGGCCAATGCGGTGGCAAGTACGCCCGAGCATCCGCGTCCATGACCGCTCACCCCCCTAACCACAGGAATCGCATGACACGCGTATCCCTCTTCCTACGATCCCTGCTGTTCGCCATCCTGATCTTCCTGGCCACGGTCATCTGGGCGCCCTTGTGCGTGCTGTTCGCGCCCCTGCCCTACCCGCTGCGCTATTACTGGACCACGCGCTGGAACGTCTTCGTGCTGTGGGCGGCGCGCTTTGCCTGCGGCATCCGCTATCGCGTGCAAGGCATGGAAAACCTGCCCGATGGACCGGCCGTGCTGCTGTCCAAGCACCAGTCGGCCTGGGAAACCATTTTCTATCCATGCATCATGCCGCGCCCGCTGGTGTTCGTATTCAAGAAGGAAATCACCTACATCCCCTTCTTCGGCTGGGGCATCGCGCTGTTGCGCATGATTCCCATCGACCGCAGCAAGGGCCGCGACGCCATCGCCCAGGTCATCCAGCATGGGCGCCAGCGCCTGGAGAATGGCCAGTGGGTAATCATGTTCCCCGAAGGGACGCGCAGCGCGGTCGGCAGCCAGGGCAAATACAAGGTTGGCGGCACCCGGCTGGCGGTCGACACCAACACCCCGGTGGTGCCGATCGCAATGAACTCGGGCGAGGTCTGGCCGCGCAAGGCTTTCATCAAGAAGCCGGGATTGATCACCGTCTCGATCGGCAAGCCGATAGCGCCTAACGGCATGAATCCGCACCAGCTCATGCAGCAAGTGGAAAATTGGATAGAATCCGAGATGCGCATCATCTCCCCCGCAGCCTATGCCGATCGACACCAGCCGTCCGACTGAACCGCGTCAGCTTGCCTTGCAGCTGGATTTTCCAGCGCAGGAGCCGGACGCGTCCGCGGTACCAACATCAGCGCCAGCCGCGGCATCAACTCCGGCGCCCGCTCCCGGCGCCAAGGGCAGGCGCCGCATACAGTTGCGCCAGCAGCCGCTCGAGTACGCCTTGCTGCGCTCCAAGCGCCGCACCATCGGCTTCATGATCGACGAGCATGGCTTGCGCGTCACCGCGCCGCGCTGGGTCAGCCTGGGCGAAATCGAAAACGCCATCCACGAAAAGCAAAGCTGGATACTCAACAAGCTCAACGAACGGCGCTTGCACGCGGCGCAGTTGGCGCCGCCGATGATCTGGGAGGACGGCGCCAGCTTCCCTTATCTGGGGCGCGGCATCCGCCTGCGCATCGTGTCCGGGCAACTCGATGGCGTCGTCTTCGATGAAGCGCTGCGCGAACTGCGCCTGTGCCTGCCCGGCGACGCCTCGGTGCAGCGAATCAAGGACAGGGTGCTGGGCTGGCTGCAGGCGCAGGCGCGCGCGCTGTTCGCGCAGCGCCTGGAGCTCTATGCCGAACGGCTGGGCGTGCGCTACCAGGGTTTCGCCCTGTCATCGGCCCAGACCATGTGGGGATCGTGCAGCGCCAATGGCCGCATCCGCCTCAACTGGCGCCTGATGCATTTCGCGCTCGAGCAGATCGACTATGTCGTCGTGCACGAGTTGTCGCACTTGAAGGAAATGAACCACAGCCCGCGTTTCTGGGCGACGGTACAATCGGTATTCCCGGAATTCGAAAACGCCAGGAAAACGCTGCGCCAGCGCGGCCAGGAAACCCTGCCGGCGTTCTAGAGCGTTTTCAATTGACTTGCTTACACAACACCAGGGCGGGTTTCAAACCCGCCCAGGCACAGCGAATGCCGGACGCACACCAACCATCCACCGGAGAATCAGTAATGAGCACCGCAACTTCCACCCCCGATCCGCAGGATCCGGCGCAAGTACTGGAACAACTTCTGAAAACGCGCCACAGTTGCCGCGGCTTTCTCCCGCAAACGCTGGAGCGTCCCATCATCGAGCGCATGCTCAGCCTGGCCCAGCGCACCGCCTCGTGGTGCAACGCCCAGCCCTGGCAAGTGCTGATCACCTCCGGCGCCGCCACCGAGGCTTTGGCGCAGGCGCTGCTGAAGCAGCTCGGCACGGGCCAGCCGGCACCGGATTTCGCCTTCCCCAGCGAATACACCGGCGCGTATCAGCAACGCCGGCGCGAATGCGGCTTCCAGCTGTACGAAAGTGTGGGCATCGCCCGCGGCGACCGCGAAGCCTCGGCGCGCCAGGCGCGCGAGAATTTCCGCTTCTTCGGCGCTCCCCATGTGGCCATCATCACCAGCGCGGCGCCGCTGGGCATCTATGGCGCGGTCGATTGCGGCGCCTACGTCAGCAACTTCATGCTGGCGGCGCAAAGCCTGGGCGTGGGCTGCATCGCCCAGGCGTCACTGGCAACGCAAGCGCCCGCGATCCGCGAACACTTCGGTTTGGCGCCGGATCGGCTGGTGGTATGCGGGATCTCGTTTGGCTACGAAGACCCCAGCCACCCCGCCAACCAGTTCCGCACCAGCCGCGCTACGCTCGAAGAAGCGGTGACCTGGGTCGATGCTTGAGCCTACGAAAAACTACACTCGTGACTCACCCCGTCACCCTGCGCGCAGTCGCAGGGTCCATGGTCGTTCCGCCATGGATTCCGCGACTTCGCGCGGAATGACAATCCCTGCGGGTTCGAAATCCGCCCAAACCGATCCCCGATCCCTGAACCCGATCCCTGATACCTACGCCCCGCGCTCGATCAGTTCGATCTTGTAGCCATCGGGGTCGCTGACGAAGGCGATCACCGTGCTGCCGCCCTTGACCGGGCCCGCCTCGCGCGTCACCGTGCCGCCCGCCGCCTTGACCGCCGCACAGGCCTTGGCCGCATCCTCCACCGCGATGGCGATGTGGCCGTAGGCATTGCCGTGATCGTATTCGCTGGTGTCGTAGTTCCAGGTGAGTTCCAGTTCGGCGTGCTCCGGATTGCTGCCGTAGCCAAGAAAGGCCAGGGTGTACTTGTACTCGGGGTTATCGCGGGTGCGCAACAGCTGCATTCCCAGCACCCGGGTATAGAAATCGATGGAACGCTGGAGTTCGCCAACTCTCAGCATGGTGTGAAGAATCCGCATGGCTATCTCTCCTTGTCCGTGTCCATTGAATATGCCAGCCTAGGAACCCTCGGCCAGGGCCTCGATCGGCGCGGCCGCGCGTTGCGCATAGCGCTGCGCCAGTACCGCGCACACCATCAACTGAATCTGATGAAACAGTATCAGCGGCAGGACGATCAGGCCGACGCTGCTGCTGGCAAACAATACCTTGGCCATGGGAATCCCGCTGGCCATGCTTTTCTTGGAACCGCAGAATACGATCGCAATCTCGTCCTCGCGCGAAAATCCCAGACGCCGGCTGGCATACGTGGTCAGTATCATCGCCAGCGCCAGCAGCAGCACGCAGGCAACCAGCAAGGCCAGCATGGCCTGCAGCGGCAATTGCCCGAACATGCCTTCCGCGACCGCCTCGCTGAAAGCGGCGAATACCACCAGCAGGATCACGCCCTGATCGATGGGCGCGAGCAGGCTCTTGTAGCGATCCATCCAATTGCCAATCCAGCGCCGCGCCATCTGTCCGGCCACGAAGGGCAGGAATAGCTGCGCCATGATGCGCAGGACGGCGTCGGACGCCGACGCTGCGCCCGCCTCCTGTTGCGCCACGATCAGCGCGGAAACCAGCATCGGCGTCAGGAATACCCCGGCCAGGTTGGACAAGGAGGCGCTGCAGATCGCCGCCGGCAGGTTGCCGCGCGCGATCGCGGTAAAGGCGATCGACGACTGGACGGTCGATGGCAGCACGCACACGAACAGGATGCCCAGATACAGCTCGGGCGTTACCAGGGGCTCGAGCAAGGGCTGCAAACCCAGGCCCAGCAGCGGGAACATGACAAAGGTGCTGGCCGCCACCATCACGTGCAGGCGCCAGTGCCCCAGCCCGGCCACGATGGCCTGGCGCGACAGGCGCGCACCGTACAGGAAGAACAGTACGCTGACGCCAAGCATCGCCACTTGATCGACCGCATGTATGGTCATGGGACTGGAGGGCAGGAAGCTGGCGGCAACGACGGTCGCAATCAGCGCCAGGGTGAAATTATCGAGCAGCAAACGAGAACGAATGGACATCTTGAGGCCGGAATCTGTGCAGCAGGAAACATGGTTGCGGGCCGGCAATCGACGCAAACTCCGCGGACGTGCCGAATGCGGGCTGAATGCGCGCGAAGTACGTCCTGAATGCGCGCCGAGAACGTGCTGGTGCCGGTGGGGTAGGTGCCGAACCTGGCTGTAACCTGGCTGCTGTGGTGAGCAAAAAAACTTGTCTACTTTAGCAGATTCCCGCCATTCCCGTTGACCAGCCCCCGATCGGGGATGGCGCAAGGCCAGCGCCGGTCAGTGCAGATCGGAGATATCGGTCCGATTTCGAAGCGACAGCTGCGTACTGACGCGCCGGTCCGGCGACGCCCTGACGCAAAAGCGCCGGTCGGCCAGACGCCGTTCGCGGAATTTGTTCAAATCGTAGCTGGCTGCTTCGAAAGGAGATTCCGGCCGCGCCTCCTGATCCGGTATGTCCTCGCTGGATTCCATAAGCATTCTCTCCGTCGGGCATTCAACATGGGGGGTGATTCCAGTGTATGCCGGTGCGACGACGGCCGATTGAGCTTGAACAAATCCAGGGAGTTGCGCCGCGCCTGGGCAGGAGGCCGCTTGCGCGATGCAAGCGGCCCGCGCTCAGTCGATCACATAGCGCGTGACGACCGGCGGCGTCTCGCTGATGTGGAAAGCCAGCTTGCGCTCGCGCAAGTCGACGTCGGACGCGGTGACGCGGTCGAAACGGCGCAGGTGTTCGGTCCAGGATTCGTCCACGATTTGTTCGATGAAGCGCCCGGGTTCGGAAATGTCGTGCAGCAAGTCCCAGGACAGTGCCCCCTGGCGCAAGCGGCTGCGGCGGCTCTCCTGCATCAGCTTGCGGAAATCGGCGGCTCGGCTCGGGTCGATCCGGTACTCCAGGGTGATCAGGACATTGCCTTTCTTCGGCGTGTCCACGGCCACCGGCAGCCGGAAGGTGCGCAAGGGCGTCAAATCCTCCTCGATGCTGCGATCGCCCACGTAGCGCTGCGCCAGAAACATGCAGATCACGCCAGAGACCGCCGAAATCGCCAGGCTGGTATTCACGGTCGCCATGCTCGCGACCTGCCCCCACAGCGCCGCCCCCAGGGCGCCGCCGCCCATGATGCCCATCTGGTACATCGCCATGCCGCGCGCCCGCACCCAATCCGGCAAGGCCAGCTGGGCCGAAACGCTCAAGGAGTTGGCCGTCGCCAGCCAGGCCATGCCTGACAGAAACATGCCCGCCGCCGCTATGTACACGTTCGGCGCAAACGCCACGATGGCGGTGGAAATCGCGTGCGTGACCGTGCCGTACCACACCAAGGGGTCGCGCGAGATGGTCTGGCGCAGCCGCGGCAGCAATACCGCGGAAAATATCGCGCCGGCCCCCATGGATGCCAGCAGCAGGGTAAAGGTCTGGGCATTGCCACCCTCCAGTCCGCGCGCGATCAACGGCAGCAGCGCCATGGTCGAGGTCGAATTCAGGAAGAACAGGAAGATGCGCAACAGCACCGCCTTCAGGCGCGCCGACTGGGAGACATACTGCACCCCCACCCGTATCGCGCTGAACAGGCGCTCGCGTCCAAGCGGATGCGGCACGTGCTCGCGCTTCCAGCGCATGATGACGAAGGAAATCGCGATGGTGAGCGCGGCGTTCAGGACGAACACGTAGGCGCTGCCCAGTCCCGCGATGATGGCGCCGGCGATCAACGGGCCGATGATGCGCGAGGCATTCATCGCCACACCGTTCAAGGCCAGCGCCGAGGGCAATTGCGCGCGCGGAACCAGTTCCGGCACGATCGCGGCATTCACCGGCCAGCGCATCGCCAGGCCGACGCCGTTCACGAACAGCAAGGCCAGCAGCAGCACCGGCGTCATGGCCCCGACCAGGATGGTGATCGACAGCAATATCGACACCACCGCCACCCAGATCTGGGTAAACAGGTAATAGCGGCGCCGGTCCAGGATATCCGCCAGCGCGCCGCTGGGCAGACCCAGCAGAAACACCGGCAGGGTGGCCGCGGTCTGTACCAGGGCCACCAGCAGCGGCGAGGTGGTCATCGAAGTCATCAGCCAGGCGGCGGCGACATCGTTCATCCACATGCAGATGTTGGCAACCAGCCAGGTGCCCCATAGCAGGCGGTAATCGGGGATTTTCAGAGGGGCGAACGCCGATTGCGACGGTTGCGGCGCTTCCTTGGGAGCAGGCTCGGGTGGGGGAATCTGGTGCGGCTCTGGTTGTGGCATGGATTATGGATCACCCAGCCGCGTCGTGGCGGGCCGGCAATCGTGATCGAAACCGGAATCATCGCATATCTTGCGATTTCTTTCCAAGAATCCGCGGCTTGCCACGGCCGCCGGCCCAGGTCATGGCCCGAGCTTCAGGTTTCCCCGGTTGCGGCAACGGATCGTACTGCGACCGGCGCGGGCACGGCGACGCCTTGCATGGACTCACTGCCTATACGGTAAAGGCACCACGGAGTTGCGCTGCAGAGTTGCGCAGCGCGGTTGGAAACCGTTCAAGTCATCCCGCCACAGGATAACCCGCGGCGCGGATCGCGTCGGCGAGTTGCTGCGGCGCCAGGCTGGAAGCTATCCTGACCGTGCCGCTGTCCAGATCGACTTCGACGCTGGCATTCGCATCCTGCTCCTGGACCGCGCGCGTGACGGTCTTGACGCAGTGCTGGCAGCTCATTCCTTCGACTTTCAGTTCCAACATTTCCAACATGGGATCATCCTCTGCTTTCCGCCAATTCATGAATGATGGGGCAATCGGGCCGGTTGTCCCCGGCGCAATCCGCGGCCAGTCGCTGCAGGGTATCGCGCATGGCGCCCAGGTCGGCGATCTGGCGCTCCAGTTGCCGGGCATGCTCGAGCGCGATCGATTTGACGTCGGCGCTGGCGCGGGCGCGATCCTGCCACAGCGACAACAGTTCGCGTATGCGCTCGAGGGGAAAGCCCAATTGGCGCGAACGCTTGATGAAGCGCAGGGTGTGCAGATCGCTGTCGCCGTACACGCGATAACCCGACGCGCTGCGCCGCGCCGGCGCCAGCAAGCCGATGCTTTCATAGTGGCGGATCATCTTGGCCGAGATGCCACTGGATTGCGCCGCCTGTCCGATGTTCATGTCCATCACTCCGCCCGATTCCCGATATGCCGCACCAGCCCTTATGCTAACCCAAAGCCCAGGGCGGGTTTGAAATCCGCCCCTATGAGTGGGAACACACCCATGACGAAGATTAACGGCGCGGTTCCTTGTAGCGCACCACCGATTTGGCCGCCATGCTGTAACCGCTGCTGCCCATGGCCGAGTCGGAGCGCTTCAATTCGAGCGTGCCGCTGGCCCATACCGCATCCATGGTGCGCAAGCCCTTGATGGGCGTGGCGGCGCGCACATGGATGATCTGGTTCGCCGGCGGCGGCGGCGTATGGATGCAGGCGCCGAAGTACGGCACCAGCAGGAATTCGCGCAGACCCGCCTTGGTTTCATCGAGCGGGACCAGATAACCCGGCAGCTTGACCGCGCGCCCGGCCATGGCGGAAACGACCGGGGCGCTGTCCCATACATGACGCAGGCGCTCATACAATTCAATCACACGCGGATCGGAATCCGGCAATGCGTCCAGATCCTTGACGTCGGCGAACTCCGCCATCGGATCCCAATCCTCGGGCACCAGATCTTCCCAGGTGATTTCGGCAAACGCCGGCGCCGCCCGCAGCGGCAAGGCAAGCATGCCCAGCACGGCCGCGGCCATCAGCCGGCGGCGCAGGCGCGAGTGGGGGAAATTTTCGTTATGCATCAAATCCTCGGAGACAAACCATCGGCCAGGGACAGACGGTAGGCGCGCCAGCCCGGCACCACGCTGGCGAGCAAGCCGGCCGCCAGCAAACCCAGCAGCATCCACCCTTGCAACGCTGAGGCCTGCGTGGCTGCCAGGGTCAGTCCAAACGCCGATTGCAGCCATGGGTTGAGCACCCAGACCGCCGCCAGCAATGCCGCCACACCGGCAAGGATACCTGCCAGCGTCACCATGAATCCTTCCAGCACCAAGAGCAACACCACATGATACGGCGAAGCCCCCACCGCGCGCAGCACCGCCAGTTCGCGGCGGCGCTCTCCCAGCGTCGCCAGCACCACCGACATCAGGCTAGCCATGCTGACCAGCGCCACCAGGCCGGACATCAGCAGCAAGGCGCGCTCGCCGGTGCCGATCACATCCCATAATTCGTCCAGCGCCACCCCGGGCAGGATCGCCATCAAGGCCTCGGCCGCATGCTGGTTGACCTGCCTCTGGACCGAAAACACGGCGGCGCGGTTCTCCAGTCCAACCAGCGCCGCGGTCACCGCCTTGGGTTGGAGCGTTCTCTGGCGCACCTGTTCCGCACTGATGCGCATGCCGGGCAGCGGCGCCCCGCCGATCCAGTCCAGATGCAAGGCCTCGATCGCTTCCAGGCTGACATGGATGGTGCGATCGACCGGCGTGCCGGTGCGCTGCAGGATACCGGCGACGGTAAACGGTTTGTCGGCATGATCGCTCAGGTTCAGCTCGCCACTGCCATGCGCCAGGGTGATTTCCTGGCCCAGGCGATAGCCCAGACGGTCCGCCACTTCGGCGCCGATCACGGAGTCGAACAAGTCGGTATACACCCTGCCCTCGCGCAGGCGCAGGGCCTGGCGGTCGCCATAGTGGAAATGCTCGAAATATGCGTCGCTGCTGCCCAGCACCGGATAGCCGCGGTGCGAATCGCCCAGCGACAGCGGCACCACCCAGGCCACGCCTGGCTGACTTTGCAGGAACTCCACACTGTCCCAACGGATATTGTTGGTCGCGGCGCCGATGCGAAACACCGAATACAGCAACAGCTGGACCGAGCCGGTGCGCGCGCCGACGATCAGATCGGTGCCGGAAACGGCGGAAGTGAAGTTGTCGCGCAGATCGGTCCGGATACGCTCCACCCCCAGCAGCATGAAGGCGGACAGGGCGATCGAACATAAGGTCAACACCAGGGTCAGGCGCCGGTTCCATGCGCTGCGCCAGGCGATATGCAGCAGCGCCCTCATGCCGCGGCCTCGATGGCGGCGGCGCGATTGATTTCAGGCAGCGACAGCTTGCGGTCGAAGCGCGCGGCGATGCGATGGTCGTGACTCACCAGCACCAGGGCACTGCCGGCTTGCGCGCACGCCTGCATCAACAAATCCAGGAAGGTTTCGCGCAGCGCCTCATCGAGGGCGGAAGTCGGCTCGTCGGCGATCACGACCGCCGGACTTCCGATCAGCGCCCGCGCCGTGGCGACGCGTTGCTGCTGGCCGACCGAAAGCGCGCGCGCATCCCTGTGCCACAACTCGCGCGCCAGGCCCATGCCCAGCAACAGCGCGGCCGCCGCATCCTGCATAGCCCCACTGGCGGTAACGGCGGCGTCATGGCGGCTGCGCGAAAAGCGGCACGGCAACAAGACATTGTCGATGACGCTCAGGTATGGCAAGAGATTGAACTGCTGGAAAATATAACCGACGTGATCGACCCGGTGCCGGTCGCGCGCGGCCACCGGCAAGGACTGCCAATCCTTGCCGCACAGACTTACCTGCCCCTGGCGCGGCGACAGCACGCCAGCCATCAGGGACAACAAGGTGCTCTTGCCGCAGCCGCTCGGGCCATGGATGAATACCTTCTCTCCCGGCATGATCGCCAGGCTCTCGATGTCCAGGCAATCGCTTTGGCTGCGCGGCCAGGCAAAGCGCAGCGCCTGCATGGCAATGATGGGGGCAGCGCTCACCCTATCTGCCCCAGCTCAGGCGCTGGGCGCCACTCTTGAGGATCTGGCGCGACTGCCCGTGGCCGGAAACCACCTGCGCCTGGATCGTGTTCAGGCGCTTGAACTGCGCGAACAGCTTGACGTCGATGAAGCGCGCCGCATCGGCCTTGGCGCAGGCAAACACGATGGTGGCGCCGAGTTCGGCATGCTCGCTGTCGTGATCATGTTCGTGGGCATGTGAATGCGGCTGCGCATGCGAATGTCCATGCGCATGCCCCGTACGTGATTGGTCCAGCCCCAGGACCGTGGCATCCAGCGTCACATTGCGCAGCTTGCACTCGCCCCTGGGATCAACCACGAACAACTGGTCTGCGGCGCGCAGCTGCGCCAGCGCGGCATCGACGCGCGCGCGTTCGGCATCGGTTTTTGGCGCACGCTCGAATCCCACCAGATTATCCAGGGGAGTACGTATCGCCACTGAAATCGTCCCGGCATCGACCGCCAGGTCCAGTTCCATCTGCCCATGGGTATGCGCATGGGTACTGCCATGATTGTGCTGCGCCAGGGCGGGCATGGCCAGCGCGCCGCACAGCATCAATGCGGCAGTTGCGCCAGCCCGGCCGGAACGTCCCGGGCGGCGGAGAAATGGAAATATCGTTGTCGTCATTGCTCGATCCAGAAAGTGCATGAGTGTGGTCCTGCCATCAGACCAGGTGGAAGCGGGTTGGTTGCATCAGGAAAAGCTTGCTCCAGGCCTATAACGCAACCATGTTGCATTATAGGGCATCCTGCTCCACACTGTACTGCAATGACGAACCCGCCATATCCTGCAACAATGCGCATCATGCAAGCCACCCCACAGCCCATTCCCATTACCTTGCTGACCGGATTTCTCGGCAGCGGCAAGACCACGCTCTTGAACCAGCTGCTGCAGTCGGCCGAAATGGCCAGGACGTTGGTGATCATCAACGAATTCGGCGCCATAGGGCTGGATCATTTGCTGGTCGCCCACAGCAGCGAGGAAATCATTCTGGAAATGCGCAGCGGCTGCCTGTGCTGCACCATACGCGGCGACCTGGCCAAGACGCTGCGCGATGCGCTCTGGCGGTTTTCGCGCCAGGGCCAGCGCCAGTTCGATCGTGTGCTGATCGAAACCACGGGACTCGCCGACCCGGTCCCGGTACTGCATACTTTGACGCGCGATCCCGCGCTGGTCGATCGCTATCGGCTCACAGGCGTCATCACCTGCATCGACTTGCGCAACGGCGCGCAAACCCTGGATACCCATGACGAATCGCGCAAGCAGGCGGCGCTGGCCGACCTGCTACTGCTGACCAAGCCAGACCTGGCCAGCGCCGCCCAGATCGCCGGCCTGCAACAGCGGCTGCGGCAACTCAACCCGGGCGCCGGGCAAATCACGGTCCCCCATGGCGAAGTCCCGGCCGATCGCATATTGCAAGCGGGACTGCAGCAGGCCGCCGGCAACGACGCCGATGTGCTGCGCTGGCTCAACCTCAAGGCTTATGATGTGCAGGATGTGCAGGATGTGCACGAGGAGCACGAGGAGCACGAACATTCACATCGACACCAGCACGACGTCAATCGCCACGACGATCATATCCGCGCCTACTGCTTCCACATCGACCAGCCGATCCCGCGCCCGGCCTTTCAAGACTGGCTCGATGCGCTCCTGGCCTTGATGGGCGAACGCATGCTGCGTATCAAGGGCATCGTGCATATCGCAGGCGAACCCGGCCCCAGCGTGATCCACGGCGTGCAACACGTATTGCATCCGCCTGTGACGCTTGCTGCATGGCCCGATGCCGATCGCCGCACCCGTCTGGTGTTCATCACGCGGGATATCGAGCGCAGCGCGATCGCGGCAACGCTCGCGCCATTCTCGGGGGTGGCCGGCGGCGATACGCATTAACTGTCTGGGCAGGTTTGAATGCACGGCACCAAAACAAAAAAGTCCGCCAAAGCTGTGGACCTCAACAACGCTTGATCCGCCATCAGGCGGTTGAACTGTGCGCAAATTGTGCGTAAAATAGTCGTCACTAATCACATCCCGGAGGACACGACCATGGCCGCCGTCTTTGCAGACATACTCGAATCGACGCGAGAGCCGGGCACGTCGCGGTTTTCCGCATCGGGGGTCGCCGGCATCCTCGGCCTGCAGCAGCAGGATCTAGCCGAGCTGGCGGGTGTTCACCGCAACACTCTGCGCACCCATCCCGAATCCCCCCGGCTGCAGGCCGTCCTACGCGATCTGATGCGGGTGATCTCGGCCGCCACAGCCATGCAGCCCGATCCGCAGCGCGCCATCTTTCTCATCAAGAACGAGCCTATTCCCTCGTTCCGCCACAAGACGCTGTTGCAACTGGTGCAGGAAGGGCGGACCGAAGATGCGGTCAGCTATCTGGAGTCGGTCAGCGCCGGGTTCGTTGGATGATCCTCTGCGACCTGGCGCCGGGCACCACGCTGTTTCGCGCGCACATACCGCAATGGGCCAGCCGGCCCATAAGCGGCGCTGGGGCCGCAGCCCAAGGCGGGCGCTTCAACCGCGAGGGTGTCGAGGCGCTGTACCTCTCGCTGGAAGAGCTAACCGCACTGCGCGAATACCAGCAGACCTCGCCCTTGCTACCGCCATGCACGATGTGCTCGTACACCGTGGCACTGCGCAACCTGGTCGATCTGCGCCAGCTACATCACGGCGAACCATGGGATGAGCTGTGGCACGACTGGCGCGAAGACTGGCGCTACCTGAAGTTGGAACTGCACACCGAACCACCGACCTGGGTGCTTGCGGACATGGTACGGGCTGAAGGCTACACCGGAATCCTCTTTCCCAGCCAAGCCCACCCAGGCGGCACGAACGTCGTCGTGTACCTGGATCAGCTCAAAAATGGCGACACGGTGCAGGTGAACGACCCGGATGGGCGCCTTCCCCACGACACGTCCAGTTGGATACGCTGATTCTCGGCACGGCCATACTACCTTGAGTTCAGACGCCTCTCAGGAACGGCCTTGGCCTTCCGCCTGCTGTTCGGCCCGGGTCTTCAAGGCCTGGTTCATTTCCTCGAAACCGCGCTTGGTATCGGTTTCCAGGCTCTTTTTGAACAGTGGCACCAGGATGCCGCTGAAGTCCTCGGTCTGGCGCAAGCGGCATCCCCCGCCGGGCAAGGGCGTCAGCAGGAAGCCATGTTCGCCATCGAACAGGCCCGGAAATGCCAGATGCCCGAGCCAGCGCAACTCTTGCCCAGGCTCGGACTTCAACACCCGCGGCTTGAATACCATGCTGCTCTTGCCGCTGGGCTGGATCATGACCCTGAGGCGGGCGCCGACCCTGGGTTCGCCCTGCGCCTGGCGGATGAAAGGGTTCCATTCCGGATAACGCGCAAAGTCCACAAGAATCCGCCATACCAGCTCGGCGGATGCGTCGATGTCGATTTCAGTCGTGATTTTGAACATGAGTGGGTAGTATGGTTGAGGGTGGCGCGCCAAATCAGGCAGGCATGATCATACTGGAAACGGTGGCTCCAGCACTCGAACGTTCCCGGACGCTCTTGTTGCTTCGCGGCTCGAGCAGATCGTCAGGCTTTGCCATAGCGATGGCCTGCAACGACTTCGGTGCCAAACCATCAATAGACGCCAGATCTAAAGCAGTTAAAGTAGCGCGAGGTATTACCTTTAACTAAAGAGATCTCAGCATGGCCGCCCCTACATCCATCAAACTTGACGATGAACTGAAGCAGCGTATTCAACACTTGGCTGAAGCACGCCGGCGTACTTCACATTGGATAATGCGTGAAGCCATTGCGCAGTATGTCGAACGCGAGGAAAAACGCGAAGCTTTCAAGCAGGATGCTCAGCGCGCCTGGGAAGACTATCAGCGCACCGGCCTGCACCTAACGTTGGAAGAAGCCGATGCTTGGCTAGCGAAACTCGAAGCTGGTGAGGATATGGAGTTGCCTAAGTGCCACGTCTGATCTGGACGGCACCCGCGCTGCTTGATGTTCAACGGCCATATCAGTTCCTGGCCTGCAAAGATATCGACGCCGCACAACGTGCGGTGAGAGCAATCCGCACAGGAATCAAGGTTCTGGCGCATCAACCGAACCTTGGCCGCCCCATGGAGAATATGGACGCACAGTATCGGGAATGGATGATCGATTTCGGGAACAGCGGCTACATTGCCCTGTATCGCATCCAAAGCGAGACCGTCGCCATCCTCGCAGTTCGTCACCAATATGAGGCGGGGTATTGAAATCAGGATGGAAAAAACCGCAGCAAGGCATCCAACAGCTCCCGCGGCCGCTCTTCCTGCAGATTGTGGCCACAATCCAGGGCATGCCCCGACACATCCGACGCCTTCTCCCGCCAAAGCGCCAACACATCGAACAATGCCCCCATCGTGCCGCGCCCGCCCCACAACGCCAGTACCGGCACCGTGACCTGCTTTTCCGCATCCGCGGCATCGTGCGTCAGATCGATGCTCGCCCCGGCCCGATAATCTTCGCAAATGGCATGACGCGTTCTTGGATCGCTATAGCAACGCAGGTATTCGGCAAACACTTCCGGCTCGGTCGCATCGGCCACCTTGTTCTGACCCGCGATATGCTGGCGCAGGAAGAATTCCGGATCCGGGTCGATCAGGCGCTCCGGCAACGGGTAAGGTTGAATGAAGAAAAACCACCAGAAATAACGCGTGGCAAACTCGCGATCGGTGCGATCGTACAACAGCGCCGTCGGCGCCATATCCAGAAATGCCACGCGCAATACCGCATCAGGATAATCCAGGCACATGCGATGCGCGACACGTCCCCCGCGATCATGTCCCACCACGAAGAACCGCTCATGCCCCAATGCCCGCATCAGGCGCACCATGTCCTCGGCCATGGCGCGCTTGGAATACGCGACGTGCTCCTCTCCCCCCTCCGGCTTGCTGCTATCTCCGTACCCGCGCAAATCCGGCGCCACGACGGTAAATCGTTCCGCTAGATCAGGGGCAATCTTGCGCCAGGTCACATGCGTCTGCGGATGCCCGTGCAACAGCAACAAGGCAGGCCCTTTTCCCGCAGTGGCAAAGCGCAGCGTCACATCCTGATGCGCTGGAAAATCATGCAGTGTAAAGCCCGGCATGAATGGCGCAGGACCATGTGTGGCGATGGAGTTCTCAACAGGCGATGCAGTCACGGCATGTCTCCTTTTATTATGCGTTGTCATCCAACCCTTGCTGGGCCCCTAAGAAGCCTTATCCCGATGAGATCGGGCACATGCCGTAAGTGCTGCACTGGACAATGTCACGTTTTTATCACGGCGAGAGGCTTGAACTACTACCTATTCGTAAGTGCTTTAGGAAATTGGTGGGCCTCCCGTGAGTCGAACACGGCACCAACGGATTATGAGTCCGCTGCTCTAACCAACATGAGCTAGAGGCCCTGGGGTGATGCAGATACGGCAGATGCAAGAGGGGTCACATTGCGATGCTGTGCGTAGCCGCGGCGCTTCTTGGTGACTCGTCTTGGTGACGTTTCTTGACGGCTGCGCAGGGATGGCATTATAGCGCAGACTTTTTGCCAATAGTGGATTTCCGGGGGCTTCCACGGGCTCTCCATGGCCGTTCTGCGGGCATGGTGCCCGGGCGTCAGCGTATCTCTTCAGAGTGCTCCAGGGCCTTGCTCTCCTGGGCCGCCTGGGCTTGCAAGGCCAGATAGCGTCTCAGGATGGCCTGTTCGACCTTTACCTTGTCGTTCGGGCGGCAGGTATAGCGCAGCGACAGGACCGTCTGCTTGGCGTCGGTGAGCTGCAGGATCACGCGTGGCGTGGCGGATGGCAAATCCATCATTTGACGTGCCTCGACGCGCATCAGGTGGGCGTCGGCTTCCTTCCTCCACGGCAGGCTGATTTCATTGGCGGCGCTCAGCAGCGACGCTTCCGCGGTCGCCAGGTCGGCGCTGGGGTCGAGCGCAATTTTCAACAGATTGATCGCATAGCCGCCGGTGGCGGAGAGGTTGCGCACCGGTTTGACCAGCAGCAGCGAATGCGGCAAGGCGACGGTGCGGCTGGTCATCTGGCTGCCATCCTGCATTTCACTGACCGTGGTGGCCAATAGATCGGTGTCGATGACGCAACCGGAGATGCCGTCGAGTTCGATGAAGTCCCCTACCCGGTATTGGCGCGAGACGGCGAGAAATGCCGTCCCCAACAGATTGGCCAGGAACTCCTTGCTGACGATCAGCATGGCGCCAGCCACCGCCGCCAGCGACAGGGCCGCGCCTGCGATCTTGGAGGCCCAGATGGTGCCGATCACGATCAGCGCAGCCACCAGCACCAGGTTCTTGACCAGTACATAGGTACTGCGCCGGCGCACGGTTTGATTGCCCGCATCGCTGCCCGCGCGTGCCTGGCGCTGGATCAGCTTGAGCAGGAATACGGTAACGATGATGACCAGCAGGGTGGCGATGATCCGCCCCAATTCGGTCAAGGCAAATGCCCCAGCATCTTCCATCTTGGATTTCCACTTGTAAAAATACTTCGAAGCCTTACCATATTGATATTGCCAACCCGTTTGCCGGCTTCATGGCATGACAGTGGGCATGACAGCGTGTAACTCGAAAGTTGTCAATGCGTTAAACTGTTTTTTCTATATAAGGAGAAAAATCTTGGCCACCAAAAAACCCCGTCCGCCCGCCATCGATATTGGCATCAAAACTGCCGACCGTGCAAAAATCGTTCAAGGCCTGTCCGCATTGCTGGCTGATAGCTATACGCTCTACCTGATGACCCACAACTTCCACTGGAACGTCACCGGCCCGATGTTCAATAGCCTGCACCAGATGTTCATGGACCAATATACCGAACAATGGAATGCGCTGGACCTGATCGCCGAGCGTATCCGCGCACTGGGTCACCCCGCGCCTGGCACCTACAAGGAGTTCACCAAGTTGGCCTCGGTCAAGGAAGTCGATGGCGTCCCCAGCGCTGAAGAGATGGTACGGTATCTGGTCGACGGCCAGGAATCGGTGGCGCGCACCGCGCGCAAACTGTTTCCGGTCCTGGAAGCCGCCAACGACCAACCCACCGCGGACCTGCTCACCCAGCGCCTGGAAGTGCACGAAAAAACCGCCTGGATGCTGCGCAGCCTGCTGGAACAATAAGCGCATAGGCAACCAGCAACACATCCTGGCCTCTGGCCGGAAAAAATGCCCGGAACATTTCCGGGCATTTTTTTATTTGCTGCTTGGGGCTCTGACGTCGATCAGCCGCCTTCCAGGAAGCTCTTGAGCTTGTCCGAACGCGAAGGATGACGCAGCTTGCGCAAGGCCTTGGCTTCGATCTGGCGGATCCGCTCACGCGTGACGTCGAACTGCTTGCCGACTTCCTCCAGCGTGTGGTCGGTCGACATCTCGATCCCGAAACGCATGCGCAACACCTTGGCTTCACGCGGCGTCAACGAGTCCAGCACGTCCTTGACCACGCCACGCATCGATGCATGCAAGGCAGCATCCGCAGGGGCCAGGGTGTTGTTGTCCTCGATGAAGTCGCCCAGATGGGAGTCGTCGTCGTCGCCGATCGGCGTTTCCATCGAGATCGGCTCCTTGGCGATCTTCATGATCTTGCGGATCTTGTCTTCCGGCATTTCCATCTTGATCGCCAGCGTCGCCGGATCCGGCTCGGCGCCGGTTTCCTGCAGGATCTGACGCGAGATACGATTCATCTTGTTGATGGTTTCGATCATGTGCACGGGAATACGGATCGTGCGCGCCTGGTCCGCGATCGAACGCGTGATCGCCTGACGGATCCACCATGTGGCATAGGTCGAGAACTTGTATCCGCGCCGGTATTCGAATTTATCCACCGCCTTCATCAAGCCGATGTTGCCTTCCTGGATCAGGTCGAGGAATTGCAGGCCACGGTTGGTGTATTTCTTGGCGATCGAAATCACCAGGCGCAGGTTGGCCTCGGTCATTTCGCGCTTGGCCCGACGCGCTTTCATTTCGCCTGCGGCCATTTTGCGATTGATGGCGCGCAGGTCCGGCAGCGGCAGCACCACTCTGGCCTGCAGGTCGATCAGCTTCTGCTGCAATTCCTTGACCGCCGGCGCGTTGCGGCTGAGGATCGCACTGTAGTCGCGGCCGGCATCGATTTCCTTGTCGACCCAGTCCAGGTTGATCTCGTTGCTCGGGAAATGACGGATGAAATAATCGCGCGGCATGCCGCAACGGTTGACCATCAAGTCCAGGATCTGCTTTTCGATCTGGCGCACTTCATCGACCTGTCCGCGCAGGGTGTCGCACAATTTTTCCACGACCTTGGCGGTAAAGCGCATCCCCAGCAATTCGGTGGAGATGATTTCCTGCGCTGCGACATAAGGGGCGGAATTGTAGCCCTGGGTTTCGTAGGCCTTGCGCATGCAGTCGAACTGTTGCGAGATGGTGGCGAACTTGGCCAGCGCCTCTTGCTTCAGTTTATCCAGCTGCTCGGCCGAATAGCCAGCAGCGCCGCCTGAGCCGGTGCTGGATTCTTCTTCCTCTTCGGCTTCCTCGTTTTCGTCTTCGTCGCCTTCCTCGTCGTCTTCATCGACGACGACAGCGGATGCGCGCACGATGATGGGTTCGTCTTCGGCGGTTTCGGCGTTGACCATGCCGTCGACGACTTCGTCGATCTTGGTTTCTTCGCGCATGATGCGGTCGGCGGTCTCGAGGATTTCAGCGATCGTCGTCGGGCATGCCGAGATGGCCTGGATCATGTCGCGCAAGCCGTCCTCGATACGCTTGGCGATTTCGATCTCGCCTTCGCGCGTCAACAGCTCGACCGACCCCATTTCGCGCATGTACATGCGCACCGGGTCGGTAGTGCGGCCGAACTCGGAATCGACCGTGGACAGCGCGGCTTCGGCCGCGGCGTCGGCGTCGTCATCGCTGGCCGAGCTGGCCACGCTGTCCGACAGCAGCAGGGTTTCGGCGTCCGGCGCATGCTCGTAGACCGAGATGCCCATGTCGCTGAAAGTACCGATGATGCCTTCGATGGCTTCCGGATCGACGATGTTTTCCGGGAGATGATCGTTGATTTCCGAGAAGGTCAGGAAGCCGCGCTCCTTGCCCAGCTTGATCAGGGTTCTGAGCTTTTGCCGGCGTTGTTCGATCTCTTCCTGGCTGGCTTCGGTGTCGGTGGAGAAGGCGTCCTTCAGCAATGCCTTTTCCTTGGCCTTGCGATCCTTGGCGCGCGCCTTGTCCGCCACCTTGAGCTCGGCTCTTTCGACCGCGTTCAGGGCTGCGACTTCTTCGCTTTCAGGCTGATAGTCCTTGGGCTTGCGGCCACGCCGGCCCGGCACCTTGACGGCGGGCAGAATGTAGCCGGATGTATCGATCGAAGCCAGGGCGGAAGCATCGGTGGTCTGACTGACGTCGCCACGCAATGTCTTGATTTCTGGCTGGGGAGCGGCGGCTACGGCTGCCGTTTTGCGAGCTGTCCTCGCCGGCTTGGCTGCCACCGGAGTTTTTTTGCTTGTCACGCTTGCCTTTGTTTGTACGGAAACCGGTTTTGCCACCGGTTTGGTTTTGACTGAACTGGACTTGGCTGCGGCCTTCGCCGCAGCAGTCCTCGTAGCTGCGGCGACGGGTGTCGTCGCGGCCACTGGAGCTTTCCTGGCTGCAGCCGTGGCTGCGCGCGTAGTTTTGGCGGCAACGGCTTTGCTTGCCGCCGGTTTGGCTGCTACCGGCTTGGCTACTGCCCGTTTGGTTGCCACCGGCTTGGCTGCGGCCGTTTTGGCTGCAGCCGTCCTCTTGGCCGCGACCCGCGTAGTTGCCGCCTTGCCAGCCACCGACCTGGTCCCACTGGCAGTGGCCGACGCCGCTGTCTTGCGCACCGGCTTGACCGCCGCCTTGACGCTAGACGATTTGACCGCAGCCGGCTTGGCCGCCTTTGCGGTGGACACCTGGGGTTTTGCTGGTTTTTTCATTACGCTCGCCATGGATTCAACTGCTAAAAAGATTGCCCAGTGTCGCCATTGGGGGAATCATCCAAAAGCCCCGGACTGGATTGGCTGCATCACGGATTGCCGCTTGCGGCATCGTTCTCGTCACCCAGCACCGGGAGTTACCATATACACAACTTTCCTATGCAAACACAGTTGCTGCCGGATTGCATTGCACTGCAATCTCGTGCATAACGGAAACGAAGGCAAAAGGTCTTTGATTATAACATGTTGATAATGCTTGCTTCTTCGTCGAAACCATGCATGATCGACCCGATCATCGGCAAAAATCCTGCCGCCTTATTTGCCAACTTCGCTACCGCCACCGCCTGCACTGCCTTACCTAACCCTGCTGGGTTTCCGCGAGTCCCTGTTTGCGCAACGCATCCTGTTGCAGGATCAGATCGCGGAAACGCTGTTTGTCGTGCTCCGTCGCCAAGCCTGAAGCGGCCAACTGCTCCGTCTCTTCCTTGAGCAGACGCATCTTGATCTGCCTGACCGCTCCGGCCAGTTCGGCGCGCGCCAGCTCGATCGGGTTTTCGGACTCTCCTGCCAGTTCCGCGATCAAGCCGTCATACTCGGCGCCCAGCGCTTGCAGCGACACCGCCAGGGCGGCGAAATTGGCGTCGGTTCCCAATTCACGCGCCCCATCCAGCACCTGGAGCAGCATCTGGCCGCCATCGGCCGCTCCTTGCAAAATCGCCTGGCGCGAGTCGGTATCGAGTTCGGTCGCCAGACGCGGCTGCGCAATCAACAAGCGCAGAATCTGCTGTTCCAGCCCCAGCGGCGGCGCCCGTCGGGCGCTATAACGCGGCTTTCTTATCGCCGCCACCGGTTTGGACAACGAAAACAAGGCTTCGATCTCTTCCGCCGTGGATAGAGTCAGCTTGGCCAGGGCGCGCACGATCTGCAGCCGCAGTGCAGATGGCGCCAGCGCCTGCAGCAAGGGCTTGGCCTCGAACTGCGCCTGGGCCCGTCCTTCCGCCGTGCGCAAATCGTTTCCG
>Ga0182745_1001660_pt1 | contig 21094 bp, 18 predicted proteins | sample eDN3rd30CKraftBY_FD_128523 | JGI IMG/M metagenome (GOLD analysis project Ga0182745, IMG submission 128523) | Enriched backyard soil microbial communities from Emeryville, California, USA - eDNA 3rd pass 30_C Kraft BY (version 2) (version 2) | ecosystem: Environmental > Terrestrial > Soil >...
TCCACCACGTTGCGCAGCTCGCGCACGTTGCCCGGCCAGGGGTATTGCGCGAGCAAGGCGCGCGTCTGGTCCGACAGCGCGCTGGGCGGACGCCCCATCCGCGTCAACACGGTGTCAACGAGCAACGGAATGTCGTCCGGGCGCTCACGCAGCGGCGGCAGGCTGACGCGCAGCACCGCGAGCCGGTGGAACAGGTCGCCACGAAAGCGCCCGGCCTGCACCGCGCCTTCGAGGTCCTGGTGCGTGGCCGCGACGACGCGCACGTCCACGGTCCGATAGTCGTTGGCGCCCACGCGCTTCACCTGCCTGCGCTCCAGGGCACGCAGGAGGCGGGGTTGCACTTCCAGCGGCAGCTCGCCGACCTCGTCGAGGAAGAGGGTGCCGCCGTGCGCGCGCTCGAAGGCGCCCGCGCGGTCCGCGTGGGCCCCGGTGAAGGCACCCTTCACGTGGCCGAACAGCTCGCTCTCCAGCAGCGCGGGGGCGATGCCCGCCAGGTCGACGATGACGAAGGGCCCCCTGGCGCGTGGGCTGTGCGTGTGGATGGCCTCCGCGCACAGCTCCTTGCCGGTGCCCGTCTCGCCCTGGACGAGCACGTCCGACTCGCCCGCGGACAGCCGCTCCAGCAACGTGAACAGCTCACGCATGCGGTGGCTGTTTCCCACCAGCGCGCCGAACGCGTTGCGCGCGGACAGAGGCCGGGGCCGGGGACGCTCGCTCTCCGGGACCAGCTTGAGCTCCGTGGTGCCCAGCCTGAGGACGGCGCCGGTGCGGACCTCGAGCTCCTGAAAGCGCATGCCTTCGCAGTACGAGCCGTTACGCGAGCCGGGATCCACGGCCCGCACGCTCTCCTCGCTCACGTCCAGGAGGAGGTGCAGGCGCGACACGGCGCGGTCCGCGAGGAGGATGTCCACGTCCCGGCCCGAGCCCACGCGGTAGCGCCCCGGCATCAGCGGCCAGTCACGCCCCGCATCCGGCCCCGACACCACCACCAGCCGCGTGCGGACGCGTTGGATGCGAACGGCCGGCAACGCATCGGTGCGGACCAGGTCGTCATCCCCTTCCTCATCTCCCAGACTCGCCACGGCCTGGACGATAACACAGGCGTCCGGCGGGCTTGGGCCGCGCAAGCCGATGCCGCGGGTGTCCGGGATTCGACGCGCGGAGCCGCCCGGCGGCGGGCCGGGGGCTTGGAAGCCCGTGTGGCGCTCTCGTAGAACGGGGGCTCCCATGACGCACTCCCGCCTGCCTCGACTCCTGACGCTCCCCGCGCTGCTGATGGCCGCGGCCTGTGGAGGGTCCGACGCCATTCCTGTCCGGACCTGTGACGTGACGTTGACCTACGCGCCCCGGCAGTCCGTTGCGGGGCCGGTGCAAGTCACCGGCGAGTGGACGCACTTCGCCGCGATGGCCGAGGCGATGACGGACCGCGGGGACGGCGTCTACACGCTGCGCCTGGAGGGGCTGGAGCCGCGTGACTACGGCTACCGGTTCGTGGTGGGCAACGAGCAGCGCCTGGACCCGGAGAACCCGTACTCGCGCTGGGTTCGCTCGGAGGAGTATTCGCGGCTCACCGTCCCCGACTGCCGCCAGCCCGTGCTGGAGCTGGCGCGCTTCGCGGTGACGCCCGAGGGGGCGCTGGACGTGGAGGTCGCGTACCTCGACGGCACGGACCGGGCGGGGCCCGCGGCGGAGGGCGTCACGCTGACCCTGGATGGCGTGGCCCGGCCGGACGCCTACGACGCCGCCACGGGCCGCTTCCGTCTCCACGTCGAGGGGCTGGCGCAGGGCAAGCACCACGTGAAGGTGGTGGCGCGCGACCGCACCGGCCGCGAGGCGGCGCCGCTCTATCTGCCGTTCTGGGTGGAGCCGGAGCGCTTCCGCTGGGACTCGGGGCTGATGTACTTCGCCTTCACGGACCGCTTCCACAATGGCCGGCTGGAGAACGACGCGCCGGTGGCGGACGTGGACCCCATCGCCAACTACCTTGGCGGGGACTTCGCGGGCATCACCCAGAAGCTGGAGGAGGGGTACTTCGACGCGCTGGGCATCCGCACGTTGTGGATCTCCCCGGTGGATCAGAACCCCGAGGGCCGCTTCATCGGCACTGGCGGCAAGTACTACACGGGCTATCACGGCTACTGGCCGTCGAAGCCCCGCGAGACACAGCACCGCTTCGGCTCGCTGGAGGAGCTGCGCGCGCTCACGGCGGCCGCGCACAAGCGGGGCATCCGCGTCATCGCCGACCTGGTGCTCAACCATGTCCACCAGGAGCACCCGTACTGGGCGAGCCATGCGCGGGACGGCTGGTTCAACACCGCCGGGAGCTGTGTGTGCGGCACCCAGGACTGTGACTGGGAGGCGCAGCGCCTCACCTGCAAGTTCACGGACTACCTGCCGGACTTCAACTGGCGCTCGTCGGACTTCGTGGACCAGTTCGCCGCGGACACGCTCTGGTGGCTGGAGCAGGCGGACTTCGACGGCTTCCGCCTGGACGCGGTGAAGCACATGGAGCAGGTGGCCGGGCGCACCCTCCGCGGGAAGCTGAAGGAGATCACCGCGATGACGGGCACCGAGTTCTACCTGGTGGGCGAGACCTACGTCGGCGCGGATGGGCGCTCAGACATTGCCCGCTACATCAGCCCGCGCGAGCTGGACGGTCAGTTCGACTTCCCCCTGTACTGGCCCGTGCGAGAGGCCTTCGCGGACGGCCAGGGCTTGCAGCGAGTGGACGCCGGCGTGCGCGCCAACGAGGAGGCCTATGCGCCGGGGACGCTCAACTCGCCGTTCCTGGGCAACCACGACGAGGTGCGTTTCATCTCCCAGGCCGCGGGCCAGCTCCGGGGGGAGGGGAGTGATCCGTTCGGTCCCCACCGCCCGGGCCCGGCGGTGACGGACCCGGCCGCCTTCGAGAAGGCCCGGTATGGCTTCGCCTTCGTGCTCACCCAGCCGGGCGTGCCGCTTGTCTATTATGGCGACGAGGTGGGGCTGCCGGGCGCGGGAGACCCCGACAACCGCCGGCTCATGCGCTTCGGTGGCGCGCTGTCCCCGCTGGAGGCCGAGCTGCTCGCCTTCGTCCAGAAGCTGGGGCAGGCGCGCGTGACGCACGCGGCGCTACAGTCCGGCGCGAGGCGGACGCTGCACGTGGAGGATGACCTCTACGTGTTCCAGCGCGATCTCCCGGATGGGCGGGGCGCGGTGGTGGTCATTCATCGCGGCGGCCTGGAGCGCTCGCTGGTGCTGGAGTTGATGGGAAGTCTGGCCGCGAGCACGGACGTCTACGAGGACATCTTCACGGGGCAGCCACTTCAGCTCGCCGGTACGGAGACGCTCTTGGTCGTCCCGCCACGCGCGGTCTCGGTCTACGTGCCCAGGTAGAAATGAGGTGAGGGGATGTGCCGGTGGCGGGGTGGGCCGTCCCCGTCCGCCGGTGCATCCCCGCTCAGGGCTGCGGTGCCGCCTGCTCGCCCTTGCCGTGCCGGTAGAAGAGCACGAGGGTGTAGCAGTGGAATTCGTTGTCGGAAGACTGACAGACGACCCGGTCGACAATCTCCAGGTCGGAGTTGCTCTTCAGCCACCGGGTGACGTTCTCACCCAGCTCCTCGCGCTCCTTCGCCTTGGTGGCGGAGAAGACCTTCACGCCCGTGAACATCGCCTGCCACTCCTTGTGCGGTGCTGATTCAGGACAATAGGAAGTTATCGCACGTGCCATTCCGGGGTGTCAAAAACCCGGCTTCCCCGCAGTGGGGGCGTTGATCAGCCGGGTCCGGGGGTTTGCAGCGTCCCGCGCGTGCCTATGTTGCTCGGGTCGTACCTGGAAGCGTGGGGCGCTCGTGGCAGGGGGCCGCGAGTGGCGGAGGAGTGGGGAAGGGGGAAGGCCCGTGGACATGAAGACGAAGAAGGACCTGGCCGTAGACTTCATCAACACCATCCGGACGATGGAGCCCTCCGCGCTGAATGCGCTCATCGTCAAGGAAGCGGGGGAGGAGCTGGCCCAGTTCTTCCTGAACTACAGTGCGAACCTCATCTCCAAGGATCCGTCCCGGGTGCTGGAGAACACGTCCTCGCTGATGTTGATGGGCTACCTCATCCGGACCTACGAGGAGAAGAACACGCAGGCCAACCAGGGGGCCTTCCAGTCCTACGCCTTCGCCTGAGCCTCCGGCAGGGCGTTGCAGGCTCGACAGGCCTTGGGGGAGCCTGTTAGGGAGCAGCGCCCATGCTGATCGACCTGCACGCCCATTCCCACCTGTCCAAGGGGTGCGAGCTGGACCCTCGCGCCGTGCTGGAGCGGGCCGCGCTGTTCGGCCTGGACGGGGTGGCCTTCACCGAGACGAACACCCAGGACGGCTGCGACGAGCTCTTCGAGATTGGAGCGAAGTCGAAGCTGAAGGTCTTCGTCGGGCTGGAGCTGCTGACCGACCGCGGCCAGTACCTGTGCTTCTTCCCGAAGCCGGAGCTGGCGCCCGAGCCGGTGCAGATGTGGGGCAGCAACCGCGAAAAGCCGTGGAGCGCCGCCGAGTGCCTGCCCAAGGTGAAGGCCCTGGGCGCGGCCATCGTCGCCGCGCGGCCGTATGACCGGGACTCGCAGCACCCGGCCATGGACTTCATCCGCTCGCTGAGCGTGCTGAGCGCCGTGGAGGGCTACAACGCCCGGGTGAAGCAGACGTCCAACGACCTGGCCGTGGAGGCCGCGGCCGCGATGAAGCTCCCCTGCGTGGGCGGCAGCGATGCCCGGGGCTCGCTCGACGAGGTGGGCCGCGGCGCCACGATGTTCAAGCGGCCGGTGCAGACCCAGGCCGAGCTGGTGGCGGAGCTGCTCAAGGGGGACTTCTGGCCGGTGATGGCCGGAGACCTGCCCCGGCTCACCCGGCCCGGCGAGGCCCAGGCGGCCCGCAAGTCCGGCGGCCGCGGCGGTGGCAAGCGCCGCCGCCGCTAACCGTCTGTTCGGCCTGCGCGCCGGCTCTCAGGGCAGGAGCGGTGCGCCGGCCTCTTCCGCCCGCGCGAGGCGGCCGTCGGTGAGGAACACCCGGCGGCGGCCCCCGGGATAGGTCCACTCCTCGTGCCGCGAGGCGCCCTCCAGCGAGCGCCGCACTGTCTCCGGCGGGCCCCAGGCCATGCGCACGGCGTCCGCCGTCATGTTGGCCACCAGGCGCTTCTCGCGCACGGCTTCGCGCACCGCCGGCGGCAGGGCGTCCAGGGTGGGCTTCAAGTCCCGCGCGGACAGGTACTTCTCCAGCTCGGCGCGGAAGTCCTCGGGGCGGTCCAGGTTGGGCGGCAGCACCAGGATGAGGGGCGGGGCGGAGGGCGGCGCGCCGGCCTCCGTCAGGTACACCCAGGGCCAGTCGCGCGGGCTGTAGAGGACGCGCTCGGTGATGACCCAGGACGTGGGGAACTCCACGCGGGTGATGCGCACCTTCGTGCCAGCGGGCAGCACGCGCTCCACGGCGCCGGGGTTGATGGGGTTGCCCTTCGTATCGTCGAGCAGCCGCACGTCCTCGGGCGCGTAGGGCGTCAGCAGGCGCTTGGAGGCGTCACCGAAGAGGGGCGTCACGTTGCTGGAGACGCGCAGGTACTGCTCCGCCTCCGGGCCCGAGAGGGACTGGTTCAGCGCCGTCCGCGCCTCGGGGGGCATGCGCGTCTGGGACGCGCAGCCGGCGCCGAGCGCGGCGAGCAGGAGGACGGACAACGAAGAGAGTCGGTGTGGGACGAGCGACATGGCACCTCCGCGGGGACAGGGCGCGGCAGGTGTCCTGATTAGCTCACCGGGCCGGCTGCGTCAGCGGTGTCGATGCCAGCGCCTCCCGCTTGCCGCGGCATCCTCGCTGGGGAGGGCAGACGGGACCTCGGCCGTGCGGATCCGCGACGAGCAGGAAACGGCCGAGCCCACGGGCATCCGTCAGCTCCGGATGGCCACACAGCGCGCAGTGACGGGGAGGACGCTTGGAAGGGGGGAAGGGCACGGGACGTGAGTGTGCGCTGCTCTCACGCCCAGAGCGAATTTTCGGCCTCCCCCCAGATGGGGGCTACGACTTGTCGCTCGAAGCCGAGGCCGCCGGCGCCGGGGCGGGCGTGCTGGCCGAAGTAGACGACGAAGTGCTGCTGCTCGACGAGGAGCTGCCGTCCTTCTTCGTGGAGCTGTACAGGTCGGAGTACCAGCCGCCGCCCTTGAGCACGAAGCTCGAGCGGCTGACGACCTTGCTCAGCGAGCCCTCCGCGCCGCACGCGGAGCACGTGGCGGGCGCGGGGTCGGAGATCTTCTGCAGCACGTCGATCATCTTTCCACAGCTCTGGCAGGAGTACTCGTAGATGGGCATGGTTCTCTGTGCCTCGTCAGGGGTGATTCAAGAGGAGCTGGCCAGGAGCCGCTTTCGCAGCCCTTCCGCCAGTCCCAATCGCTCGAACGCGCGGTAGACGAGCTCGGCGGGGGCGCCGTGCTTGCGGGCGACGGCGTCCGCCAGGCCGTGCAGGTCGTCGGCATCGGGCAGGACGTCGCCGACCAGGCGCTCCAGCTCCTTGCGGAGCGTGTCGGCGAACTTCTTCTGGATGCCCAGGTCGGTCAGGTACTTCTCGCGCCCGAGCAGGTCCAACCGGTGCGTCAGGTGGGGGGTGGCCAGGGCCTCGCGGCGGAAGCGCTCGCGCAGGGCCTCCACGTCCTCCGTCAGCGCCAGCACCGACACGAGCCGCTGGAGCTCCGAGGGGCTCAGGCCCAGGGCCCAGGCCACGCGGCCGGCGGCGCCGCGCTGGGCGGTGTAGCCGTCCAGCACCATGCGGCGCTCCTTCTCCACCAGGGCGTCCATCAGCCCGTGGTCGCGGAGGACGTTCTCCAGGTCCACCTGGGTCAGCTCGCCCCGGGAGCCGTTGAAGCGGTGGGACAGGTTGCGAAGCAGCGCGAAGCGGTGCTCGTTGGCCTCCAGGGCGGCTTCCACGGTGGGCTTGCCGGACAGCCGCGTCAGCTCCAGGAAGGACGCGCGCGGCGCCTCGACGCGGGTGAAGCGGCCCCGGGGGCGCGGCAGCTCCCTGCGGGAGAGGGCGGGCTCCTCGGTGAAGTCGGCGTTATCGGAGGCGGTGTCCTCGGCCGGAGCGCGCTTGCGCGGGGCGATGCGCTCCTTGACGGTGGCCTCCAGGTCCTCCTTCGCGGCCCTGCCGCCCTTCTTGCCGGCTGCCGTGTCCACCGAAGGGGCGGGGGGCGGCGCGAAGGTCAGGGGCTCGGCGGTCATGGGCGCCGGGGGCGGCGTCTTCTGATCGCGCACGTGGGCCAGCTCCCGGGCCACCTCGTAGAAGCCGCAGGACTGCCGCTGCGCGGCCACCGAGGCCTCGGTGCCGCTGAGGATGTCGATGACGGCGAAGGGCCCCAGCGGCGAGGCCTCGGGCTCGCCATCCGTCAGGGCGCGAACGCGGAAGTCATCCGCCTCGGTCAGCAGGGCCAGGGCCTCGCGGACCTCGGGTGCCGGTGCGGGCGCCTTCGCGCGCCGGCAGAAATCCGAGACGGCAACCGCCACGGGGGTGGGGACGTCGTCGGGCTGCCGTCTTCTCTGCCAGGGACTGTTCATGAAAGTAGCGGAAAATTGCTCGTTTACGAGGGCGGATGCCTCTATCTTCGCGAGTAGACGGGTGTCAATGAGCCAGTCCGATTCCAATCTAAACAGCCTACGCCAAGTGCAAGCCGCGAGGAGAGGCGGGTAGGTGGGGAGGCGCCCCCTCCGGCCGGACGCCAGGCGTTGCACTGGGGGTGGGGCGAGGGTATCAGGCGCGCCGCGTCCGGAGACCAACACTTGCCCATGACGATTTCTTCTCCGGAGGGGAACCTCCGTTGGGAATCGACCGGGTCGCGGCGGCTCACCGGATTGGTTACAACACGAGCGGAGGGAGGGGCAGCGGCGGGCCCCCCACGAGCGCCGGATGCAGGCGCGGACCCGCGGCGACATTGAAGGATTCGACATGAGCAACAGCCACCACCACGACGACCGCGACAAGGATGAAGTGCTTGCCCGGTACATGGCCCAGCATGGCCTGAAGAGCACGCGTCAGCGCAGCCTCATCATCGACACGTTCTTCGCCGTGGGGGGCCATCTGTCGGTGGAGGAGCTGTGGAACAAGGTGCGCGAGCAGGACGCCAAGGTGTCCGTCGCCACCGTGTACCGGACCATGAAGCTGCTCAGCGAGTGCGGCCTGGCCCACGCGCGCAACTTCGGCGACGGGCAGACGCGCTACGAGACGGCGGCGGGCCGTGACCACCACGACCACCTCGTCTGCACCCGCTGCGGCACCATCATCGAGTTCGAGAACGAGCGCATCGAGGCGCTCCAGGACGCGGTGGCCCGCCGGCACGGCTTCAAGGTGACGTCCCACAAGATGGAGCTGTACGGGCTGTGCCCGGACTGTCAGCGGGGCGGTGCCCTCGCCGCGGGAGCGTGAACCGCATGTCCCGGGCGCTGCGACGGGCCGCACTGGTGACGTTGGTGGCGCTGGCGGGGTGCCGGGGCACGCGCCCCGTGGAAGCGGGGCACGCGTTCCTGAACGCCCTCAACCTGCCCGCCGTGGGGCCCACGCCGTATGACGTGCGCGCGCTGGACGGCAAGGTGGTCCTGGTCAACTTCTTCGCGACGTGGTGCTTTCCCTGTCTTGCGGAGATGCCCACCCTGGAGGCCCTCCAGAAGGACTACGCTTCCCGGGGCTTCCAGGTGGTGGCGGTGGGCATGGACCTGGAAGGGGAGAAGGTGCTGGCGCCCTTCGCGGACCATTACGCGCTGCGCTATCCGGTGCTCATCGCCGACGCCGCGATGATCGAGGGGCACAGCGTGTTCGGGGCCATCCAGGGGCTGCCCACCACGGTGCTGCTGGACCGCCAGGGCCGCGCGGTGGCGGGCTGGCACGGGGTGGAGTCGCACGCCGACATGGCCAGGGCCGTGGAGAAGCTGCTCGCGCAGACCCCCTAGCCTCGTGGGGTTGCTACAGGCCTGGAGCGGAAATCTTGCGGGGCAGGGGGCCACTGGTACGGTCCTCCGCGTTCATGACGGCGAGGCGAAAGTTCCTGGTGGTGGCGGTGGGGGTGGCGGTGGCCCTGAGCCTGGTGTCCGTCGTGGACGCCAACGGCTTCCGCCGCTACCTCTCGCTGGGCCAGGACGTGGCGTCGGTGCAGGCGCGCAACCGCTCCCTGGCCGCCCAGAACGAAGCCCTTCGCAACGAGATTGCCGCCTTGCGCAAGGACCCGGCCGCGCTGGAGCGCGCCGTTCGTGAAGAGCTCGGCTACGTGAAGCCGGGCGAGATTGTCTTCCACCTGGAGTCCCCATGACGTCGCTGCCCGAATTTCCGTCTCCCGGAAGGTTGCTGCGTCACGTGGTCCGGTCCATCCCCGCCGCGGCCTCGCTCGCCACGTTCATCCACCTGGCGCGCGGCGGCTTCCGCGGACTGCAGACGCTGGGGTGGACGGAGGCGGCCCTGGTGGGCTGCCTGCTGGTGGGCATCGCGGTGGCCGCGTGGCGCCGGGCCATGCGCGGCGCGGTGGGGGCCGTCATCGACCTGCGCGACGACCTGGAGCTGGGCGGGGCGCTCATCTCCGCGGCCTTCGTGGTGGTGGCCATCGGCGGTGGGGACCTGTTCCCCATCGTCTACCTGCTGATGGCCTTCCTGGTGGCCTTCCTGCCGCGCAACGCGGGCCTCACGCTGCTGGGCGTGGCGCTGGTGTTCGACGCGCTGGTGACGCTGGGCGGGCCGGTGCCCAATCCGGCGGGCTACCTGACGCACGTGGCCTTCCTCGTCCTGTTCTCCGGCCTCTACCACCTGGTGCTGGCGACGCGCATCGCCGCGGCGCGCAAGGCGGAGAGCGACGCGGTGCAGAAGCGCATCCGCGAGGTGGAGGAGCGGGCCCGCACCTTCCGGCTGGTGTCGTCCGGCACGCAGGACAGCTTCAGCGGGATGAGCTCGGACGAGAAGTGGCTGGTGGCCTCGGTGAAGGAGATCGAGGGCGCCGTTCAGGCCGCGCTGGAGATCGCCGAGACGGGGCTGCGCACGTACACCTGCGCCGCCTTCCTGCTCACGTCCGACGACCGGAGCCTGAAGCTGTACGACTGCCGCTCCGGTTCCGAGCGCGTGCAGCGGGAGCGCTTCAACGCGGGCGAGGGCATCATCGGCGGCGTGCTCAAGCGCCGGGCCCCGGTGCGGATGAACTCGCAGCACGGGCTCAAGGGCGTGACGTACTACGAGGGCGGCGGCCCTGGCGCGCAGGCGCTGCTCGCGGTGCCCATCCTGGAGGCCAGCGGGCTGGTGCGCGGCGTGCTGGTGGCGGACCGGCTGGCGAACGAGCCCTTCAGCGACCAGGACGAGAAGCTGCTCACCACCATCGCCGGTGAGGTGCTGCGCTCCATCGAGGTGGAGCGGGTGATGAGCTACATCCGCAAGACGCGCGACGAGAAGGACCGCTTCTTCCGGGCCATCGAGGAGCTCAACCGCGCTGGCAGCCCGGACCAGGTGTTCGTGGCGGTGCTGGAGAGCACCCGGCAGCTGGCGGGCCTGGACTTCTGCGCGGTGACGCTGGTGTCCGAGGTCGAGGGCAAGCGCATGCACCGCGTGGTGCGCATGTCCGGCGTGACGGCGCAGGGGCAGGCGCTGACCGGGCAGAGCTTCGAGGACAACAACGGGCTGGTGGCCAACGTGGTCCGCTACGGGGCGCCGCTGCCGGGCCGGGATATCAAGGCCATGGACCGGCAGGTCATCTTCGACGACGAGACGCAGATTCGCGGCCTGGGCGCGCTGAAGATCTTCCCGCTGGTGGCGGGTGACCGCATCCTGGGCACGCTGGTGGCGGGCTCGCGGAAGAAGGCGGCGTTCGAGCAGGACGTGCTGCGGATGATCGAAGTCATCGCCATCCAGGCGGCGCAGGCGGTGCTCCGCGCGCAGCTCTTCGAGCAGATGGAGCGCATGGCCACCACGGACGGCCTCACCGGCCTGTTCAACCACCGCACGTTCCAGGCGAAGGCGGACGAGATCCTCGCCCAGGCGCGGCGCTACCAGCGCAAGTGCTCGGTCGTCCTCACCGACGTGGACCACTTCAAGAGCGTCAACGACACCTACGGCCACCCGACAGGCGACATGGTGCTCAAGGGCGTGGCCCGCATCATCAAGTCGATGGCGCGCGACACGGACGTGGTGGCCCGCTACGGCGGCGAGGAGTTCGTCATCATCATGCCGGAGACGGACGCCAAGGGCGCCTTCACCATCTCCGAGCGCATCCGCGAGGCCGTGAAGGCGGAGACGTTCCAGACGGAGATGGGGCCGCTGAAGATCACCATGTCGCTGGGCATCGCCACCTTCCCTGACAGCGCCATGGAGAAGCAGCAGCTCATCGACCTGGCCGACCAGTGCCTCTACCACTCGAAGCGCAACGGCCGGAACCAGTCCGTCACCGTGGCGATGATGCAGGGCGGCCGGAAGCTCCAGGCGGTGGACGCCTCCTGATTCGGATGAGGGCCGCCCCCGCAGCGCGCTTTGGGGGTGGTAGGGCCTCCGCGGCGAGGCACGAAGCGCCGTGCGTGGAGGAACTGATTGCTCCCGGGCGGCGGGCATGTTGGATGCCCATGGAGGAGGTGGCCCTGGTTCCGCTGGCGGTGACGACGAGCACGAAGGTGAATGCGGCGCAGGTCCGTGAGGCGCGTGCGGTGGGGGCGCGCTGGGGCGTGCCCTTCCTTCCCCGGCAAGCGAAGGAGAGCGTGGCGCCGTGGCTGGGGACCAAGGCCGCGGCGCTCCTCGTGGTCGGCGGGGATGGGGTGACGCTCTGGGACCCGGAGGGCTCGTTCGGGTTCCACGCGGGCATGGCGCACCTGCGCCGGATGCGGCTGCGCGCGGGAGAGCCGGATGCCTTCGCTCGGGTGGCGGAGCTTCGCGCGGGTGACGCCGTGCTGGACTGCACGCTGGGGCTGGCGCAGGACGCGATGGTGGCCTCGCTGGCCGTGGGGCCCACGGGGCGGGTGGTGGGCCTGGAGCAGAGCCTGGCCCTGGCGGCCGTGGCGGGGGAGGGGCTGCGGCGCTATCCGCTGGGCGAGGACTCGGGCCCCATCGAGGTGCTGCACGCGGACGCGCGCGAGTACCTCAAGGCGGCGCCGTCCCGTTCCTTCGACGTCGTCTTCTTCGACCCGATGTTCGCCAAGCCGCGGAAGGCACAGCCCGCGTTCGAGATGCTCCGCCGCTTCGCGGAGCACGCGCCGTTGACGCCGGAGACGCTGGCCGAGGCCCGGCGCGTGGCACGCCGGTGGGTGGTGGTGAAGGGCGCGAAGTACACGGACGACCTGCGCAAGCTCGGGCTCTCGGACGAGCCCGGCTCGCGCTTCACGGACGTCGTCTGGGGCCGCGTCGGCCCCTCCGAGCCACCCTGAAGGCGGCCCGGGGCTACTCGTTCCCGGCGCCCTTCGCGGGGCCTTCTCCGCCCATGGGGGACAGGCGCGCGGACAGCGCGCCCGCCTGCTCGTGCGCCATCTTGTCCCGGGGCGAGCGGTAGTACTGCATGGGCGAGTGGTGCAGGAAGTTCGACACCCGGCTCGTGTAGAGGCAGGCGTACTGCTCCACCTGGTAGCCGAAGCGGCTGTTCTCGTTGCCTTCCTTGAAGAGCAGCCCCCAATACGGGTTGAAGCCTTCCTCCACGTCCACTTCCAGCGTGTCCGCGATCTCGCTGGCTTCCTTCAGCGCCCGGCGCATCCGGTCCAGCTCCGCCTTCGTCTGCTTGCGCAGCTCGTCCACGCCCAGCCGCTCGTCCGGCGCCAGCTGCTCGCGCTCCAGCCGCCGCTCCAGCATGTTGAGCAGCGTCTTGTGGTGGTTGACCTCGTCGTCCAGGCGCTCGCGCAGCACCTCCACCCGCGACAGCGTGCCGATGTCCTCCTGCCGCGTCGCCGTGTAGGTGATCTCGTCTTCAATCTCCTGCACCACCATGCAGGTGCGCCACAGGGACGACTTCTTCGACTTCAGGATGTCGCCGTAGATGTGGTCGCCCACGTACAGGATGTGCTCGCCCCGGTAGCCGGTCAGATCCTCGAAGCGCGCCAGGTTGCCGCCCGAGTACACCTTGCCGCGCTCCAGCGACGTGGCCTCGCCCACCACGCGGCCCTCCTCGGTGGAGGCGTCCAGCTCCAGGAACGGGCGCGCGTCCGTGAAGAAGCCCGGCTTGCCGGCGGCCGTCACCACCACGTCGAAGTAGTTCCGCCAGCTCGGATACTCCGCGAGCTGTCCGTCCAGCAGGTACTTCATCACCGCGTCCGTGTAGTCCCACGCGGAGTTCGTCAGCAGGAACAGCTTCTTGCCGCCCGAGCGCAGCTTGTGCAGCGCGGGCCCCAGCTCCGGGTCCTGGAAGACGTAGCGCGCCAGGTCCTTGCGCACCTCTCGCTTGAGCGAGTTGTCCCGGTGCACCGTGTCGATGGCCTCGCGGATGTCGTCGTACAGCTTGCCGTAGTCCACCGGTTGGCCCATCGATTCCAGCAGCTCGATGATGCCCGCGAAGAGGCAGGTCTCCGGCAGGGAGAACAGCGTGTCGTTCCACGCGAACTGCGGGTTGCGCAGGCGCACGCGCTTGTTGCGGTACAGCTCTCGCCACACCTCCCGCTTCAGCGGGCGCAGCCCGTGGTACGCGCGGCCCACGTGGCCGAACCGGTCCATCTTCAGGATGTTCCCGTTCACCCGGTCGACCGCGAGCCCGCGCATCACGAAGTGGTGGTCGTAGAGCAGGCCGCCCACCACCGGCGGGTAGCCGTACTCGCTCACCAGCTTCGCCAGCGTCATGTCGAAGGAGAGCTGCTCCAACCGGCGCATGTGGTAGATGGCCAGCGTGTAGTCCATGTCGAAGCCCACCAGTTCGACACTGGACATGCGCAGGTTGCGGTTGACGAAGACCTCCCGTGCGCGCTGCACCACCTCGCGGCGCTCGCGAGGTGACGTGAGCAACCGGGTGAGCTCCTCGTCGGTGAGCAGTCCTTCGGCCCGCCGCGCGGCTTCCTCTGCGCGGGCATGGTTGAGAGGAGAACGGAAGCTCCCGTGAAGCGGGTCCGGCGCGGGCCCGCCCGGGATGGGACGGAACGGGGAAAGTGACGGTGCCAAGGGACTGGGACACATAACACGCGGCGGCTCGCCCGGCTCTCTCCTTGCGGGCTTTGGAGTCGCCGTGGCACGCTTCGGGTTCTGCGATGCGCTCGCCCAACCGACGACAGCCCTCGGAGGCCCCCGAGGCGGTTCAAGCACGCCTGTCCGCCCGGATTGCCGCGCTCGAGGACCGGGTCCGCCGCCTGGAGGCGCGGCTGCGCTTGAAGGTCGCCGCGCTGGAGCCCGCCGCGCGCAGGAGCGGCCAGCGTGCGGCCGAGCCCTCGCCGCCCGCCCGGGCCCGTCCCCGCTGCCCGGGCTGCACCCTGGAGCTGCCGCGCGGGCGCCGCGGTGAGTCGTGCGTGTGGTGTGGCTTCGTCTTTTCCGCCGTCATGCGGCGCCGTCCGGCGCGAAAGAAGCGATGAGCGCCACCTACCGGCTGACGGGGAAGATCGAAGGCGGAGAGCTGGCGGAGCTGTACCAGGGACTCGAGCTGCCCGGTGTCCCGGTGGTGGTGAAGCTGTTCCATCCGAGGACGTCGGACCCGGCCTACGCCCACGACCTCGCGGAGACGACGCGGCTGCTCCAGCCGGTGCGCCACCCGGGCATCCTCCACGTGGTGGACCTGGGCGTCGTCCGCCAGCGGCTCGCGGTGGTGCGCGAGGACCTGGACGGCTTCACGCTGGGGACGGCGTTCCAGCGCCTTCACTCCAAGGACGTGGTGTTGCCACCCACGGTGGCGCTCTACGTCGTCGTCCAGCTCCTGGAGGCCATTCACCAGGCCCACGAGGCGGGGGTGGTGCACGGTGCCATCACCCCGGGCAACGTGGTGCTTTCCCGCGAGGGCCTGCCCGCCGTGTGCGACTTCGGCGCGCTGCGGGCCCTGATGGCCGTGCCCCAGCTGCGCAAGTCCTTTGGCCACCGGGGCCGCGGGACCTACCGTGCGCCCGAGCTCACCCGCGGCGACGCGCACTCCGCGCAGTCGGATGTCTACTCGCTGGGGGCCATCGCGTACGAACTGCTCACCCTGCGCGAGCCGGTGGTGTCCTCCGGCAGCGGCGTCTCCACGCGGCGCAGCGAGGCGCTGCCTCCGCCCAGTCGGCTGGATCGCCGCATCAACGCGCGGCTGGACCCCATCATCCTCCGCGCCCTCGAGCCCACGCCGCAGCGGCGCTTCCGTTCCTGCGGGGAGTTCGCCGCGTCGCTGCGCAACCACCTCTCCGCCAGCGGCGGCATGCCCACCGCGGAGGACGTGCGCCGCTTCGTGAGCGAGCTGTTCCCCAACGAGATGAGCGTCGTCAGCGCGGGGCCGCCGCCCTTCAAGGAGCCCTTCTCCCTGGAGCCCATCTCCGGCGCGGAGATGGACGACCTGCGCGCCGAGGAGCTCGAGCGGTCCGTGGTGCAGCGCGCGCCCTACAGCCGCGCGCTCACCGAGGAGGACGAGGCCAGCGCGAAGACGCAGGAGGCCTCGGAGCCCATGTTCGAGGACTACCGGCCGGAGGACTACGCACCGGACGTGGATGACGCGGCCACGCGCGTGCGGTCGCCAGCGCGTGCCGCGGCGGCGGTGCTCCCGGAGCCGGACGACACCGGCACCAGCACCGCGGGTCCCCTGGAGCAGGGCTGGGAGGCGCCGCCCGGGGCCGCGCCGCCGAAGCCCCGCCGCCAGCAGGGCGGGGGGAGCGGCCACACGCGCATCGGCCGCAACCCACGCCTGAAGGTGGTGGAGGACTTCTCCACGCCGGAGCCTTCCGAGGACGACGAGGGCTCGGTCTCCGTGTCCATGCCCGGGCGTCGCGCCGCCCGCCCCCGGCGGCCCCAGCTCGAGGCGCGGGGGCCCAAGACGATTCCGGACAGCCTCCCCGCCGCGATGAAGCCCGAGCCCGCCCGCGAGCGGGACGACATCGCGATGCCGCCGTCCGATCCGGCGTTGCCCACGCCGTCCGACGTGCAGCGGCGGCTGAACAGCGCGGAGCGGCGGCTCTACGTGGCGGAGAACCGCTATGGCCGCATCATGAGCATCGCGGGGGCCATCGCCGCGGTGGGGCTCGTCACCTTCCTGGTGGCCGCGTGGAAGTTCGGAGGCGACGACACGCCGGAGCCCGAGGCCGCGGACTCCCAGGCCCTCGAGGCCACGGCGCCCGTGGGGCCTCCGCCGCCCATGCCCATCGTGCCGCCGCCCGCGGCGCAGCCGGCGCCCACTCCCACTCCCGCGGCGCGGGTGCAGGAAGAAATGGAGGAGCCCTCCGAGCCGAGGGCCCCGCCGAAGTCGCAGCGCGCCTACGTCACCATCACCACCAACGTGCCGGCGTTCGTCTACATCGACGGCGCGCGGCTGAGCCGTCGAACGCCCCTCAACCGATATCCCCTCAAGGCGGGCACCCGGCGCATCAAGCTGGTGTCCGTCGCCACCGGTGAGCCGAAGGAGCTGGACTTGCGCCTGAAGCGCGGCCAGCACCAGAAGGTGCTGGTGGACTCGTTCTTGTCTCCGAGGCGGTGACCATGGACCCGACCCGCATCTTCGTCGTCGAGGATCAGCCCCAGCTCCTCAAGAACCTGGTGAAGGTCCTGGCCACCTTTCCCGAGCTGGAGGTGGTGGGCACCTCCCAGGAAGGGGAGGCCGCGGTGGAGGACATCGTCCAGCTCCGCCCGCAGCTGGTCCTGCTGGACCTGGAGCTGCCCGGCATCAACGGCATCCAGGTGACGCAGCGGGTGAAGCGCCGCGCGCCCGAGGTGGAGATCCTCATCCTCACGTCCTTCGATGACGAGACGAAGGTGTACGAGGCCATCCAGGCCGGGGCGTCCGGCTACCTGGTGAAGCGGGTGGGCCCGGAGAAGATCCGCTCCAGCATCCAGGAGGTGATGGAGGGCGGCACGGTGCTGGAGCCCATCATCGCCAAGCGCTTCTGGAACTACTTCCAGTCCGTCCAGGCGAAGTTCGCGCAGGAGGAGAAGAAGCCGGAGAACCCCTGGTCGCTCACGCCGGTGGAGTTCGACGTGCTCCGCTATGTGGCCAAGGGCCTGTCCAACGCCGAGGTGGGGCAGGTGATGACGCTGGAGCGCCGGACGGTGCGCACGCACCTGTCGCATATCTACCGGAAGATGGGCGTCAATTCTCACGTGGAGGCGGTGGTGATGGCCCTGCGCGCGGGTGTCGTGGATCTATAGCCGCGCTCTGGGTAGGGTCGGGGCCTATGCCCAAGGCTTCTCCGAGCAAAGTATCCGCGCGTGGGGTGGATCCGGCCCTCGCGTCCCTGTTCGACGTCCACGAGGCAACCCTTCCCAACGGCCTCCAGGTGCGGCTCCTGGCCAACCATCAGGCCCCCGTCGTCAGCCTCTACACCGTGTTCCAGGTGGGCAGCCGCAACGAGCGGCCCGGCATCACCGGCATCAGCCACCTGTTCGAGCACATGATGTTCAACGGGGCGAAGAAGTACGGCCCCAAGATGTTCGACAAGACGCTGGAGTCCAACGGCGGCCGCTCCAACGCGTATACGTCCAATGACTTGACGGTGTACTACGACGACTTCTCCGCCGACGCGCTGGAGACGGTGCTCGACCTGGAGTCCGATCGGATGCGCTCGCTGCGCATCTCCCAGGCGACGCTCACCAGCGAGCGCGAGGTGGTGAAGGAAGAGCGCCGCGTCCGCGTGGACAACGACATCTTCGGCATGATGGACGAGGAGCTGGGCACGCTCGTCTACAAGGCGCACCCGTACCGCTGGCCCGTCATCGGCTGGATGGCGGACATCGAGGCCATCGGCCGCGAGGACTGCCAGGAGTACTTCCGCACCTACTATGCCCCCAACAACGCGGTGCTCTACATCGTGGGGGACATCGACCCGAAGAAGACGCTGGCGCTGGTGCGCAAGTACTACGGGAACATCCCCCGGGGCCCCGCGCCCGCGCCGGTGCTCAACGCCGAGCCCGACCAGAAGGGCGAGCGCCGCGCCGAGGTCCACCACCCCGCGCAGTCCCCCGCGCTGATGTTGGGCTACCGTGGGCCCTCCGCGCGCGACGAGGACACCCTCGTGCTGGACGTCATCCAGTACGTGCTCACGAAGGGGGAGGGGAGCCGGCTGGTGCGCTCGCTGGTCTACGAGCAGAAGCTGGCGGTGTCGCTGATGCTCGACTGGAGCTGGCGCATCGACCCGGGCACCATCCTCTTCTACCTGGCGCTGAAGCCGGACTCGGACCCGAAGAAGGTGGAGGCCGCGCTGTACGCCGAGCTGGAGAAGGTGGCGCGCGAGGGCATCACCGAGCGCGAGCTTCAGAAGGCGCAGAACAACCTGCGCTCCGACCACATGCGGGAGCTGGCGACCAACAGCGGCCGGGCCCATGCCCTGGGCCACTACGAGGCGCTGCTCGGTGACTGGCGCCGCGTGCTCACGCTCCCCGCCGCCTACACCTCCATCACGAACGACCGGGTGAAGGCCGTGGCCGCGAAGTACTTCGCGCCCGAGGGCCGCTCCGTGGTGACGCTGGTCCCCGCGTCCACCGAAGCCTGAGCCCGGACTGAAAAAGGAAAGCCCCCTCGTCATGGCCTCTCGCAAGAGCTCCACCCAGAAGACCTCCGCCCGGACCGCGAAGCGCGCCGTCCGCCCGGCGCCGACCCCAGCCGCCCGGAAGAAGGCGGCGCCTCGCGCGCGCTCCAGCGCGCTGACGCTTCCCACGTTGCATGAGAGCACCACCGCCAGCGGCCTGAAGGTCATCGCCGCCGAGCGCGGACCGCTGCCCCTGGTGTCCGTGCGGCTGGTGATTCGCGCGGGCAGCGCCACCGACCCCGAAGGCAAGCAGGGCCTGGCGGACTTCACCGCCCGGCTGCTGCGCCGGGGCACCCGCCATCTGAACGCGCAGGCCATCGACGAGGCCGTCGAGTTCGTCGGCGCGAGCCTGGGCGTGGGCGTGAGTGAGGACGCGGTGTCGCTGGCCCTCACCACGCCGGCCGAGCACTTCGGGCCGATGCTCAACGTGCTGGGGCAGCTGGTCCGCGAGCCCATCTTCCCGCAGTCCGAGGTGGACGACGCGCGCGAGCGCGAGCTGGCGCACTTCGCCAACGACCTGGACGACCCCTCCATCATCGCGGACCGGGCGCTGGTCCGCGCGCTGTGGGGGGACCATCCGTATGGCCACGACGTGGGAGGCTCCTCGAAGAGCGTGAGGACCTTCACGCGGGAGGACGCGGTCCGCTTCCATGCGGAGCGCTTCGGACCCAAGGTGGCCATGCTCGTCGTCGTGGGCGCGGTGGCGCCGGACCGCGTGGCCGCCGCGGCGGAAGAGGCCTTCGCGGGCTGGACGGGCGGCCCGGACGCGCCGCTGCTCATCCCCGCGCCGGGACGCATCGCCCAGGCAGGGCGGGTCATCCTCGTGGACAAGCCGGACCAGACGCAGTCCCAGGTGCGCCTGGGGGGGCCCGGTATGCGCATGGGCCACGAGGACTACTTCCCCGCGACGGCGATGAACATCGCCCTGGGCGGGGGCTTCACGTCGCGGCTGATGAACGAGATCCGCGTCAACCGCGGCCTCACCTACGGCGTCAGCTCGTGGTTCGACTCGATGAACGTGGGCGGCGTGTTCGCGCTGTCCACCTTCACCAAGACGGCGTCCACGCGGGAAATCATCGACGTGGCGCTGGCGGAGATTGCCGGCGTCCGCGAGAAGGGGCTCAAGCCCCGGGAGCTGGCGGACGCGCAGGCCTACCTGGCCGGCCTCTACCCGCTGCGCACCGAGACGAACGAGTCCATTGCCGGCAGCATCGCCGAGGCCCGCCTGCACGGGCTGGGTGACGACTGGGTGGAGAAGTTCCGGGACCGGCTGCGCGCGGTGACGCCGAAGGAGGTGGCGGCGGCGGCGAAGAAGTACTGCTTCGCGCAGCCGCCCTCCGTGGTGGTGCTGGGCAAGGCCACGGCGGTGAAGAAGCTGCTCAAGGGCCTGGGTCCCATCACCGTGGTGCCCGCGTCGGAGTACGAGTGAGCGACGTCCGCATCCTCTTCGAGGGCGGGGGCGTGCTCGTGGTGGAGAAGCCGCCCGGCCTGCTCGTCATCCCCGGGCGCGAGGGCGGGCCTTCGCTCCGGGAGCTGCTGGAGACGCAGCGGCGCCAGAAGGTCTTCGTGGTGCACCGGCTGGACCGGGACACCTCGGGGGCCCTCGTCTTCGCGCTGGATGCGCAGGTGCACCGCGCGCTCTCCGGCGCCTTCGAGACGGGCAAGGTGCGCAAGCGCTACCTGGCACTGGTGGAGGGCCAGGTGGAGGCTCCGCGGCTCGTGGACGCCCCGCTCGTGGCCGCGCGCAAGGGGCGCATGCGCGTGGCCCGCCCTGGGGACGCGGACGCCAAGGCCTCGCGCACGCGCATCCGGCCCGTGGAGACGTTCGAGCGCGCGTCGTTGGTGGAGGCGGAGCCGCTCACGGGCCGCACCCACCAGATTCGCGTCCACCTGCTGTCCCTGGGGCACCCGCTGCTGTTGGACCACCAATATGGCCGCGAGGCGCCCCTCACGGAGAAGGACCTGGGCGGGGGAGGGGACGCGGTGGTGCTGGCGCGGACGCCGCTGCACGCCGCGCGCGTGGAGTGGCAGGCGCTCCCGGGAGTGGAGGCTCGCGCCGTGGAGTCTCCGCTGCCCCAGGACATGTCCCGGGCCCGCGAGCTGCTTCGCGGCGCGGTCACTTCACCTTGAAGCCATTGGACGTGCCCTGCGCGCCGAAGGCGTCCGTCACCGTGAGCTTGATGTTGCCGCCGTGCGCCGTCACGGTGACGTGCTGCGTGTGGACACCGGCGTCGAAGGGCCCCAGGGTGTTGGGGCTCACGGTGCCGTTCTTCTTGTTGACGGTCAGCGACACGGTGTCGCTGAAGCGCGCGGCCTGGGGGCCTTCGGCGCGGATGACCACGAGGAAGGGCTCACCCCGGCGCTGGTCCTCCAGGGGCTCCAGGACGAAGCCGGTGATGTCGCCGCGCTGCATGGGGCGCTCGGTGCCAGCGTCCCCCGAGGGGCAGTCTCGCAGCTCGCACGGCGTGGGCCCCGCGTCAGGCCAGCCGCCGGGA
>Ga0182745_1001661_pt1 | contig 21094 bp, 17 predicted proteins | sample eDN3rd30CKraftBY_FD_128523 | JGI IMG/M metagenome (GOLD analysis project Ga0182745, IMG submission 128523) | Enriched backyard soil microbial communities from Emeryville, California, USA - eDNA 3rd pass 30_C Kraft BY (version 2) (version 2) | ecosystem: Environmental > Terrestrial > Soil >...
ATGGCAAAGAGGTCACACCCGTTCCCATACCGAACACGGAAGTTAAGCTCTTTAGCGCCGATGGTAGTTGGGGGCTTCCCCCTGTGAGAGTAGGACGTCGCTAGGCAAATGAAAACCACTGAGGATTCAGTGGTTTTTTTGTATGTTATGAAAACCTGTGCATGGAACTCCGTTAACTAAGGATAATGAAAAAAATCTAGTCGTACCATAAAGTCAGGTCTGATCCAACCGATATCATATTAGAGAAGTATTCGAGTTACTATGCGAATACAATTGGCCGAAATAGAAAAGTGATTCAAGAATATATCCACAATGAAGTACAAGAAAATATTATACTGGTGGTTCTATCTTTATATAGTTTAAGAAATAATCTTGTGGATAAATAATTCAAACTCACTTTCGACAACAGAATAAAAGAATGAATTGTGGAAAAGTAATCGAAACTGTTCGTTATTAACAGCATGAAGGAGATAAATTTGTGGGTAAGTAATTGAAACTCCCCTCGATCAGCAGAAAGTAAGACTTGATTGTGGAAAAGTAATAAAAATTGTCTTTTATCAACAGAATAAAGGGCTCATTCTGTGGAAAAGAAATTGAAGTTGTTTTTCATAAACAAAATGACTCTCATAACCAGGGACTTAGTAGCTTTGAATAAACCAGGTGAAACTAACTTGATTAACAGCACTCCTAATACTTCAATAGTCGTATGAAGTAGAAGTTTTGAATCAGAAATGAAAAAGATGGTCTCTAGTCATTTAGAGATCATCTTTTTTTGCTAAAATGCTAAAATTTTACGCAGATCATTAATGTAGGATTGACTGACAGGGAGCTCAGAGCCATTTTTTAATTCAACAATAAAATTAGAAGCTAGATCCTTCGAGATTCGTTTGATGAAATAAATATTAATAATATAAGAGCGATGAATACGCAAAAAAAATTCAGGCAGCTTTAATTGAAGTTCCTTTAGTGTGACATTGGTTTTATACTGTTCGTCATCAGCATAAAACCAAGTACGTTTTTGCAAGCTCTCGATATGAGAAATTTGTTCGATGGGGATAGGGGCCCATTCTTCATCTTGCTTCCCTGTTAAAAATTTATATGCCTCTTGTTTCTTCGGCATGTAGGTTGAGGGTAAAACTAGAACTAATGCTGCACTCTGGTTGTCAATCGTAATGGGATAGCCGATTGCATAATAAGACATATCAAATATAGACTCATCCGCGAGTACTTCTGTTTTTTGCCTGGTGTTTAACACTTGTGCCGCAACACTTTTGGGATGTATAGCTTCCCCGACCTTAAGCGGGAAATGATAGATGCTAGGATTGTAATAAACATATGTGCCATCCATTGCGATTGCAATCGCCGCCTCTTTTGGAATCCAATCCTCCAAAATCATTTTGTATTGCTCTAACTCCTCTTTTGAAACTTGAATATTCCCCTTTTCCATATTTAGAATCCCCCTTTGTGTTATAACAAAATCTAAATACTTCATCACTATATTTTACCATTCCATCCTAAAATTCCAATAATTCGTCAGAAAATAATGAAAAATTAAATATTCTGTTATATATTAATTTACAGCAAATACCTCTGTTATGGAACAGAAAATTGGAACTATTTTTTAACAGTGAGTATTTAAACAAAGGGGAAGGTGTGAATATTCATGACGACAAGAAATGAAAAAATCGAGGCTATCAAAAAAGATTGGGCAGAAAATCCACGTTGGAAAGGCATTGAAAGATCTTATACTGCTGAAGAGGTTGTGAAGCTGCAGGGTTCTGTTGTAGTTGAGCAAACTTTAGCAAAACGTGGGGCTGAGCGCCTTTGGAAGTCTTTACAGGAAGAGGATTTCATTAATGCATTGGGGGCATTAACTGGGAACCAGGCTGTACAACAAGTAAAGGCAGGTTTGAAAGCGATTTACTTATCGGGGTGGCAAGTAGCAGCTGACGCAAACCTAGCAGGGCAAATGTACCCTGACCAATCATTATATCCAGCAAACTCTGTACCACAAGTTGTAAAGCGCATCAATCAAGCATTACAACGTGCAGACCAAATCGATCATGCAGAAGGACGCAATGACGGTTTTGATTGGTTCGCTCCAATCGTAGCAGATGCTGAAGCTGGTTTTGGTGGACCGTTAAACGTATTTGAATTAGTAAAAGGAATGATTGAAGCTGGTGCTGCAGGTGTTCACTTAGAAGACCAATTAGCTTCTGAGAAGAAATGTGGTCACTTAGGTGGGAAAGTATTACTTCCAACACAAAATGCAGTGCGTAACCTAGTAGCAGCTCGTCTTGCGATGGACGTAATGGGCGTTGATGCAATTTTAATCGCTCGTACAGATGCGGATGCAGCGGATATGGTAACGAGTGATATCGATCCACGCGATGCGGAGTTTATCACTGGCGAACGTACACCTGAAGGGTTCTTCCGTACAAAAGCGGGCATTAAGCAAGCGATTGCACGCGGCTTAGCATACGCACCATATGCTGATTTAATTTGGTGTGAAACATCTAACCCATCGATTGAAGAAGCGCGCGAATTCGCTGAAGGCATTCATGCTAAATTCCCAGGTAAAATGCTAGCTTATAACTGCTCACCATCATTTAACTGGAAAGCTAAGCTTTCAGATAAAGAGATTGCAGAATTCCAACGTGAGATCGCAAAAATGGGCTATAAATTCCAATTTGTAACATTAGCAGGCTTCCATTCATTAAATAAATCAATGTTTGAGCTTGCGGTTGACTATAAAGATAACGGTATGGCAGCATACTCAAAACTTCAACAAGCTGAGTTTGACTTAGAAGCAAAAGGCTATACAGCAACTAAACATCAACGTGAAGTAGGAACAGGTTACTTTGATGATGTTGCTCAAGCAATTTCAGGTGGTACATCTTCTACAACAGCAATGGCAGGGTCAACAGAAACAGCTCAGTTCGTATAATAAATAAGCAATGAATGCCTTGGCTAAAGCTATTAAATTGCTCAAAGGCAAATAATTTAGAAAGTTTTAGTCGAGGCAACTAGCTAAAGAACGGCAATTTTATAAAGGGTGGGGATATTGGAATGGAACAGGCAACATCACAAAAGCTTAAAATTGTTGGGGAACTAACAGAACAAGCACAAGAAATATTGACGCCTGAAGCTTTAGACTTTATTGTTTCTCTTCATGAAAAGTTCAATGAGCGCCGCAAGGAATTGCTGGCAAAGCGGGAAGAGCGCCAAAAACGCCTGGATGCAGGAGAGCAGCTTCATTTTTTGCCAGAAACCGAGCAAATTCGCAAATCTGACTGGACAATTGCACCGCTTCCACAAGATTTGCAAGACCGTCGAGTAGAAATTACGGGTCCTGCTGTAGATCGTAAAATGGTCATTAATGCATTAAACTCAGGTGCCAAAATGTTTATGGCATGCTTTGAAGATGCATCTACACCGACATGGGAGAACATGATTGCCGGTCAAATCAATATGCGTGATTCCGTTCGCAGGACAATTACGTTAACACAAGAGTCTAACGGAAAGACGTATAAGCTGAATGATCAAACGGCAGTGCTGATTGTTCGTCCAAGAGGGTTGCATTTGCTTGAAAAGAATGTGCTTGTAGATGGCGAAGTGATGTCAGGTAGCTTCTTTGACTTTGGCTTGTATTTCTTCCATAATGCCAAAGAATTGCTTGCTCGCAACACAGGTCCATATTTCTACTTGCCAAAGCTTGAGAGTCATTTAGAGGCTCGTCTTTGGAATGATGTATTTGTATATGCCCAAGATTATTTAGGGATTCCACAAGGTACCATTAAAGCTACTGTCTTGATTGAGACAATTGTAGCAGCATTTGAGATGGACGAAATCCTTTATGAATTGCGTGAGCATTCCGCTGGTCTAAACTGTGGACGCTGGGATTACATTTTTAGCTATATTAAGCGTCTGCGTAATCAACCAGATGTTGTCTTACCGGATCGTGGCCAAGTCACAATGACGGTTCCGTTTATGAAAGCCTATACATCTCTATGTATTCAAACTTGCCATAAGCGAAATGCACCGGCAATGGGCGGTATGGCTGCACAGATTCCAGTAAAATATGATGAAGCAGCAAATAGCATGGCCTTTGCCAAAGTTGCTGAAGATAAACGCCGTGAAGCGACAGATGGCCATGACGGTACATGGGTAGCCCATCCTGGGTTAGTCCCAGTGGCAATGGAACAATTTGATGCTGTTATGAAAACGCCTAACCAAATTGATAAAAAGCGCGAAGACGTAAATGTATCTGCGAGTGATTTACTTGCAGTTCCAGAAGGTACAATTACAGAAGAGGGTCTTCGCATCAATGCCAGTGTGGGTGTTCAATATATTGCATCGTGGTTGCGTGGAAATGGTGCTGCACCTATTAATAACTTAATGGAAGATGCAGCAACAGCCGAGATTTCCCGTACTCAAGTATGGCAATGGATTCGCCATGAAAAAGGCGTGTTAGAAGATGGACGTAAAGTCACGTTGGCTTTAACGTTGGAAATTTTAAATGAAGAGCTTGCAAAAATTAAAGATGCTGTTGGGGAACAAGCATTTAACAGTGGTCGTTATGAAGAAGCGGCTGAGCTGTTTAAAACTTTAGTGGAGCAAGACGAGTTTGTTGAATTCTTAACTGTTCCAGGCTATGAAAAAATCAGCTAATTCACACTAGAAATTGAATAGGTTGCCTCCGATTCATATTTTTAAAAGGGTTAAAACAAGGGGAATTATAGATCTGACATGGGGATGGGATGTCTTACTAGCTAGGATGCGCTAGTAAGACATTCTTTTTTAATTTTTAGAAGGATTTTTTCATAACTTAAAAGAAATGAATTACTAAGGAAATACATAGTAAAGGGGAATGCTGCGTCGTGAAAAACAAAGAATTACTTTTAGTTCCAGGTCCTACACCTGTAGTAGATGAAATCTATGAGGCATTGGCAAGCGAAACGAGAGGACATACTGATCCAAGATTTGTTGCTACATTTAAGTCATCTATAAAGCACACAAAGGATTTGCTTCAAACAGATGGGGAAGTATTTGTCGTTGCCGGTTCAGGCACATTAGCAATGGAAATGGCCATTGTGAATACAGTTGGAAGAGGAGAAAAGTTATTGGTGATTAGCCATGGCTATTTTGGTGACCGATTTACACCTCTTGCGAAAGCCTATGGAATTGAAGTTGATGTGTTACAAGCTGAATGGGGGAAGCAAGTTGACCCAGTACTCGTTCAAGAAAAGCTAGCCGTCAGCAATTATAAAGCTGTCACAATTACCCATGCGGATACTTCCACAGGTGTTGTATCAGATTTAGAAGCGCTTGTTCCGATTATTAAACAAGCGGGTGTACTCGTAATTTTAGACGGGGTTGTTGCAACAGCGGCGCTGGATGAGAATATGAGCAAAACTTATGGACATCCGGATTATAAAATCGATGTTGTATTAACCGGTTCTCAAAAGGCTATCGGGATTCCTCCGGGGCTTGCTATTATTGCATTTAACCAAACTGCTCTAGAAGCAAGGAAAGCCTTGGGCACAATCCCGGCCTATTACTGTGATATACAAAATTGGATTCCGATTATGCAGGATCCTTCAAAGTATTTCGCAACGCCACCTGTAAATCTAATCTATGCGTACAATACAGCGTTAAATATTGTATTAGAAGAGGGCGTCGGAAAGAGGGAGAAGCGACACATTGCGTATGGCCGCGGCATTCGTTCTGCTCTACGTACGTTTGAAATGGAGCCTTTAGCAAAAGAAGAGGTAGCAGCACCTACTTTAAGCTGCCTGCTCTATCCGGAAGGTGTGGATGATCTTGCATTTCGAACGCTTCTTTCACATAAAGGCGTGATTGTAGCGGGTGCATTGGCTCATCTAGCAGGTAAAGCATTCCGAATTGGCCATATGGGGAATACAACGCCAGAAATGCTTGAAAGTGCCATTCGTTCAATTGGAGAAGTATTACAGGAATTAGGATTAGCTGTTAATACAGAGGTTGCACTTTCTGCGTTTAGACAAGAACTATCAGAAAACGTCTATAACTAGAATAGCAAAGCTCGGAGAAATCGAAGGATAGTCCGAGCTTTGCTAGATTCTATTAGAGGTAAATAGATATAATTTTTTATTTGGTTCAATAGTTATAAAAAGAAAATTCGAAAAATATAGTATATGATAGGAAGAAATAAAAAAATGGATTAATAGGGAAGGGGTTGTGAAGATGAACAATGAATCAGTGAAAAAGTCAATTCAAATCTCACAAAAGAGAATGGAAGCAGATTTAATATTAAAAAATGCCTATGTAGCGGATGTTTTTTCATTGTGCTGGAGAAAAGCCAATATCGTTGTTGCAGATGGGAAAATCATTGCCCTTGATGAGAAGGATGAATACACAGCGAAAGTAGTCGAAGATGCAAATGGTCGCTATGTCATCCCTGGTCTAATCGATGCGCATATTCATATTGAATCTTCAATGTTGCCTCCATCCCAGTTTAGTCAAATTCTTTTACCTCATGGAATTACTTCAGTTATCTCAGATCCGCACGAAATCGTAAATGTTTCAGGCTCTAAAGGTATGCAATTCATGCTAGAGGATGCAAAGAATGCACAAATGGATATTTATTTCATGCTGCCTTCCAGTGTGCCATGTACTTCTTTTGAACATGCAGGTGCGGTGATGAAGGCGGAGGACATAGCGCCATTTCTTCAAAATGAAAAAGTACTTGGCTTAGCAGAAGTGATGGATTTTCCGGCAGTGCTAGAAACTGATTCGGACATGCTCGATAAGATTACTCTCACACATAATGCGAATAAGCTGATTGATGGACATGCTTCAGGGCTGACAAAGGAGCAGCTGCGAGGCTATCGCGCGGCTGGCATTCGAACAGACCATGAATGCGTATCCGCAGAAGAAGCTCGGGAACGGGTTAAACAAGGTATGTATGTGTTTATAAGAGAAGGTTCCGTCACGAAAAATTTAGTGGATCTATTGCCTGCGGTCACTCCTGCCAATGCACGCCGTTTCGCCTTTTGTACAGACGATAAACACTTGGATGAGCTAATGGAGGAAGGCAGCATCAACTTTGCAGTATCTCTTGCTATTAAACACGGGATGAATCCGCTACAGGCAATACAGCTTGCTACTTTAAATGCCGCAGAATGCTATCGCCTTTATGATAAGGGGGCAATTGCAGAAGGGTATACAGCAGATTTTGTCATGCTAGAAGATTTACTGAAGATGACCATTGCGGCAGTTTGGAAAAACGGCCAAAAGGTTGCAGTGAATGGCCAAGCACTTGACGAGATAAAGGACTTAGCTAAAATTGAGGAAACGATTCTTAATTCAGTTCATATCCCAAATTTATCGGCAAAAGATTTAGCGATTCCATTTAAGGCGGGAAATCTTGCAAATGTTATTGGGATTATGCCAAATCAGGTCACAACACAGCATCTTGAAATGCAAGTAGATGTGGCAAATGGCGTATTCGTTCCATCGATTGAAAAGGACTTATTAAAGCTTGCGGTGGTTGAACGCCATCATTCATTAGGAACAATTGGTTTAGGAATTGTTCATGGTTTGGGCCTGAAAGAAGGCGCAGTGGCAACAACCATTGCTCATGATTCCCACAATGCAATTGTTGTCGGAACAAACGATGAAGATATGCTATGTGCCCTAAAGGCGCTTCAAGATATGCAGGGAGGATTAGTAGTAGTAAAGGCTGGTGAGGTGATTGGTTCCCTTGCTTTACCAATTGCTGGACTAATGACAACACTTCATGCAAAAGAAGCAGCAAAGGCAATAGAGGAAACACATACAGCACTTCATGCAATTCACCCAGAGCTTTACTTCCATCTGTTTTTAACACTTTCGTTTTTAGGACTCCCTGTCATACCGGATTTAAAATTAACAGATACAGGGTTGTTTGACGTAAGGACTTTCCAGCACATTCCTGTAGAAGTGGTAGATAAGAAAGTGTCGCAAGCATAGTAAAAACAACTAAGTTCCATTTCATCATCTCCCTGTTCTATAGGTGTATGCTTATAGGACAGCTCCATCTTGTAGTATGAAATAAGTTAATAGGATGAGGGAGACTAGCCCATGGTTCGCATAGCTGTCATTATACCTGCGCTAAATCCGCTACCATCGTTGATCGACTTTGTTAAAGACCTTACAGAGCTGAACATTGAATCGATTCTTATTATAAATGACGGCAGTGATGAAAAATATCAATCTATTTTTATGGAGTTAAGAAAGTTAGAGAAATGTATAATCATAGAGCATGATCGGAATTATGGAAAAGGACGAGCATTAAAGACAGGGTTTACTTATTTTTTAAACCATCTAAAAGAGGTTAAGGCACTTCTAACAGTTGGTGCACATGGCCAGCATACCATCCCGGATGTAGAACAGCTTATACATAATACATCCCTTATTTCAGATGGAATTATTTTAGGTGCCAGAAACTTCCATTCGAAAAAGGTCCCTTTAAAAAACGCCCTTGGCAACCATGCGGCTTCTCTATTATTTGAGCTTTTGTATCATAAAAAACTGCTCGACACGCAAACGGGCTTACGGTGCTTACCAAAACATGCGCTAAGTTGGCTAGTAAAAGTACCTGGAGAATCCTTTAGTTATAATTCCAATATGCTTGCGTATGCCATTAAAAGAAATGTCCCGATCTATGAAATTCCCATTGGATCTATGTGTTTGAAGAAGAACTCCATTATCTATTATGATGAGATTACCAATACGCAAATCGTGCTTCAACAAATGCTGGTATCGTACAAGAAAGGTCGAAAAGTAACGTGAAACTTTTACTTTTGGATTTCGTAAAAGAGATACAAATAGGATTTCTTCATGAAATAAGCATTTGTGTAGTACTTTTTTGATTAATTGGTAATGATAGTTATGAGAGAATTATTGTTCATGGGATTAGAGGAGGAAGTAAAATGAATGAAGATTTACATTTAGAAACAACAATCAGCGGTAAAGAAAAACATTATTCTCCAGATAAGTTAATAAATAAAGTGAAAAAGTATGGAGCAAAAATAGGCTATAAAGCGTTACATAATGTAGCCACATTGTACTGTGCGTTAAAAAGCCCCAATTTACCTAAAGATCAAAAACTAATGATAATAGGTGTGTTAGGTTATTTTATACTCCCAATTGATTTAATAGCGGACATGCTGCCTGCTGTGGGCTTGGCAGACGACATTGTAATAATTACGAAAGCAATCGCTGTGATTTATTCATCTATAACAGATGATATGAAGGACGAAGCACATGAAGTCGTAAAGAAAATCGTTGGAGAAAAATTTCTCCCTTCGGTCGAATATGAAATTTAACGAGTAAATCGATTTAAAAAACCATTTGGACAAGAAATCATGTAGAGGTGATGTACTTTGTTAAAACGAATAACGTTTCTCGTCATAGCTATTGTACTTATAAAGCCGACATATGATTTCGGTTCACAATGGCTAGATGAAATAAAACAATTCCTTAGTGATAATGATGTAACGATACAGGATGCAACATCAGATGTATTATCTACGGTTAATTCTGCGAAAGACTCGCTGGTGAGTACAGCGGCAGATACCTTAATCACAATGGACGTGGAATTGCCTGAAAGTGTACAAACTATAGAAGAGTTAGAGGATTCCTTTTACTATTATTTAAGCAGATGGGAAACGGATTTTGAGATTCATTATGTAGGAAGCACAGCGGATATTGAAAATCTTATTCAAACGGCGGTTAATGAAGCGGCAAGTCGCGATCATTATATTCTTGGCCATTTAGCAGACCGGACGATTGAATATGAGTATAGTAGCTTTGATGCGAAGATTAAGGTGCATCAAACCTATTTAACAAATCTAGCGCAAGAGCAGGCTGTAAATGAAACAGTAGCCAGTGTTCTAGCGAATGTATCACCTGAAGAAATGTCCGATTTTCAAAAGGTAAAGTTCGTCAATGATTATATTGTAAAATCCACTGCCTATAGTACAGATACTTCCGCTAGCCCACATAGTGCTTATGCTGTCTTGCAGGAGCATAAGGGCGTTTGCCAAGGCTATGCTTTGTTAGCTTTGAAGATGCTGCAGGCTCTAGGAGTTGAGACGCAATATGTAGTCGGAGAAGTCTATACAGGAGGACATGCCTGGAATCTCGTGAAGGTGGACGGCGAGTGGTATCATTTGGATACAACTTGGAATGATCCAACACCTGATCGACAAAACGTAGTTCGCTATGAATATTTCTTAATTGATGATGCGACAATGGCGTTAGACCATACATGGATTGAAGGAGATTATCCACAAGCTTCAAATGAGAAATTTGAGTTTATGGCACAAATTGACCATGCTTACGAACAAGATGGTTTAATCTACTATAGTAATGTAGATGACAATAATATCTTATATCGAATGGATATGAACACAGGAGAAACGGCACGTCTAACAGATAGTCGTGCGCAGTTTATCGTCGGATTTGGCGATTGGTTATACTTTAGCAACTACTCCAATGGGGCCTATCTCTCGAAAATTCGAACTGATGGATCAAGCGAATCCATTTTATACAAAGAAGAAGTAAATAACCTATTTGTAGAAGACGGCTATTTATATTTTTCTACAGATGAAGGGTTAAAGAAAATGGAATTATAACCACAAAAGAAGTCGTCTCATAAAGCTGAAATGAGACAACTTCTTTTTTTTGTTTGTGTTCAATGTATTACGAATTTAGCGCGGTTTACAATTGCTTCAATCGGATTTTCATCACATAATTTGAAAATAATATGTGGATAGGATTGGTGTATAAAATGCTGTAAGTGACTTAGAATAGATGGATGATGCTTTAAAATACTCCCGTTTAAGTAGAGCGGAAATTTTTCACCCTCGTAGTCGATTTTTGTAAGAGTACTCTTAACGAGCAGAAAAAGCTCTGTAGCTGCACTGTGAGAAATTTGGATAGCCTTTTCATCACCCTTTGAGAAGGCTTCAGGCAATACTGAACTGATACTGGCTGTCTCGGCATTCGTGTACGTCTCTTGATAGAGCCAGACCATCAGCTGTTCGATTGTGCCAATTCCAAGCTTTGTAAAGACTAACTCTTTTAAAAGAGTGGGCTGCTCCAACTCGTCTTCTGCCCGAAAAATAGCTTTTAGAATTTGCTGGCCAATCCAATAACCGCTTCCATCGTCGCTTGCGCGGTGTCCCCAGCCACCTGAACGAACAATTTTCCCGTCGCCATTCGTGGCAAAGGCAATCGATCCTGTCCCTGAAATTAATAAAGCACCAGGGTGAGGGCCAGCTAAACCAAGTAGGGTGGCGTGCACATCATTTTCAATAATTAGTTTGCCTATGTTAAAGGAGGTGTTTTGTATGGCTTGCTGTACAATTTGTGTAACTGTATCTAATCAGACGCCGTATCGATTCCAGCAATAGCAAAAACGGCCACATCTATAGTTGAGAGTTTAGTAGAATAAAAGGCATCATAAAGTAAATGGCTTAGCCTTTCTATAACAGTGTGAACGCCGATTATTTGATAGTTGGAGGCAGCTCCCGTTTTTTCAAAAAGGCATTCCCCATCTGTAGAACGAATTGTTACAGTGGTTTTTGTTGCGCCACCGTCAACGGCTAAAATGATTGGTTTTTTCATTTTACCTTCCATCCTTCAAGAAACCGTTGAAGCTGCTCTTCACAATTGTAAATTTGTTCATCCTTCTGTTTTACCCATTGTGCCAATAATGGTGAAAGATTTTCAGATTCGACTAGAGATGCAAGCATCGTTACAGGTGCTGGGCCGCCTTTTAGTGTCCGTACTCTAACAAAAAACTCAGGCTTTAAAGCGTTATAAAAATGCTTTTTTGAAATTTTTAAAGGTTTGCCGGTGATTTCGATGGCTTTTTCATTTGCCAGCTCCCACGTTAGGCAATGGAGGGATTCCTCTTTCGCTGCAAGAAGTGTTTTGATGCAGCTGCTAACAATGCGATGCGACTGCCTAAATGAGATGTTCTCTGAACGTACAAGAGAGTCTGCCAGCTCTGTCACATTGGCAAAGCTATTTTCGGCTCGCTTTAATAGCTTTTCTTTATTGACATCCATTGTGACAACTAGACTTCCGAATAGTTTATAAATTCCTCGCAATTTCTCCATTGCTCGCCATAAATAAGGCTGCATATCATCTTCTGTATCCACAATATCCCCAAAGGGTGTATTATGAATCATTTGCAATACGGTTGAAGCATCGCCTATAACTGAAGAGAGTAAGGATCGTGTATGCTCAATCGAAACTGGATTTCGCTTCTGTGGCATGATGGAACTGATTTGGACATAGGGGCTTGCTAAGCTAATTGCGTTAAATTCTTGTGTTGCCCATTGAAGAAAATCCTGTGATGTACGCCCAAGATTTAGGGCAGCAAGCTGTACGACACTCGCTGCTTCAGCAATATAATCGGCCCCTGCAACAGCGTCCCAAGCATTTTCGATAATCCCGTCAAAGCCGAGGAGCTCTTTCATGCGTTCACGGTTAATATTGAATCCCGTAGTTGTCAATGCTGCTGCGCCCATACTGCTTTGATTTATGGTTTCAAAAGCGAACTGCATTCTTTTAAAATCTCTTGTCAGTTGATCGATTACGGCCTTTAAATAATGTGCAAATGTAGTAGGTTGTGCTTGCTGTGTGTGGGTATAGCCAATCATGATGGTATCGATGTGTTCTTTAGCAAAAGTGATAAGTGAGGTGCGTAGTTGTAATAGTTCTTCCATTAAAGCTAATAATTTTTTTCGCAATGTCATGCGATAGATGGCAATTCCCATATCATTGCGACTTCGCCCAATATGCAAATTACCGGCCACATCACCAGCAAATTCAATTAGTTTATTTTCGATGCGGAAAAACAAATCTTCAAATTGGGGACTATAATCTCGTTGTTCATAATAATTCAAATCTAACTTAGCAATCGCTTGACCAATCTGTTTTGCTTCCATGTCAGTCACAAGCTGCTGCTCTTCAAGCATTTTCAAATGGGCGATATGGATTTGCACCATGGAGCCCAAAAAATGCTTTTTGGCTTCGTCATAGGCAGGTTGAAGCACCATTTGACGGTAGCTATTTGAAGGGAAATGGCTGCCCTCCAGTTCATTTATTCGGCTTTTATAATCTTGAAACATAAAAATCCGCCTCCACAAAAATACCCTTTCATTCTTATTAACATTATTTAACAAGAATGAAAGGCCGATTTCAACTTAGAAAGCTTCATCGGCCTTAAATTTATAGTTATTCTTATTAAATGTTAAGCGGCATTTTTTCTTTGGGCTAGAACAGTTGGCAGAATCATTCCAACTAGTACTAACACAATTCCTGCTAACTGAATAATTGTAAGGGTTTCGTGTAGTATAATGACCGATGCAATAATTGCTACAGGTAATTCCATCGCACTTAATATAGATGACAGGGCGCCACCTACTTTTGGAACAGCGATTGAGAATAAAAGAATCGGTAAAATAATCCCGAAAATCCCCAAGATAATTCCGAAGATCCATAAATCTGTTTTAAATAAAGTTCCGTTCCAAACAATCTCTGGTGTTAAGAAGATTGAAATGGCGATGACTGATACAAAAGACATTAAGAAAGTACGCGTAGTGGTAGGCATGCCTTCTATTTGTCTTGAATTGACTTGTATGAAAATCGCAAAGCTTGTTGCCGCTAGGATTCCATAAACCCATCCTTGCCATGGAATCGCGGATAGGTTTGTATCTGTACCGATTACACCAGCTGCTAAAAGTGTTCCACCAAACAAGAAAAGCAAAGATAGTGTTTCATAACGATTCGGCAATCTCTTGTGTACGAGACAGTCAATCAGTAAACCAATCCAAGTGAATTGGAAAAATAATACTACACCAATCGAAGCAGATACATAGTTTAAAGCTAGTCCATAAACCGTACCGGTTGTAGCAGTAAGTATACCGGCTACGACAAGAGTGATTGCACCAGATTTATTTATTTTGGGTATAGTTCTTTGAGTAAATAGGAATAAAATAGTTGCTAATAAAAACCCTATAAAATACTGACTTGTCACGGCTTCAGCGGATGTGAATCCGTGGCCCATTGTTACTTTAATAATGGTTGATACGACACCATAGCTACTCGAAGCAATGACGATTAGTAATGGATATAATAGTTGTAATTTCATGATGTTATAACCTGCATTTCTAATTAATTGTTTTCACCATATGGAAAAATGGTTCGTTAATAATTGTCCAAGGCTCTGTCACAATATAGCCAAGACGTTCATATAAATTTCGCGCTTTAACCTTTTGTGTTTCCACATTTAAAGCGATTTTCATAAAGCCATTTGAAGCGGCAACTTCTTCTGCAAAATGTAAAAGTGCTGTACCTATACCTAATCCACGCGCTTTTGGATGGACACAAATGGTATCGACATAAAATTCATCTGGTTTAGCCTCTACATCAATAGTCGAAATAGTCGCGTTCTTTTGCTCTAACCAAAGTTTTAAGTTAGCGTCTAATTCCACGCTTTCTTGACCGTTATATAGGACTAGTATGCCTAAAATTTCTTTTGTTACTTCCTGTACCGCCACATAAGTATTTAAATAAGAATGTCGATTATCCGTTCTTCTGATAAGTTCTTCAAGAGATGAGATGACTTCAGTTGGTATTGATTCACCAGTTAAACGATTTGCAATTTCCCCAATGGCTTCATAAATAAGTGGAGCTGCTTTAGGGGCATCCTCTAATATAGCTTTTCTTATGTAAAATGTCATGAGTAATCAGTCCTTTCGCAAAAATTATAACAAATTCATGAAGGAAGATATGTCCTTTTACCTGTCTGAATAGTTTTAAATTTTAAGTTTTCGTAAATTTTATGTTACGCTGAACTAAGTAAATATCCGGAGGTCTAACAACTCATGAGTGAGTCTAATAAAGATTTCGTATTAGTATACGGAGACGCTTTTGTTGATTATATAGCCAATGATAGAACGAATACATCCTTTACGACTTTTTTAGGTGGTGCAACAGTAAATGTTGCAGCAGGAATTAGCAGAATTGGAGCGCCATCATCTTTAATCACGATTACTGGTGATGATGAGACTTCACGATTTGTTCGAGACGAGCTTGACCAAGAAGGTGTGAATTTGGATTATGCCATTTTGACACCTGAAAAACGCGTCAGCGGCGTTTATGTTCACTTAACACAGGAGTGTGAGCGTATATTCAAAGATTACGTTGACGAGGCACCTGATTTACAAGTAACTCCTGAGCAGTTAAACGAAGAAGCATTTAAAAGAGCTTCTGTATTTAACGTTTGTTCTGGAACAATGTTTCACCCAACAGCACTTGAAACAACTCAAAAAGCGGTGGAAATGGCAAAAGATAAAGGTGTAGTGATCGCCATCGATGCCAACATTCGTCCATTGCGCTGGAGCAGCGAAGAGTTCTGCCGTGAAACGATTACATCGTTTTTTGAAGATGCACACATCTTAAAGTTAACAGATGAAGAACTATTTTTCCTAACAGAAGCAACGAGCATAGAAGAGGGCATTGAAAAGTTAAATCCTTATTTAGTGCCAATCGTGTTAATTACAGTGGGGGCAAATGGTGCATACGCTATATTAAATGGGGAAACTATCCACGTACCAACAGAAAAGGTAGAAGCAGTTGATACGACTGGAGCAGGTGACGCATTTATGGCAGGTGTACTGCGTTTCGTTCACTTCAACGGATTACCAGCAAGTCACGATGAATTAGTGAAATGTGTAAGCTTCGGCAACCGCTTAGGAGCTATCGCAGCTACGAAGCCAGGTGCTTTAACAGCCTTACCACATTATGATGAAATCAAAGAATGGGTTTAAATATAGAGCCGACAGCGACATATGCTGTCGGTTTTTAGTTTGGGCACGCGCGGAGACTAGGGAGGTTCGTTCGGGCGTTTGGAGTCCATGAAACGGTGTAAAGAATCGAGTCATTGCGACGATTGGAGTGGAAATGGCTTATGAACGGGCGAAAAAATAAGTCAAATCCTCAAAAGATGGGAGCTTTTATTAGAAAGAGAGAATGAACTTATTTAAATTCAGCAAAGAAATTTTCAACAAGTTCATTATGAAAGGGAACATCTTTCGTTTCGTTAACAAATATCAAAAATTTAGTTAGATTGATTGAAAGTTACAAAGCAGTTAACGGGAACTTTTAAAGTAGCTTAATTTCGACAAAAATTAGCTCAATTCGCACAAAAGCGGAAGCGTTCAGTTAAAGGAAGTATCAAAAAAACATTAGTTAAATTGAAGGTTATATTAAATATGCATCAGTTTTATGAGACATTTTTATCGGAATCAAGTTCAAAAAGCACTTCATGCAGTAGATGAAGAACTTCTTACACGCTAGTTTTATACAAAAATTGCTTCATTTTCACTAAGAAGAAACACTCCCATTCACTCCAGCTCTGTGCAAAAGTCCAGCATGCACCTGCTCCAACTCCTTTCAAGTACCTTCCCGAATACGCCGTAAAAACAACATTAATCCTCTTTGTCTAAACTTATATAAAGCGAGTTATCTTCAAGCACCTGGGCAAAATAGACGTCGCAGAGCTCTACCTTTTTCGCACGCAATTGCTGCAACACCCATTCCTCAGTCAAATCTAGTTCCTTTAAATTTTTTTGAATGATTTCGCCAGCACTAATGATTTCTGCAGGCAAATGGGCAGGAAGTGGAATATCTACATTTACATCCTGTTTAGTGGCACTGTCAAAGGCAGGTTTCTTTAAAACACTGAGTTCTCCATTTGTTTCAAACACCGCATAATGCACTTCTTCAAACGAAAAAATACCTTGCTCTCTTAATAACATCCCAAGCTCATCTGTATGAAGGCGGGCCTTTTTCATGCCCTTTCGTATGATGGTGCCATTTTGTATGAGGATTGTTGGTCGGTCATCGATCAATATCCGGATTTTCGAAAAATTTAGGGTAAGATAACTTACTACAAGCGTAAGAAATGTCCAGTAAATGAGCGCGATAAATCCATCCCAATAATCCGTTTCATGCTGCGTTGAAACTTCTGCTGCAATGGAACCAATTGTAATTCCGGTGATGTAGTGGAAGAAGGTTAATTGGCTGAGCTGTTTTTTTCCAATAATTCGAGCGAGGACTAATATGGTAAAAAAGGATAGTGTAGACCTTAAGAGCGTTTCCCAAAAATGAAAATCGCTAAAACCTTCCATCGAAATTTCCCCTTTCGCTATTACTTTTAGCATGAGCAAAAGGAAGGAACTGTATGCAAACCAGAGAAAGTGGAAAATAAAAAAACTACATCTCAAGGGTTAGATGATTTCTAACCATTGGGATGCAGTTCTATTAAAAATTATACATTTGGCATTTCATAAATGGAGTGGATCAGATGAGGGTCACTCACAAGGCCTTCTTTGATGCGCACTTCATGCATCTTATTTTGGTAGGAGAATTTGAAAATGCCATTGTCAAAATCTGTCCCAATTTCTTTAAAGAAAATCCCTTCGATGGAGACCTTTCTAGGGCAGGTGAAGACAATTTTATAGTTTTCAAAATCTCGGATTACATAGGCACGAACGCCTTTTTCGAGTGTGCCGAATCGCTCATCATCGACTGGGCGTTTGACGGCAACAATATGGAAGTCAACAAATGGCACTTCTTTTAATAAGACATTCAGAAATGAACCTTTTGTGATCTCTTCCCATCTACTTTGTGCGCTTTGTCCTACTATAATTTGCGTAATATTCTTTTCGCGGGCAATTTCGGCAATTACTTTTTGTATAGGGCGCTTTTCATTATCACGAACGATAAACTCTTCAACCTCAAGTTCTTTCGAAAGTGCTGTCCAATTATCGATATAACCAGATTTCTCTGCATCGAAAGTATCGATGGGTTTTGCATCGACCGTTAATATATAAAGCGGACAATCTAATAATGTCGCAAGTTTATGCCCTCTACGAATAAGACGCTCACCATTAAGTCCGTAATATACACAAACTAAAATACTTTCATCCATTCTTTTCCCATGCTTCATTGATAGTTTGCTCCTCTTATATAGTAGTTCGATATTAAAATATAACAATTATTTTCAAGCAAAAAACTGTATAAATAAGCAAAAGTAAATGCGAATTGAGTGCGTTTCCTACATTCCTATTGTATACTTATTATTGTAATATTTAATAACTTATTGCATTGAAGCTTCAAAAATAACATTTTAGTAATGTAGTTGAAAATTTTAATTTAACTTTATGACACATAATTATGAAGTGACTAATTTTGTAAGTCAAGAGGATTGATTGAATTCATAATAATTTAAATTAGCGCTATGTTACAATATTGGGAGGTATTAGCTTGTGACAATTGAAATTGCCATCATACTAACTCCGTTTATTATGGCAGCACTTATTCCGTTATTTTACAGGCGACTAAAAAAGAGCTTGATAGGCTGGGTCGTTCTCGTAATTCCTGTTAGTTTATTCCTTATTCTGACTACATATATCCCTCGTGTAGCGAATGGTGAAGTGATTTCCCATACTTATGAGTGGATCCCCTCGTTTGATATTAATTTCACATCGTATATTGATGGCTTAAGCCTGATATTCAGTTTGTTAATCACTGGTGTCGGAAGTTTAGTGATAGTGTATTCTAATTTCTATTTATCGATGAAAGAATCACTGCATCATTTTTATTGTTATTTACTACTCTTTATGGGAGCAATGCTAGGCGTTGTGTTCTCGGATAATTTAATGGTTCTGTATGCATTTTGGGAGTTAACGAGTGTTTCGTCCTTCCTCCTAATCGCCTTTTGGCATCACCGGAAAGCATCGAGAGCAGGAGCTAGAAAGTCAATGACCATCACCGTATCTGGTGGCGTGGCGATGCTCGTAGGTTTTTTAATGCTCTATTCGATGGCAGGGACATTTAGTATTCGAGAAATTATAGAGAATATTGATCAAATCAGTGAGCAATCCTTATTCATTCCTGCGCTTTTATTAGTTTTACTTGGCGCCTTTACGAAATCAGCACAGTTTCCGTTTCATATTTGGCTGCCAGATGCGATGGAAGCACCAACGCCAGTTAGTGCCTATTTACATTCGGCCACAATGGTGAAGGCAGGCATTTATGTTGTTGCTCGTTTTACACCGGTTTTTGGTGGTGAAATGGTTTGGTTCTGGGCTGTTACAGGAGTAGGTTTAGTTACGCTGTTTTGGGGATCATTTAATGCTGTTCGCCAATACGATTTAAAGGCGATATTAGCCTTTTCTACAGTTAGTCAGCTAGGGCTAATCATGAGTTTACTCGGATTAGGTTCCGTTGCAATCCATTTGGGCTACTCAAATTCTACTGTCATCTATACGCAAGCCACTTTTGCGGCACTTTTTCATTTAATCAATCACTCCACATTTAAGGGTGCTCTCTTTATGATGGTCGGAATTGTCGATCATGAAATTGGAACCCGAGATATTAGGCGTCTTGGTGGATTAATGTCCATCTTGCCATTTACCTTTACTATTGCCCTCATTGGTTGCTTTTCGATGGCAGGACTACCTCCATTTAATGGCTTTTTAAGTAAAGAAATGTTCTTTACAGCCACAGTAAACATTACGAATTTAGATATATTCTCTATGGAAAGCATCGGAATCCTTATTCCTATTATTGCCTGGATAGCGAGTATTTTAACTTTTACTTATTGCATCATTATTGTTAGCAAAACCTTTTTGGGAACGATTAAGCCCGATATTTCAGAGAAAAATCCACATGAAGCACCAGTGGGTATGCTAATATCTCCTTTTGTCCTAATAGCGCTAGTGATTGCAATTTTCTTCTTCCCCAACATTTTAGGGACGTACATCTTAAAGCCGGCAATGGCAAGTGTATATCCGACATTTCCAGCTACGGCTGAAATGACGCCACATATTCATGCCTGGCATGGATTTAATACAGAATTATTTATGACAATCGGTGTAATTCTTTTCGGGTTACTTGTCTATCGATTCTTGAAATATTGGATGAAAATTTACCGTCTTTTCCCTCTGTACTGGTCTTTCAATGCAATCTATGAAAACGTCATTACTTCGAGTGAGAATGTATCGGAGAGTTTGACAAAACGGTATATGACTGGTCATTTAATGCATTACTTTGTCTATATATATGTAAGCTTTGTGGTAATTGTTGCGGGCACCTTTTTTGCGCTAGATGCATTTACGTGGAATCCAAGCTTGGATGCACCCGTAGAGAACTATGAATTACTATTAGTATTTGTCATGATTTTTGCAAGCTGTGCTCTTCTTTTTGCGAAGTCCCGAATCACTGCCGTTTTATTAAATGGCGTATTGGGCTATGCTGTTGCTTTTTTCTTTGTCATTTTCAGAGCACCAGATCTTGCGCTTACGCAATTAGTTGTAGAATCTGTCACGACGGCACTTTATTTAATCTGCTTTAAATATTTAGCGGAGTTAAAGCCGGAAATGTCATCGAAACGACTAAAACTATCTAATGGACTGATTTCAATTCTAGTAGGGGCTACTGTGACGCTAATTGGTCTGGCAGTCGTAAACTATGAGAAGTTCATATCCATATCAACTTATTTTGAAGATTCATATAAACTGGCTGGGGGTAAAAATATAGTCAATACCATTCTGGGAGATTTCCGTGCCTTCGATACGATGCTTGAAGTGGTCGTGCTCTTTATAGCTGGTTTGGGCGTATATGCCTTGATTATGCTAAAAGCTGCAAAGAAGGGGGATACAGACGTTGAAAATTAATGATGTTATTTTAAGAACAGTCGTTAAAGGTGTTGTTTTCATCATTTTAACCCTCGGAGTTTACCTCTTCTTTTCAGGGCATAATGCACCAGGTGGCGGGTTTATTGGAGGACTTGTGCTAGGTTCGGGGATTGTTCTTCTTTACATTACGTATGACCTTGAAACCGTTCATAAGAAAATGCCCTTTGATTTTAAAAAAGTTGCTGCTCTTGGTGTGCTCTTGGCAACAGGTTCTGCGATTGGTTCTATCTTTTTTGATGCACCGTTTTTATCGCAAACCGATGGATACTTTACTTTTCCTATTCTCG
>Ga0182745_1001663_pt1 | contig 21084 bp, 22 predicted proteins | sample eDN3rd30CKraftBY_FD_128523 | JGI IMG/M metagenome (GOLD analysis project Ga0182745, IMG submission 128523) | Enriched backyard soil microbial communities from Emeryville, California, USA - eDNA 3rd pass 30_C Kraft BY (version 2) (version 2) | ecosystem: Environmental > Terrestrial > Soil >...
CGCGACGCTGGGGATCGTCTTCTACGCCGCCTCGATGTGGGTCGCGGGGATCATGCAGGGGCTGATGTGGCGCGAATATGGCGCCGACGGCTACCTCGTCTACAGCTTTGCCGAGACCGTCGCCGCCATGCACCCGATGTATCTGATCCGCGCCGCGGGCGGGGCGATGTATCTCGCCGGCTTCCTGCTGCTCGTCTTCAACGTCTGGGCGACGCTCGCGGGCCGGGTCCGCAAGGAAAAGCCGATGACCGAGACCCCCTACAACGCCGCTGCGGACCGCCCGCTGGCGCCCGTTCCCGCCGAATAAGGAGCTTCAGGCACATGGCTTCCCAACCTGCCGAAAAGCGCTTCAGCCACAAGAAGCTCGAACGCAATGTCAGCCTGCTCGGCTTCTTCTCGCTGATCGCCGTCGCGATCGGCGGCATCGTCGAGATCGCGCCCTTGTTCTGGATCGACAACACGATCGAGAAGGTCGACGGGATGCGGCCCTATACGCCGCTCGAACTTGCGGGGCGCAACATCTATATCCGCGAGGGCTGCTATACCTGCCACAGCCAGATGATCCGCCCGTTCCGCGACGAGGTCGAACGCTATGGCCATTACAGCCTGGCGGCGGAGAGCATGTACGATCACCCGTTCCAATGGGGGTCGAAGCGCACCGGACCCGACCTCGCGCGCGTCGGCGGGCGCTATTCGGACGAATGGCACAAGGCGCACCTGATCGACCCGCGCAGCGTCGTGCCCGAATCGATCATGCCCGGCTATGCCTTCCTCGCCGACCGCGATCTGGGCATGGGCGACATGGCGCGCGATCTGACCGCGCTCTATCGCGTCGGCGTCCCCTATACGAAGGCCGACATCGCCAAGGCGAACGACGATATCCGCGCGCAGGCCGACCCGAATGCGGGCGCCGGTGACCTCGTCAAGCGCTACCCCAAGGCGCAGGTGCGCGATTTCGACGGCGATCCCGCCCGCGTGACCGAGATGGACGCGCTGATCGCCTATCTCCAGATGCTCGGCACGCTGGTCGATGTCGAGAAGGCCGCGCCGCAGGAGCAGGCGCATGCGCCCGCCGCCGCTGCGGGAGCAGCGCGATGAGCTATGACGAGGTGCGGCATTTCGCCGATAGCTGGGGCCTGATCGTCATGGTGGCGATGTTCCTCCTCTTCATTGCCTGGCCGTTCCGCAAGGGCGCCCGCCGTCACCATGACGAAGCCGCAAACATGATCTTCAAGGAAGACGACAATGGCCGATCATAAGCGCATCGACGAAGTGACGGGGACGGTCACGTCCGGTCACGAATGGGACGGCATCGAGGAACTCGACACGCCGATGCCGCGCTGGTGGCTGTGGTCGCTCTATGCGACGATCGTTTGGGGCATCGTCTATGTCATCCTCTATCCCGCCTGGCCGATGATCCATGGCGCGACCGAGGGCGTGCTCGGCTGGAGCAGCCGCGGCCAGCTCGAGGCGGAGATGCAGGCCGACGCGGCGCGGCGGGCGCCGGTGATGAACGCGATCGCCGCGACCGCGATCGCCGACCTGCCCGCGAAGCCCGAACTGATGCAGGCGGCGGTACAGGGCGGGGCCGCGGCCTTCCGCGTCCATTGCGTTCAGTGCCACGGCGCGGGGGGCGCGGGGGTGAAGACACTCTATCCCAGCCTGACCGACGACGACTGGCTGTGGGGTGGCGACCTGGCGACGATCGACTATACGATCACGCACGGCATCCGAAATCCCGATCACAAGGCGACGCGCACCAGCCTGATGCCCGCCTTCGGGCGCGACGGCATCCTCGACGCGGGGCAGATCGCCGACGTCGTCAGCCATGTCCGCGTCATCAGCCGTCAGGACAAGCCGAGCGCATCGTCGGCGCGCGGTGCCGCGCTGTTCGAGGCGAACTGCGCCGTCTGTCATGGCCCCACCGGCGAGGGCGGGCGCGAGGTCGGCGCGCCGAAGCTGACCGACGCCATCTGGCTTTATGGCGGCGACCGTGCCAGCATCGCCGCGACGGTGACCCAGCCGCGCAACGGCGTGATGCCGCGCTGGAACAGCCGGCTCGACCCGGTGACGATCAAGATGCTCGCCGCCTATGTCTATTCGCTCGGCGGCGGCGAAAAAGCGCCGGCGCCGGCCCTTGCGGCCGCCGCGCCCGAAGGACGGGGAGCCGATGGCCAGCCCTGACGACCTGACCGGCGAGCATGGGTCGCTCTATGCGGCGCGGAAAGGCGTCTACCCCAAGAAGGTGGACGGCCCGTTCCGGCGCTTCAAATGGGCGATCATGGCGGTCACGCTGGCGATCTATTACGGAACGCCGTGGATCCGCTGGGATCGCGGGCCGCACGCGCCCGACCAGGCGGTGCTCGTCGACCTCGCGAACCGGCGCTTCTACATGTTCCAGATCGAGATCTGGCCGCATGAATTCTATTATGTCGCGGGCCTGCTCATCATGGCGGGGATCGGGTTGTTCCTCGTCACCAGCGCGGTCGGGCGCGCCTGGTGCGGCTATGCCTGCCCGCAAACGGTGTGGACCGACCTGTTCCAGCATGTCGACCGGCTGATCGACGGCGACCGCAACGCGCAGATCCGCCTCGCGAACGGGCCGTGGACGGCGGAAAAGATCGCCAAGCGGACGGTCAAATATGCGATCTACCTGACCGTCGCCTTCTGGACCGGCGGCGCGTGGATCATGTATTTCGCCGACGCGCCGACGCTGACGCACGATTTCTGGACCGGGCAGGCGGCGCCGGTCGCCTATGTCACCGTGGCGGTGCTCACCGCGACCACCTTCGTCCTCGGCGGCTTTCTGCGCGAGCAGGTGTGCATCTATATGTGCCCCTGGCCGCGCATCCAGACCGCGATGATGGACGAGAAGTCGCTGCTCGTGACCTACAAGGACTGGCGCGGCGAGCCGCGTGGCAGCGTCAAGAAGGCCGAGAAGAACCCCGGCGCCTTCGGCGACTGTGTCGATTGCAATCAGTGCGTCGCGGTCTGCCCGACCGGCATCGACATCCGCGAGGGACCGCAGATCGGCTGCATCACCTGCGCGCTGTGCATCGACGCCTGCGACAGCGTGATGGCGCAGGTCGGCCGGCCGCGCGGATTGATCGACTATTGCACGCTCGACGATGCCGCGACCGAAAAGGCGGGCGGGGTCGCGCCGCCGATCCGCAAGACGCTGTTCCGCCCGCGCACCCTCGTCTATTTCGGCCTGTGGGGCGCGATCGGGCTGGCAATGCTCTTCACCCTCGGCCAGCGCACCCGGCTCGACCTTGCCGTCCAGCACGAGCGCAGCCCGCTCTACGTCCAGCTTTCCGACGGCGCTATCCGTAACAATTACACGCTGAAGCTGCGCAATATGGAACTCCGTCCGCGCCGGGTCGAAATCAGCGTCAGCGGCCTGCCCGAGGCGCGATTGTGGATCGACGGCGGATCGCGCGAAACGGCGCGGCAGAGCCTGCACATGCCGCTGGCCCCCGACAGCGTGACGAGCGCGCGGCTGTTCGTCGTCGCCCCCGGCGACGGGCCGGCGCGGCAGGATTTCGCCATCGCGGTGCGCGCGCTCGACGACGATCCGCGCGGCGACCGCGAGATCATCCAGTTCGACCGGCCGGGAGCCCAGCCATGACCGAAAAGCGCGAGCGGGGGCCCTTCACCGGACGCCATGCGGCGATGATCCTCGTCGCCTTCTTCGGCGTCGTCATCGGCGTCAACATGGTGATGGCGAGCTTTGCGCTGTCGACCTTCGGCGGCACCGTCGTCGACAACAGCTATGTCGCGAGCCAGCATTACAACGAATGGCTCGCGCGCGCCGATGCGCAGGACCGGCTCGGCTGGGACGAGAGCGTCGCGGTCGACGAGGGCCGCCACGTCCGGCTGGTCGTCAGCAAGGACGGCGTTCCCGTGAAGGGCCTGCGCATCGTCGCGACGCTCCGCCACCCGCTCGGCCAGGCGCCCGCCCGCGCGATGCGCTTCGCACCCGCCGCCGACGGCGCGCTGCGCTCGCTCGATGCGCTGCCCGCCGGGCGCTGGCAGCTCGACCTGTCGGTGCATCGCGGCGCCGACGAGGCGCGCTACCGGGTCGATCTGCAATGACCGAAGCCGCTGTCCTGCTCGTCGAGCGCGATTTCGCGGTACCCGACATCCGCTGCGCGGGCTGCATCGCCAAGCTGGAGCAGGGGCTGGTGCGCGACCGGCGGATCGCGGCGGCGCGGGTCAATTTCACCGAAAAGCGCGTGCATATCTCGTGCACCCCCGATGCGGAAACGCCCGAGCTGATCGGCGCCTTCTCGCTGCTGGGATTCGAGGCGCATCCGATCGGCGACAGTCCGGCGGAGGTCGACGGCGGTGCGTCCGACAGCCGGGCGCTGCTGCGCGCGGTCGCGGTCGCGGGCTTCGCGATGATGAACATCATGCTGCTGTCGGTGTCGGTGTGGTCGGGCGCGAGCGGCGCGACGCGCGACCTCTTCCACTGGCTGTCGGCGGCGATCGCTCTGCCGACCGTCGCCTATGCCGGGCGCAGCTTCTTCCGCTCGGCGTGGCGCGCGGTGCGCCACGGCCGGACCAATATGGACGTGCCGATCAGCATCGGGGTGCTGATCGCGACCGCGCTCAGCCTTTACGAAACCGCGACGCACGGTCCCCACGCCTATTTCGACGGCGTCGTGATGCTGCTCTTCTTCCTGCTCTGCGGCCGCTGGCTCGACAGCGTGATGCGCGACCGCGCGCGCGGCGGGGTGACCGCGCTGCTGCGCAACATGGGCACCGGGGCGATGGTCGTCGGCCCCGACGAGACGAGCCGCTGGGTCGACGCCACCGCGCTTGAACCGGGCATGGTCATGCTGGTCGCGGCGGGCGAGCGGCTCGCGGCGGACGGCGTCGTTGTCGGGGGCGCCAGCCGGATCGACCTGTCGCTGCTGACCGGCGAGAGCGCGCCGCGGGAGGCGCGTCTCGGCGATCCGGTCCACGCCGGGACGCTGAATATCGAGGCGCCGATCCGCGTCCGGGTAACCGCGGCGGGCGCCGACACCGCGATCGCCGACATCGCGCGGCTGATGGGCGAGGCGGCGCAGGGCAAGTCGCGCTACGTCCGCATCGCCGACCGTGCGGCGCGCTATTATGCGCCCGCGGTGCACACGCTGGCGCTGCTCGCCTTCGCCGGCTGGATGATCGCGGGCGCGGGCTGGCACCACAGCCTGTTGATCGCGGTCGCGGTGCTGATCATCACCTGCCCTTGCGCGCTCGGCCTCGCGGTGCCCGCGGCGCAGATCGTCGCGGCGGGCACGCTGATGCGGGTCGGGGTGCTGGTGAAGGACGGGTCGGCGCTCGAACGGCTGGCAGAGGTCGACCGCGCGATGATCGACAAGACGGGGACACTGACGCTGGGCCGCCCGGTCGCGACCAATCTGGACGAGGCGGACGCGACCGTCCGCGCGCTGCTGCTCGCGCTCGCGCGCGCCAGTCGCCATCCGCTCAGCGAGGCGCTGACCCGCGACCTGACCGCGGCGGGGGTGACGCCGCTCGCGGTGGAAGCGATCCGCGAAACCCCCGGCTTCGGCGTCGAGGCCGAATGGGAAGGCCGCCGGGTGACGCTGGGCCGCCCAGCCCAGCCCACAGCCGACAGCGCGCTCGCGACCCAGCTCGCGATCGATGGCGCGCCGGCGATGACCGTCCGCTTCGCCGATGCGCTGCGCCCCGATGCCGCCGACACGATCGCCGCGCTGCGCCAGGCGGACGTCGCGCCGAGCATCCTGTCGGGCGACCGCGCCGCGGCCGTCGCGCCGGTGGCGCGCTCGCTCGGCCTGACCGCCCAGACCGGCATGAGCCCGCAGGACAAGCTTGCCGCCATCGCGCGCCAGACGGCGGCGGGGCACAGGGTGTTGATGATCGGCGACGGGCTCAACGACGGCCCCGCGCTCGCCGCCGGCCATGCCTCGATCGCGCCGGGTTCGGCGAGCGACGCGGGCAAGAATGCCGCCGACTGCATCTTCCTCGGCGACCGGCTGATGCCGGTGGTGCAGGCGATCCGCGTCGCGCGGCGGACGCAGGCGATCGTGCGGCAGAATTTCGCGCTCGCCATCGGCTATAATGTCATCGCGGTGCCGCTCGCCTTCATCGGATATGTGACACCGCTGGTCGCCGCCATCGCCATGTCGGGATCGTCGCTGATCGTCGTCGGCAACGCGCTGCGGCTGAAGGGCGCGGCGCGATGAACGGCCTGCTCGTCCTGATCCCGGTCGCGCTCGGGCTCGGCCTCATCGGGCTCGCCGCCTTCTTCTGGTCGCTGCGGGGCGGGCAGTTCGACGATCTCGACGGTGCGGCGCTGCGCATCTTCGTCGAGGATGAGGAAGAGGACGCGCGATGACCGCGCGCCATGTCGTCCTGATGCTGGGCGCGGCAGCGCTGACGCAGCCGCCGGTGGCCGACGCGCGCGTGCTGACGATCCCGGCGTGCGGTGGCGCGGCGCATCGGATGATCGTCCCCGGCGATCCCGCCAACCCCGAACAGCGCCGCGACTGCGCCAAGGCCTGCCACGCGATCGGCGACCGTCGCAGCAAACGGGCAGGCCCGAAGAGTTGCTGCTAGGGTCGCGTCCCAGAGTTGGGGATTTGGGTTGGCATCGTCATTGCGAGCGAAGCGAAGCAATCCAGGGCGGTTTGCGCCAACTCTGGATTGCTTCGCTTCGCTCGCAATGACGAACAAGGATTGATCCCGGTCAATGTCGCAGCGCCCGATCGGGCATAGGGTGCGGGCATGTGGTCCTATCACCCCGATCTGCTCGCAAAGCCGGTGCCGCGCTACACCAGCTATCCGACGGCGATGGAATTCGCCGAAGACGTCGGCACCGACGATTATGCGCAGGCGCTCGACGCCGTTGAGCCCGCGACGCCGATCTCGCTCTATGTCCACATCCCCTTTTGCGAAAGCATCTGCTGGTATTGCGGCTGCAACACCGGCGCCGCGGGGCGCAAGCAGCGGCTCGACGATTATCTGACGGCGCTCCGGACGGAGATCGCGCTGGTCGCGAAGCGGCTGGGAGGACGCGGCCGCGTGCGCCGCATCGCCTTCGGCGGCGGCAGCCCGAATGCGATCGCACCGGTCGAACTGGTGCGCCTGCTCGATCTGCTGCTCACCGTCTTCGACGCGCATCGGCCCGACGTCTCGATCGAGCTCGACCCGCGCGGCTTCTCCCCCGAATGGGCGCTGGTGCTCGCGGCGGCGCAGGTCACGCGAGTCAGCCTGGGGGTCCAGACCTTCGCGCCGCACGTCCAGCAGGCGATCGGGCGCATCCAGCCGCTCTCGCACATCGAGCGCGTCGTCGCCGCGCTGCGCCTGCGCGGCATCGACGCGATCAACTTCGACCTGATGTACGGGCTGCCGGAGCAGACGCTCGCCGATCTCGACGCGACGCTCGACGAGACCGTCCGCCTCATGCCGAGCCGGATCGCGCTGTTCGGCTATGCCCATCTTCCCGATATGATCCCGCGCCAGCGGCGGATCGTCGCCGCGAATTTGCCCGACGCGCGATTGCGTTTCGATCAGGCCCGGCTCGGCCATCGGCGCCTGACGGCGGCCGGTTATATCCCCGTCGGGTTCGACCATTTCGCGCGCGCCGACGACGCGCTGGCCGTCGCGGCGCGCGAAGGCCGGGTGAACCGCAATTTTCAGGGCTTTACCGAGGACGATACGCCGGTCCTGCTCGGCTTTGGCGCCAGCGCGATCAGCAAGTTTCCCGACCTGATCGTCCAGAATGAAAAACGGTCCGGTCCCTATCGCGATCTCGTCGAAGCCGGGCGACTCGCCGTAGCGAGAGGCATCCGGGTCGATGCGGAGGAACAGCGACGCGCGGGGCATATTCGCGACCTGCTATGCAACGGGTGCGCGCATCTGGGTTTGGATGAGATCGCGCCGGCTCGGAACGCCCTGTCCGATTTCGAGCGACGGGGCATCATCGCATGGCACGACGGCGCACTCGTCATCCGCGATTGCGGCCTGCCCTATGCGCGCCACGTCGCCGCGCGATTCGATCGCATCCGGGGAAACATCCGGTCGATCCAGGGACCGTCCCCATGACTGCGGATTCGGGAGGCGGTGTCCCCTTTTCAGCGCCGCGCCGCGAAAAAGTCCCTGAGCAGGGCCGCCGCCTCGCCCGCGCCGATGCCGTCGTATATTTCGGGCCGATGGTGGATCGTCGGCTGCGCGAAGATGCGCGGGCCGTGGACGACCGCGCCGCCCTTCGGATCGTCGGCGGCATAGTAGAGCCGCGCGATGCGGGCGTGGGCGATCGCGCCCGCGCACATCGCGCAGGGTTCGAGCGTCACATAGAGGTCGCAACCGTCGAGGCGTTCGTTGCCGAGCTTCGCCGCCGCGGTGCGAATCGCGACGATCTCTGCGTGGGCGGTCGGGTCGTGCGATTCGCGCGGGCGGTTGTGGCCTTCGGCGACGATCGCGCCGTCCTTGACGACCACCGCGCCGACGGGCACTTCGCCCCATTCGGCGGCGATCCGCGCGAGATCGAGCGCGCGGCGCATCGGTTCGGGCAAGGGAAAACGGGACATTCTCCACCGCTAATCCCTTGACGAATCCCCGGCAAGCCGATAAGCGCGCGCCTTTCCCGGCCCATCCGGTCCTGCCCTTCCCCGTTTTTCGGGAAGCGCCCGGACGCCGACCCGAAATTTTTTGACGAGGAAGAGCATCATGTCGCGCATTTGCGAACTGACCGGCAAGGGCCGCCAGATTGGCCACAATGTCAGCCACGCCAACAACAAGACCAAGCGCACCTTCCTGCCCAACCTGCAGAATGTGACGCTGCTTTCGGACGCGCTCGGCCGCGGCGTGAAGCTGCGCGTGTCGACCCACGGCCTGCGCTCGGTCGAGCATAACGGCGGCCTCGACAACTGGCTGCTGAAGGCCGGCGACGAGCAGCTTTCGGCGAACGCCCGCAAGGTGAAGAAGGAAGTCGCGAAGAAGCTGGCCGAAAAGGCCGCCTGAGCGCTCTTCGAATCGCCGACGCAATCAGGCCGCCGGATTACCGCGCGGCCTTTTTGCTGTCCGGCGCGCGCGGCGGCAGGCCGACGAGTTCGAATTGCAGAAGCAGACTGCGCTGCCAGCTGTTGAAATTGTCGTCCGACACCAGCCACAGCCAGATGCGCCCGTCGCGGGCCTCGATCGCGGCGCCCTCGAAATTGTCGGCGAGCGGCTTCGGCACGCGCCCGATCGTGCGCGATCGCACCACCTTGTCCCGGCCGATGTCCGCCGGGTCGAGAAGGCCGAGGATCGTCGTGAACACGGGATCGAAGCCGAGCCGCCGGTGGACGAGCAGGATGCGGCCATCGGGAAGCGCGGCGGCGTCGCTGACCGACCCTTTGTCTTCCGAGTCGTAGAAGAAACGGAGCGGCGGCGGGCCCGGCAGCGCCGGATCGCCCGCGAAGACGAGCGCCTCCGACCCGCGCGGATCGTCGCCGGGCGCCTCGCAGAACAGGATCGTCCGGCCATCGGCGAGGCGGACCATCGATTCGGGGCCCGAGTAAGCCGACCAGCGCCGCATCGCCGCCGGAGCGCTTCGCGCCTCGATCCGCGTCAGGCCCGGGTCGAAGCGCCAGATCTGGTTCGTGCCCTCGAACGCCACCCAGCTTTTCCCGCTCGCGGGGTCATAGGCCATCGCCTCTGCATCGATCATCGACTTCTTGCGCAGCCGCCCGTCGGGGGTCGGCAGGGCGCCGATGTGGAAGGTCGCGACCCCGCCGCCGGGACGCAGCGTCAGCCGCGTCGCATAGCCGTTGTCGCCGACGAACTGGAACTGGCCGGGCGCCATCACCGCGACCGCCGAGAGCCCGCCGAAGCGGCTGTGCGGGCTGGTGAGATGCCAGCCGCGCACGAAGCGGAGCATCCCCGACGCCTGCGGCGCGAAGGCGACCGGGCGCGCGGTGACCTCCTGCCTGTAGTCGTTGACCGGAAAGCGCATCGCGGTGCCCGGCACCGGACCGAGGGTCAGGAAGATCAGGGCGGCGGGGAGCAGGCGGCGCATCGGCGCGGGCGTAGAGGGGCCGGCCGCGAAAGGGAAGGGCGGACAGGCGCCCTCCGAAACTGAACGTCAGGCAACCGAAGCTGAACGAACGCCGACAGCGATGTTCAGCCTTGGCTCAAGGCGAATCGGGCAGAACAGCCTCATCGATCCACCGCCCCCAGCACGGGCCCATCGACGAAAGAAGGAGACAGACAATGAAAAAGATGATGACCCTCTCCATCGCCGCCCTGATGTCGACCGCGACGCTGGGCATCGCGACTCCCGCCGCCGCCCAGACCGGCTATTACGACCGCGACGGCTATTCGAACTATTATGCCGGCTACGACCGCAACGACCGCCGTTATGACCGTCGTTACGATCGCCGCGCCGACCGCCGCGATTACCGGAACGATCGCCGCTATTATCAGCGCAACGACCGCCGCAATTATCGCCAGTGCGACAACGGCACCGGCGGCACGATCATCGGCGCGGTGGCGGGCGGCCTCGCCGGCCACGAAATCGCCGGCCGCGGCGACCGCACCGTCGGCACGATCATCGGCGGCGCGATCGGCGCCCTCGCCGGCCGCGCCATCGACAAGGGGAATGACGGCTGCCGCTAAGGCCTGACCCGACCCCCAAGAAATTACTCCGTCCCTGCCCTCCGCCCGCTTTTGCGCGGCGGGGGGTTTTCTTTGCGCGCCCAGCCTACCAGCGATGCGGCTTGCCATCACCGCCGGCCCCGCCTAGTCTTGCCCCCAAGTGCACGCCCGCGACCATGCGGGCGCGTGAGCAGACAGGTCAGAATAGCCATGCGGCAAATGGCAGCGCCAACAGGGCGACCGCCGCGGCCCCAGGCAGCGGTGGCGAAGGACGGAAAGACGGGTGCCCCCGGGCTCCGCCCCGCCGCATTCACGCGACCCAAAAGCTATGCCGCGATCGATCTCGGCACCAATAACTGCCGCCTGCTCATCGCGCGGCCGCAAGATGGCGAGCTCGTCGTCATCGACGCCTTTTCGCGCATCGTCCGGCTCGGTGAGGGGCTGCACGGCAGCGGGCGGATCAGCGAAGCCGCGATCGACCGCGCGGTGGGCGCGCTCGCCATCTGCGCCGACAAGCTGCGCCGCCGCCACGTCGCGCTGTCGCGTGCCGTCGCGACCGAGGCGTGCCGCCGCGCCGACAATTGCGACGAACTCGCCGACCGGGTGCGGCGCGAGACCGGCATCGTGCTCGACGTGATCTCGGCGGCCGAGGAGGCGCGACTCGCGGCGCTCGGCTGTCACAATCTGATGGAGCCCGGCGACGGTCCCGCGCTGATCTTCGACATCGGCGGCGGGTCGACCGAATTGATGCACGTCGAATCCGACGGCCAGGACATCGAGATCCGCGACTGGATCAGCGTCCCGTGGGGCGTCGTGTCGCTGACCGAGCATGTCCCGCCCGCCGAGGACAGCCTCGAGGCCCGGCAGGCCGACTACGCCCATATGCGCGCGGTGACGCGCGACGCCTTCGCCGCCTTTGCCGAGCGCGCGACGCGCTTCGCCGGCCAGCCGCTGCGCCTGCTCGGCACCAGCGGCACGGTGACCACGCTCGCCAGCGTCTTCCTCGACCTGCCGCGCTACGACCGGCGCGCGGTCGACGGGCTGGTCGTCCCCGCCGACGACATGCGCGCGATCAGCCGCCGCCTTGCCGAAGCGAGCATCGTCGACCGCGCCGAGATCGGCTGCATCGGCCGCGAGCGCGCCGACCTGGTCGTCGCGGGCTGCGCGATCCTCGAAAGCATCATCGACCTGTGGCCCGCGGCGCGCGTCGGCGTCGCCGACCGCGGCTTCCGCGAGGGCATATTGCGCACCCTGGCGGTGCAGGGCCGCACCGTGCCGGTGACGCGCCGCGAGTATCGCAAATGAGCCGCAAGGGGGGCAGCGGGGGCGGAAGCGGGCGCGGCGGCCTGCACGAGCGGGTCAAGACCGCGCGGCGGCGCACCGCATCCTCGACGCGCTGGCTGCAGCGGCAGTTGAACGACCCCTATGTCCGCCGCGCGCAGGCCGAGGGCTATCGCTCGCGCGCCGCCTACAAGCTGATCGAGCTCGACGAGAAATTCGGTTTCCTCAAGAAAGCGCGCGCGGTGGTCGACCTCGGCATCACCCCCGGCGGCTGGTCGCAGGTGGTGCGCAAGGCGAACCCGCGCGCGCGCGTCGCCGGGATCGACCTGCTCGCCTGCGAGCCGATCGAGGGGGTCGCGATCCTCGAGATGGATTTCATGGACGATGCGGCGCCCGACGCGCTGATCGACGCGCTCGGCAGCGCGCCCGACCTCGTGATTTCGGACATGGCGGCGAACACCGTCGGCCATCCGCAGACCGACCATCTGCGCACCATCGGGCTTGCCGAGACCGCCGCCGATTTCGCGGTGCAGACGCTGCTGCCGGGCGGTGCCTTCGTCGCCAAGGTGTTCGCGGGCGGCGCCGACCGCGAGCTGCTGACATTGCTCAAGCGCCATTTCGCGACGGTCAAGCACGCCAAGCCGCCCGCGAGCCGCAAGGGATCGCCCGAACTCTATGTCATCGCGCAGGGGTTCAAGGGGCGCGGCGACGCAGCGGAGGAGGCTGACGCGCAGGAATAGGGTCCGCGCCGCCCGAGGAGGGGCATCGGGGACCGGCATGGGGAGAGAGAGGATGATCGGGTCCGGAAGATCGGTAGCGGCCGTGACGATCGCGGCGCTGATGCTGACATCGTGCGGCGGCGGAGGCGGCGGGGGCGGCAGCGCGCCGCCGGTCACCGTGACCCCGACGCCCTCGCCGACCCCCACCCCCACCCCGACCGCGGGTTGCAGCCTGTCGTCGCGCCAGTCCTTCGCCAAGTCGGTGATCGACGAATGGTATCTGTTCCCCAGCGACGTCGCGACCAACGTCAACCCGGCGAGCTATGGCGACGTCCAGACCTATATCGACGCGCTGCTCGCCCCGGCGCGCGCGCAGGGCAAGGATCGCTATTTCACCTACATCACCTCGATCGCAGAGGAGGATGCCTATTATGCGAGCGGGTCGAGCGCCGGCTTCGGCGTCCGCCTCGCCTACAACCCTTTCACCCAGCGCATCGTCATCGCCGAAGCCTATGAGGGCGCACCGGCGCTGGCGGCGGGAATCGACCGCGGCACCGAGATCTCGGCGATCGGGACGACCAGCAGCAATCTGCGCAGCACGTCGAGCATCGTCGCGGCCGAGGGCACCGCGGGGCTGATCAATGCGCTCGGCCCCGATCAGGCGGGCGTGACCCGGGTGCTGCGGATCACCAATGCGTCGGGAACGCGCGACGTCACGGTGACCAAGGCCGAGTATGACATCGATCCGGTCTCGGATCGCTATGGCGCGAAGATCATCACCGAGGGCGGGCACCGTTACGGCTATGTCAATCTGCGCACCTTCATCACCTCGGCGAATCCACAGCTTCGCGCCGCCTTCCAGAACTTCCGCGACCAGGGGGTGACCGACGTCATCGTCGACCTGCGCTACAACGGCGGCGGGCTCGTTTCGGTCGCCGAGCTGTTCGGCGACCTGCTCGGCGGGGGACGCAATGCGAGCGACCTGTTCGACCAGGTCCGGTTCCGGCCCGAGAAATCGTCCGAGAACGGCCAGCATTTCTTCACCGCGCAGCCCGAATCGATCGCGCCGACACGGCTCGCCTTCATCGGCACCGGGTCGACCGCGTCGGCGAGCGAGCTGGTGATCAACGGCATGCTGCCCTGGCTCGGCACCAACATGACGCTGGTCGGCGACAACACCTACGGCAAGCCGGTCGGCCAGATCGCGCTCGACAAGAGCGAGTGCGACGACCGGATGCGCGTGATCGCCTTCGCGCTCGCCAACGCCGACGGCCAGGGCGATTATTACAACGGCCTCGCGTCCAAGATCCCGAACAGCTGCGCCGCTGACGACGATCTCGGCTTCCCGCTCGGCGACCCGCGCGAAGCCTCGGTGCGCGCCGCGATCGACTTCCTGTCGGGCCAGGCCTGCACGACGCGCATCGCCAGCGCCGCCGCCAAGCGAAGCAGCGCGGCCGCGGCGGCGCCCGAAATGCTCGTGCCCGCGAAGCCGACCACCGCCCAGCGCGAGCTGCCGGGCCTGTTCTGACGCGCCGCTCGGAGGCCGGCGCTATTTTATTCATCAGTCGTTGAAATATTTGTGCAGTGCAATATATCCGCAACGGGGCCCGGCCCCGACGGAGACGATTCATGGCCGAACGACAACGCCGCGGACGCCGCCGGGCGAACGACAATGCGACGGAAAGGAGCATCGCCGAGGCCGCGCTGCGCCGCTTCGCCGACGCGGGGTTCGACGGCGCCAGCCTGCGCGACATCGCGGCCGAGGCGGGGGTCGACGTCGCGCTCGTCTCCTACAGATTCGGGTCGAAACTCGACCTGTGGAAGGCTATCGTCGCGCGCGTCGGAGCGACAATGGTCGAGCGGCTGCGGGGCGTTTCGCGAACGGAGACGACGGATGCCGGATCGGCCCTGGCCGCCGCGATGAACGCCTTCATCGACATCAATTGCGACGACGACGCGATCCCGCGCGTGCTGCTCCGCGACGCGAGCCACGATCCCGAACGCGCCGCGTGGGTGTTCGACCATGTCTCGCGCCCCGTGCTCGACGAGTTCCTGCCGCTGATCGAGCGGGCGACCGCCGGCGGCGCGGTGACCGCGCCGATTCCCGCGCTGTTCTTTCTCAACTTCGCCTATGGGCTCGCGGGCCACGTCATCCGTCGCGCGACCCTCGCCCGCCTCGCGCCCGAGCTCGCGGACGAAGCCGCGTTCCGCGCCGCGCTCCGCGCCACCCTCGTCGAACCGCATTTCCGCCATGGCTGATCCCGCCGCCCCGAGCCGAGCCGGCGGCTATGTGTTCAAGCCGCACGAACGGCCCTTCATGCCGGGGTCGCCCGCCTCGCCCGACCATCCGGTGCGGCGCAAATTCTTCTATTTCCTGATCGGCCTCTATCTCGCGATCGTCGGGGGGTTCCAGAACGGCCTGCTGATCGCCAATCTCACCGCGATGCAGGGGCATCTCGACCTGACGCCGGTCGACGCGGGCTGGGTCACCGTCGCCTACAACATGACCAACGCGTGCATGAGCATCCTGCTCTACAAGTCGCGCCAGCAGTTCGGCATCCAGCGCTTCGTGCGCGCGATGATGCTCGCGCTGCTGCTCGCCAATTTCCTGCAATTGTTCGACGCCGGCTACCGGATGGAGCTGGTCGCGCGCGGCGTGTCGGGAATCGCGGCGAGCGGGCTTTCGACCCTCGCCGCCTTCTACATGATGCAGGGCCTGCCGCAGGAAAAGCGCATCGCGGGCTTCCTGCTCGCGATCGGGCTGACCCAGGTCGCGGTGCCGCTCGCGCGCGCGATCTCGCCGCTGCTGCTCGCCGACGGCGATATCACCAACCTGTTCGTGCTGCAGTTCGCGCTCTCGCTCGTCGCGGTCGGGCTCGTCAACATCCTCCATCTGCCCCCCGGCGATACGATCCGTTCGTTCGAAAAGCTCGACCTCGTGACCTTTCCGCTGCTCGCGAGCGGGGTCGGGCTGCTCTGCGCCTTCCTCGTCCAGGGGCGCATCCAGTGGTGGTCGACGCCGTGGCTCGGCGGCGCGCTCGCGGCGTCGGTGGTGCTGATCGGCGCCGCCTTCCTGATCGAGCACAATCGCGCCAATCCGATGCTGCAGACGCGCTGGATGGGCAGCCGCGATCTCGTCAAATTCGCGCTCACCGGCGCGCTCGTCCGCGTGCTGACGTCGGAGCAGAATTTCGGCGCGACCGGCCTGCTCGCGTCGATCGGCATGGTGAACGACCAGCTCGTTCCCTATTATGCGGTGCTGACCGGCGCGACGCTGTTCGGCGCGCTGCTTTCGATCGTGACGCTCGACCCGACCGACCTCCGGCGCCAGACGCTCGTGTCGCTCGGCGTCATCGCCTTCGGCGCCTTCCTCGACACCCATTCGGGGCTGCGCACCGGGCCGATGAACCTCTATTTCTCGCAAGCCGCGATCGCCTTCGCCGCGGTCTATTTCATGGGCCCGATGCTGATGGAAGGGCTGCTGCGCGCGATGACCAAGGGGCCGTCCTATCTGGTCAGCTTCGTCGGCGTGTTCAGCCTGTCGCAGACGCTCGGCGGGCTCGCGGGGGTCGCGGCGCTGTCCGCCTTTCACACGCTGCGCGCCAAATCGCATCTGATGACGCTCGGCGGCAGCATCTCGGCCGCCGACCCCGATGTCGCGCAGGGCCTGTCGCGGCTCGCCGCGGCGCAGGCGGGGACGATCGCCGACCCCGCGCTGCGCAGCGCGACGGCCGGGGCGCAGGTCGTGCGCGAGGCGGCGCGCGAGGCGGCGATCCTCGCCTATAACGACGTGTTCTTCGTCATCGGATCGCTCGCGGCGCTCGCCTTCGCCGTCATGCTCGCGCGCTGGCTCTACGACCGCCGGCGCGGACACAATCCGCTGGCGGCCGAACTGGAAGCATTGCAGAAGATGAGAGCCGGAAACACATGAGCGACACCCCGAAAAACGAGACGCAAGCGCCAGAAAAGGCGGCGGTCGCCGAAACCCCGCCGTCGCCCGCCGCCGCCGAGCCGCCCGCCGACGCCGAGGAGGGATGGAAGCCGCCGCGGTCGCGCGGGCGCATCGTCCTGTTCGGCAGCCTGATCCTGATAGGCGCGCTCGCGATCCTCTACGCCTGGGGCCTGCCGCCCTTCCGGCCCGCAAGCCAGACGACCGACAACGCCTATGTGCGCGGCCAGACGACGATCATCGCGCCGCAGGTCGGCGGCTATGTGACCGAGGTGCTGGTGCAGGATTTCGAGCGGGTGAAGGCGGGGCAGTTGCTCGCCCGCATCGACGACCGCATCTATCGCCAGCGCGTCGCGCAGGGGACCGCGTCGATCGCCGCACAGGCGGCGAGCCTCGACAACAGCGCGCAGAGCCTGCGCTCGGCCGAGGCGCAGGTGCAACTCCAGGACGCCGCGATCGTCAGCGCGAAGGCGCAGCTCGCGCGGGCGCAGGCCGACATGCGGCGCGTCAATGAGCTGGTCGACGCCGGATCGGTGTCCCTGCGCGAACGCGACCAGACGCTCGCCGCGCTCCGCCAGGCCGAGGCGGCGGTGCGCCAGGCCGAAGCGCAGCGCGCGATCGCGGCGCAGCAGGTCCGCTCGGTCGGGGTCGGGCGCAGCGGGCTCGAGGCGGGGGTCGCCAATGCCAAGGCGCAGCGCGGACTCGCCGACATCGACCTCGAAAACACCGTCATCCGCGCGCCGCGCGACGGGCGGCTGAGCGAGGTGACGGTGCGCGTCGGCCAGCTCGTCAGCCCCGGGACCCAACTCATGTATCTCGTCCCCCAGCGCCACTGGGTGGTCGCCAATTTCAAGGAAGCGCAGACCGCGAACATCCGCATCGGCCAACCCGCGATCCTGCGCGTCGACGCGCTCGGCGGCGCGAAGCTCAAGGGGCATGTCGAAAGCATCGCGCCGGCGGCGGGCAGCGAGTTCAGCGTGATCAAGCCCGACACCGGATCGGGCAATTTCGTGAAGGTGCCGCAGCGCATCGCGGTGCGCATCCGCATCGATGCCGGGCAAAAGCTCGCCGAGCGGCTTGGCCCCGGCATGTCGGTGGTCGCGACCGTGCGCACCGGGGCCGAGTGATGGCGCGCGCCCTGGCCTCCGCGGCGCTCGCGCTGCCGCTCCTGCTCGCCGCCTGCGCGCCGCCGATCACGCCGCGCCCCGCGGCGAGCGCCGTCGCGCCGCCCGCCGACTGGCGCACCGCCCTGCCCGCGAACGGCGAGATCGACCGGACATGGTGGACGCGCTTCGGCGATGCCCGGCTCGCTGCGCTGGTCGAACAGGCGCGCGCGAACAACGCCGACCTCGCGATCGCCGCGGCGCGCGTCGCCGAGGCGCGCGCGCAGGAGCGGGTGGCGCGTTCGCTGCTGCTCCCGTCGCTCAGCGTCGGCGGCCCGGCGGCCGAGCAGCGCGCGCTCAACGCCTTCGGCACCGCGACGACGAGCAGCGTCGCGCAGCCCGCCTTCCAGGCCTCCTACGAACTCGACCTCTTCGGCCGCAACGCCGCGCAGGCCGATGCCGCGCGCGCCAATGCCGCGGCGGCCGCGGCGGCGCGCGAGGCGGCGGCGCTTTCGGTGAGCGCCGCGACCGCGAGCGGCTATATCACCCTCCTCGCGCTCGACGCGCGGCGCGATCTGCTCGAACAGACGCTGGCGTCGCGCGGCGAGGCGCTGCGCATCGCGCGCGACCGCGCCGAGGCGGGCTATACGTCCGAGCTCGAATTGCGCCAGGCCGAGGCCGAATATCGCGCCACCGAGCAGCAGATCCCGGCGATCGAGGCGGCGATCGCGCGGCAGGAGAATGCGCTGTCGGTGCTCGCCGGCGACACGCCGCGGGCCGTCGAGCGCGGCGCGGGCTTCGACGCGCTGGCGACCCCCGCGGTGCCCGCCGTCCTGCCCTCGGACCTCGTCCGGCGGCGGCCCGACATCGCGCAGGCCGAATATGCGCTCGCCGCGACCGACGCCAATCTTCGCGCCGCGCGCGCGCAGTTCCTGCCGCAGATCCGGCTGTCGGCGTCGGCGGGGGCGGTGCTCTCCTCGGCGCTGTCCGATCCGGTCGGCATCTGGTCGATCGGCGGCAGCATCCTCGCGCCCTTGTTTCAGGGCGGGCGGCTGCACGGCCAGTTCGACGCCGCGACCGCGCAGCGCGACCAGGCAGCCTTCGCCTATCGCAAGACGGTGCTCACCGCCTTCCGCGAGGTCGAGGACCAGCTCGCGGTGATCGACCGGCTGGGCGCACAGGAACAGGCGCTGCTGGCTCAGCGCACCGCGGTCGCCGACGCGCTGCGTCACGCGACCAACCGCTATCGCGCCGGCTATTCGCCCTATCTCGAACAGATCGACGCGCAGCGCGCTTTGCTGTCGGTCGACCTCGCGCTGATCCAGCTCCGCGCCGACCGGCTGACGGCCTATGTCGCGCTCTATCAGGCGCTGGGCGGCGGCACCGAACCCTAGGGTCGGGACCCCTGGCGCCATCCCGGAGTTGTCATCGGACAGCCGCCCGCGCATGGAGGCGAACCAGTGATCCCGGCCCCCGATTCCCAAGGAGAAATCAGCAGTGACCCACGTCTTCGGCACGGATGCGGTCGCCGTCATTACCGGCGGCGCGAGCGGAATCGGAGCCGCGGCGGCGCGCAGGTTCGCGGCCGCCGGCATGAAGCTCATGCTCTTCGACCGCGACGCGGACGGGCTGCGCGCCTTGGCCGATTCGCTGGACGGCGATGTGCGGACGCTGGCCGGCGACGTCGCCAGCATGGCCGACGTCGAGCGATTGCGCGACGCGGCGTTCGACGCCTTCGGCCGGGTCGACCTGCTGATGAACAATGCCGCGATCGGCGGACGGGACGACGAGAGCTGGCGGGGAACCGACGACTGGCGGCGCATCATCGACATCAACCTGTGGGGCGTCATCAACGGCGTTCACGCCTTCGTGCCCCGCATGATCGCGCAGGCACGCCCCGCGGCCGTTATCAACACGGGTTCCAAGCAGGGAATCACCAATCCGCCGGGCCACCCGGCCTACGCCGTCGCGAAAGCCGGCGTCCGCACCCTTACCGAACAGCTCGCGCATGCCCTTCGGGAAGAGCCCGGATCGCAGGTGAGCGCGCATCTGCTCGTTCCGGGCTGGACCTTCACCGGCATGACGGCGGGCGCGGCGACGGAAAAGCCCGAAGGCGCGTGGAGCGCCGAGCAGGTCGTCGACCTGATGATCGAACGCGTCATCGCGGGCGACTTCTACATCCTCTGCCCCGACAATGCGGTCTCCCCCGCTCTCGACGCCGCCCGCATCCGCTGGAGCGCCGAGGATCTCGCGCAGAACCGCCCCGCGCTGTCGCGCTGGCACGCGGACTGGAAGGATCGCTTCGAAGACTTCGTCTCGAACGCGTAGCGCTGCGCGCAGCGGAGGGGGGATGAAAGGTGCGGTATTAGGTAGCAAACGCACCACACCGCTGAGCGGCCTACGAAAATCGTTCAAAACGGCACGTCGTCGTCAAGATCGTCTGAGGCGAACGCTGGAGGTGCGCTTTGTCGAGGGGGAGTCAGCGCTTTAGGTGTCGCGACAGGGGGCAATTGCCTTGTTTCATCTTCTGCGGCTTTTGCCTCGGCAACGGTCTGCATCACGTTGTGGATGAGCTTATTTGCTATCTCTGCTGACGCCCAAACCCCGCCCGGAATGGCCAATAGCTCAAAAGCTATCCGAGCGGTCACAAAGAGGTTTAAGCGCTGTTTCTCTAATTCCTTCTCGAATTCGTCGAGCTTTTTTATCAACGCTTCTCGCTTGGCATCGGTCATGTTTGCGTTTTCGACGCAATCTCGAAGACCCTGCACATGCGCCCTAATTCGGTCCTTCGATTTCGGAAGGATCGTTACCGAGTCACGTTTTGCACGTAGGCTGTTGTCGATGACAAGCTGCGTTAGGTAGTGATCAAGGTCCGCTTGAAATTCCCTATGATGCTTATTGTCAAATTCCGACCAAAGCGGCACCTCCATGCTCAGGAAAGGCTCAATTTCAAAGCGCTTGGCCGCCGCAAGCACAATGTTCATGAAACTGTGCCGCGTTTCCTCAATTTGATGCCATTCGTTTTGCTCATCGGGATTGAAGCCCGCCAATATCTCTGCAAAGCGGCGCTGAGCATGATTCACGAAAGTCGCGAACGCTTGTTGCGGGTCCTCTGGAAGGGCCTCTAACTCGTCCTGCGAGACGAACTTGAAGATGCTCATGCCGGAGGAGTAGTCAATTTCAAAGGGCCTTGCCAGCAGTTTGCTTGCGTCCCGTTCTCACTGATGGGCAGTCGCGCGCCAAGCTCTTTCACGTTATGCGTAGGCCGCTTTCTTGGTGCGTTTGCTACCTAATACCGGAAAGGTGGATGCCCCGCGAGGATTCGAACCTCGATAGACGGAATCAGAATCCGTAGTCTTACCATTAGACGACGGGGCAATGAGGCGGGCGCAATATGATTGCGCGGCGCGCCTGTCAAGGCCGCTGC
>Ga0182745_1001664_pt1 | contig 21081 bp, 20 predicted proteins | sample eDN3rd30CKraftBY_FD_128523 | JGI IMG/M metagenome (GOLD analysis project Ga0182745, IMG submission 128523) | Enriched backyard soil microbial communities from Emeryville, California, USA - eDNA 3rd pass 30_C Kraft BY (version 2) (version 2) | ecosystem: Environmental > Terrestrial > Soil >...
GGTGTTAGATGTTGAAACAACGGGTACGACGATTAATCACGAAGGAACGCATGCATTTTTAATGATCTTCCGGGATATTACAGAGCGTAAAAAGGTGGAAGAGGCACTTCAACAGAGTGAAGAACAATATCGATTGATTGCAGAGAATATGACGGATCTGGTTAGGGTGATTGATACAAACGGGCATGTGATATATGCTTCTCCATCACATGAACATGTACTGGGTTATTCTCCAAAGGAAATTGAAGGAGGTTCAGTATTTGAGGTAATTCATCCAGATGACACAAAAGAATTGCAAAGTATATTTAAAAATGGCGTAATGGCAAAGGAAAATCATACAGCTGAATTTCGAATTAAGCATGCGAAAGGTCATTGGCTTTGGATAGAATCGCATGCAAAGCTTGTTTTAGATGAACAAGGAGAAGTAGACAGAATTCAGCTAGTAGGAAGAGATGTCACAGAACGTAAAATGCTAGAAAAGAAATTGAGCAATATGGCTTTCTATGATTCGTTAACAGGGGTTCCAAATCGTAGACTATTTCAAGAAAAGTTAGTGCAGGCCATTAAAGAGGCAGATCGCTATGAACGAAAGTTCGCTCTTCTGTATTTGGATATTGATAAATTTAAGGAAATTAACGATACATTAGGTCATGAAGCGGGAGATGAATTATTAAAGAAGTTTTCTGAGCGAATTCAAAGCTCCCTTCGTGATAGTGACACCCTCGGGAGACAAGGTGGAGATGAGTTTACTATTCTTCTTTGTGATATTAGAGAAGAACAGGTCGCTGTGAGGATTGCTGAACGAATTCTCGAGACACTACAGGAACCGTGGTCGATTAATAACAAGGAAATCTATACAACCTCAAGTATAGGAGTGGCCTTCTATCCGAAAGATGGGACTTCCTTTGATGAACTGATGAAATATGCAGACACGGCAATGTATGCTGCCAAGGAGTCTGGAAGGAATAACATTAAGGTATATCCGGTGTAAAATAAATAAATGAAATTTATAACAAAGAATGGTGGCTGGATTCAATAGGAGTCCGGTTCTTTCGTAAGAGGTAACAATCGCTGTATAGAGTAGAGTGGAGATAGAAGGGGCTATCCGTGGGGATATTAGTGCATATGGGTGTAATAAGTTATGTGTTATAATCACCTAAGTAAAAATTATAGGATGGTTATATATGAACAAATCTATCGTAAGAGACTCTAATTTTGAATTACTAAGAATAATAACCATGTTCATGATTGTAATTCTGCATATTGGGTCACATGGGATTCAAAAACAACTGAATGTAACTACTGAAATTTCAGAGCTCAGTGAAATCGTCTATTATTTTATTCGATCTTTATCTATAGTAGCCGTAAATCTGTATGTATTGATTAGCGCATATTTTTTAATAAACAATAAGGCCGTAAATTTCAAAAAAGTAAGCAGACTTTTTATGGAGACTAGTTTCTTCTGTACTGTTGTATATTTAACATTATTGGCTTTAGATTTAGCGACATTTGACCTCACTGCATTAAAAGAGTCGATTATTGCTATAATCTATGGTGAATATTGGTTTGTCACTGTTTACTTTGTATTATTTATATTTTCCCCATATATCAATAAGGTGTTGGATGTATTAGGAGAAAAAGAGCATAAAAAATTAATCGTCATCTTATTTTTTATTTGTTGTGTTTGGCAGTTTTTCTATAATAATGCTTTACTAGGTGTCTCTAATGGATATGGCATCACTTATTTTGTATTCCTATATGTCGTAGGGAATTATGTTAGAAAATATCATAAATTATTTGGGGAAATTAAACCTAAAATTTATTTAGGGGGCTATCTCTTATTAGGGGTGATTAATAGCTTTTTAATCTATAGAGAGTCAATGATACAGGGCGATATTAATAAATGGCTGGATTATTGCTCCCCAATTGTATTTCTTATGAGTTACTTTCTATTTCAATATTTTAAATCACTAAAAATAAAATCTATCAAAATTAATACTATTTCTGCTGCGGTTTTTGGCATCTATTTAGTGCATGAGCAGCCATTTATGAGACATTATTTATGGAATAACTCAGGGATCATTTCCGAAATAATAGCTGTGGATGGTATCTATTTTATAGTGTATATGCTGCTGTACTGTGTTGCTTTATTTATTTGTTTTTGGATTATCTCGTTCTTGATTGGGAAAGTTTTTAACTTGCTATATAATGTAATAGAGAAGAAATTAGTGAAATAAAACAGTTGCCAATGTATTTCTAGGGAGGGAATTACCATAGAAGCCTTTACAGAGTATTTAGCCAAAATTGATGAGCCGGCTCATCGCGACCGAATGGAAGAAATTTTTGCATGGATAGTAGAGAAATTCCCGAATTTAAAGCCAGAGCTTAAATGGAATCAGCCAATGTTTACTGATCACGGCACGTTTATCATCGGCTTTTCCACAGCTAAGCAGCATATAAGTGTTTCGCCTGAAGAGTTCGGCATGGAACACTTTGCAGAGGATATTGCACAGGCTGGCTACAGTGCGACAAAGGGATTGTTTCGCATTAAATGGACAGAGCCAGTCAACTATGAACTGCTTGAAAAAATGATTGCCTTTAACATTATCGACAAGGTAGAGTGTACGACTTTTTGGAGGAAATAAAAATAAGAGGCGGGAAAGGTTGTTCAGATCACGACCGCTTTCATACTTAAGTAAAGCATGTTTTGATTAATTTCAAAGCATGCTTTTTCTTTTTACCCAAAGAGGTTTATTATTTTAGCACATTTTACTTCTAACAAGCTGAACAGGACAAATGTATGTAACGATTAAATAGGTTTGGAAAATATATTTCTTATATTAGAAACATATTTAATGGGGGGAATTATAGTGTGCTCTTATATTATTTAGCAAATAAATAGCGGTGATGTGAGTTATCGTTACTTGGTGCTTTTCGATTTTTACTATTTCACGCATTGTTTTAATTCTATTTTTCCAATATATACTAAAATATTGAAATTGAAAGTAGAAAATATGACAAATAACTGAAATTTTAAATTTATTACTCTGATTTTCTATATTACTATTGAATCGATTAGAGTTATGTTATATTATTCTATCTAGTAGTGTAAGAAAAACTTACATCAAGGTGGATTTGGAATGAAAAAAATAGAAGCGATTATTAGACCAGAAAAATTAACGGAAACACTAAAGGGATTAAAAAATATAGGCATTACGGGCTTTACTGTCTCGCAGGTTGTTGGCAGAGGGAAACAAAAGGATACTGAGGGCGTGTATCGTGGGAAAAACTACAAGGTGACGCTCCATCCAAAAGTGAAATTGGAGATTATTCTTTCGGATTATCTAGTAGAACCAACGATTGAAACAATTGTACAAACTGCGCAAACAGGTGAAGACGGCGATGGGAAAATTTTTGTTTATCCAATTCTTGAAGCTATTAACATTCGAACGGGAAAAGCAGATGTAGATATTGACGATTTAGCCAAGCGGGAGGGATGACATTTATGGAACTGATTTTTTTAAATACGATCTGGGTGGTCATCGCTGCCGCAATGGTTTTATTAATGGAAGGCGGCTTTAGCTTACTAGAGGCTGGTTTTGTTCGAACAAAAAATGCGGTCAATGTAACAATGAAAATCTTTGTTGACTTAACAATTGGAGCATTAGCTTTTTGGTTGATTGGTTTTGCTGTTATGTACGGGGACGATGCTTTTGGATTATTCGGTACGACTCTATTCGGTAGTCCAGAAAAGATTGAATTAGCAATCGAGTTGCCTAGTGCTGCGTATGTGCTATTTCAAATAGGTTTTGCAATTGCTTGCGTTTCGATTATTTCTGGTGCTGTAGCAGAGCGTATGAATTTTAAAGCTTATATTTTAATTGCTGCATTGGTTTGTACAATTGTTTATCCTCTTTCAGGTCATTGGATTTGGAATAGCGATGGCTGGTTAGCAAAGCTAGGCATGCAGGACTTTGCAGGGTCTGCTGCCATTCATGCCCTGGGTGGATTTGCTGCATTTGCCTTAGCAAAAGTATTGGGGCCGAGAAAAGGAAGATTCAATTCAGATGGCAGTGTCAATGTGTTTGCTCCGAGTAACATTCCTTTAGCATCAGCAGGTGCATTTATTTTATGGTTCGGTTGGTTTGCATTTAATGCAGGTAGTACATTGGATGCTTCGAATACATCTTTAGCTTCAATTGCGCTTAATACAATGCTTGCTGGTGCAAGTGGCGGGGCAGCTGCGTTATTTATGACAATGAAGAAATTCGGAAAAGCTGACCCGAGTATGACGATCAATGGCGTACTATCTGGTTTGGTAGGAATTACGGCCGGTTGTGCATTTGTTTCCCAATGGGCGGCAATTGCCATTGGTTTGATCAGCGGGATTTTAGTCATTTACGCAACATTATTCATTGATAACCGAAAAGTAGACGATCCAGTTGGCGCTGTAGCAGTGCATGGGTTCGGTGGAGTATTCGGGACAATTGCAGTAGGTTTGTTCGATACATCTCATGGCCTTTTAACAACAGGGGAATTTTCACTATTTGCAGTTCAAGTATTAGGTGCAGTTGTGGTAGTTGTTTGGGGTCTTGGCAGTGGCTTTTTAATGGCAAAGCTATGTGAAAAAACAGTTGGTCTACGTGCAACAGAACGTGAGGAAGATGAAGGCTTGGATATGTCCTACCACGGGATTCCAGCTTACAATGAATTAGAACGCTTCGTTGATATACCGGCAAGCTTGTACGACTTTGAAGAAACGACAGGAATTACGGTCGCGCCAGCTAGAGTAAAAGAGGCTGTTCGGTAAACGATAAAATAAAATTATATAGAAAAGGGTCAATACAAAATAGACAATTGTATTGACCCTTTTTATAAAGTCTGAAATTTTAATTTATAAATCAATGCCTTTATGCTATAGTGAAAATAATTACATAACGTGTAAGAAGAGGTGCTTATGAGAGTAAGCTTAAAAGGGAAGCTTGGTGCGAATCCAACACTGTCCCGCAACTGTAATTCGGAGCAAATCTATTAGCCACTGTGAAAACGGGAAGGCATGAGGCGCGTTGATGATAAGTCAGGAGACCTGCCTATTTCTAGTACACACCCAAACCTACGTGGAAATAGGTGGTGTTCTGTGCGAAATCGTAAATCCTTTTTACGCTTTTTAAGTATGCATAGATAAGTCTGAAGCTATTTCTGAACATAGAAATAGCTTTTTTTTATTGGGGTTATGTAGAAAAAGGAGGCGTATTAGATGAATGTTGTAAGTACAGTAGTTGGATATCCTTATATAGGGGGAAATCGTGAATGGAAGCGAACGGTCGAACTGTTTTGGAAAAAACAAATTTCCGAGCAACAATTTGAACAGCAAATGAAGACGTTACGTTTGCAGCATATCAAGCGTCAGCAAGCTTTAGGTCTGGATTTAATAACGGTTGGTGATTTTACCTATTACGATCGTATGCTTGATTTAGCAATGATGTTTAATGTCATCCCGAATCGTTACAATAATTTGCGAGAAAACGAATCGCCATTAGCTTGTTATTATGCGATGGCAAGAGGTGCGGAGCAGATAGTGGCTTGTGAAATGACGAAATGGTTTAACACCAACTATCACTATATTGTGCCCGAATATGAAGGGCAGCAATTATATTTAACTGGAAATAGATTGGTAAAGTATTTTTTAGAGGCGAAAAAAGAATTAGGAATTATCACAAAACCAACATTGATTGGTCCGTATACATTTGTTGATTTATCGAAGGGGTATGATGAGAAGTCTCGTGCAGCGTTTATTGTAGCGTTAATTCCGCTTTATGCAAAGGTCATGAAAGAGCTGGTCGAGGCTGGTGCAACGTGGATTCAATTAGAAGAACCTTCGCTCACAAAGAATTTATCAATTGCTGAAGTGCAATTAGTAGAGGAAATTTATAAACAACTAAACGAAGCAGTACCGGAAGCGAAGGTGATGGTACAAACCTATTTTGAAGCATTAACCTCCTATGAAAAACTTACGCAATTGCCAGTGGCTGGCATCGGAATGGATTTTGTTCATGGTAAAAAGGAAAACCTAGAGGCGCTTCGTAAATTTGGATTCCCAAAGGATAAAGTGCTAAGTATCGGTGCGATAAATGGGCGAGATATTTGGGCAGCTAATTTAGCTGAGGTGGCAATCGATGTACAAGCCATTCTCGTTTTAAGTGGCGTTAGCGATGTGTGGATGAGTACTTCTTGCAGTTTGCAGCATGTCCCTGTAACAACTGTAAATGAGCGAAGCCTAGATCTAGTTTTGCATAATGCTTTGGCTTTTGCTGATGAAAAGATTAGTGAGGTTGTTCAAATCAGTTGCTTTCTACATGCGCGGCAATGGGCAAAAGAGGGCATTGTAGCTGAAAGTATACAATCCATCGAAGCGCTTGCGGCCCATCCTATAAGAAACAATACACGAGTAGAAAATTTGATGAAATCCATTTCACCTAAAGATTTTTCGAGGTTGGATAATTTTGAGATTCGTCGGGAATTGCAAAAAGCAGCACTATCTTTACCTGATTTTCCAACGACGACAATCGGCAGCTTTCCGCAATCAGCAGCGGTAAAAAATACACGTGCTGCATGGCGAAAAAAAGAGCTTTCAGATGAACAATATGCAGCATTTATAAAAGAGGAAACAGCACGTTGGATTGAGCTGCAAGAAAAAATTGGGTTAGATGTGCTCGTACACGGAGAATTTGAACGTACGGACATGGTTGAATATTTTGGCGAGAAATTAACGGGCTTTGCCTTTACGGAGAAGGCTTGGGTAGTTTCCTATGGTTCCCGCTGTGTGAAACCGCCTATCATTTATGGCGATGTGGAATGGACGAAGCCGATGACAGTAAAGGAAGTAGTAGATGCGCAAGCTTTGACATCGAAATATGTAAAAGGAATGCTAACAGGTCCTGTTACTATATTAAATTGGTCATTTGTTCGAAATGACCTCCCTCGTGAAACGGTTGCCCAACAAATTGCGCTAGCTCTGCGTCAAGAGGTTGAAGCATTAGAGCAATCGGGCATCAAAATTATCCAGGTGGATGAACCAGCCCTTCGTGAGGGGTTGCCTCTTCGGAAAGAAAATTGGTCATCCTATTTAGAATGGGCTGTTAATTCTTTTAAGCTTGCGACTTCTAAAGTGGCCAATGAAACTCAAATCCATACACATATGTGCTATTGTGAATTCAATGACTTTATTGAACCAATTCGATCACTTGATGCAGATGTGATTTCGCTCGAAACATCTAGAAGCCATGGTGAACTGATTGCAGCTTTAAAAGAAAATCCATATGAACTAGGGATTGGTTTGGGGGTTTACGACATCCACAGTCCACGTGTGCCAGAGGTAGGGGAAATGGAGCAAATTTTACAAGAGAGCTTAGCGGTACTGTCAAAAGAACAGTTTTGGGTGAACCCTGATTGTGGTCTGAAGACGCGCCAAGAGGCAGAAACGATTGCGGCATTAACGAATATGGTGAAAGCAGCACAAGTATTGCGTGAATCTTCCAATGAATCTCTTGTAAATTAACGAATAGCAATGATTTTAGGTACCTAATTTAACGATAAAGTAGGTACCTTTTATCTGATATAAATTACTATTTTGATATAAAAATACACGCTTGCATCATGTTGTTCTAAGGAAATTAGAAGGAGCGAAAAAAATGTCAGGCCATTCTATTAGCTATTATGAGGAACAATTTAAAAAACAGATTATGAACGCTTTAGTAGGGGAGCAGTTAGTATCACTAAGTCAGCTGCTGAAAGATTTAATTCAGGAGAACCAAGAGGATTATAGGAATATCAATTATGCTTATCTAAACGTGAAAAAGGAGCTAACGGGTTCTCGAAATCATCCATAGGCAATTTTTCACTCTAACATAAATTGCAAGAAGGCTAGATCCATTATTGGGTCTAGTCTTTTTGTATTTTGTTTAGTCGTGGATTAAATAAAATTTATAATAAGACTTGCAAATAGTAATGATTACTATTTATAATAAGGGTCATCTCACTTAAAGCGTAATGATTACGTTTTATAGAAACTAGGAGGAACCGAAAATGAGAGTAAATATTACACTTGCTTGCACAGAAACAGGGGATCGAAATTACATTACAACGAAAAACAAGCGGACAAATCCAGAGCGACTAGAACTCATGAAATATTGCCCGAGATTAAAGAGACGTACCTTACATCGAGAAACGAAGTAAGCCTTTCTTAAAAATGGAAGTGGGATAGTGTTTTTATAAGAATCGCGGGAAGGGAGACATTGCAATGGCGAAGAAATCGAAAATCGTCAAGGAACAGAAACGTCAAGCGCTGGTGGAGAAATATGCAGCACTTCGAAAGGAATTAAAAGAACAAGGGGATTATGACGCACTTCGTAAATTGCCGCGAGATTCTTCACCGACAAGATTGAAGAATAGATGTCAGGCAACAGGTAGACCAAGAGGCTATTTAAGAAAATTTGGAATGTCGCGGATTGCATTTAGAGAGTATGCACATAAAGGGCAAGTTCCGGGAGTAAAAAAATCCAGCTGGTAAAACAAATGCTGTACTTATTTCACACTTGTTAAATAAGCGCTTAATATTGAAGGGTAAAGGAGAAATTAATCTTGACAAAGAAAATTCCAGTAACAGTACTGAGTGGGTATCTCGGTTCGGGAAAAACAACTGTATTAAACAATATTTTAAAAAATAACGAAAATCTAAGAATAGCTGTCATTGTAAATGATATGAGTGAGATTAACATTGATGCAGAGCTTGTGGAAAAAGGAGGCGGCATTTCTAGAACTGAAGAGAAGCTAGTAGAATTGTCCAATGGCTGCATATGCTGCACATTGCGTGAAGACTTGCTGATTGAAGTACAGAACCTTGTGAATATTGGTGAGATTGACTATATCGTCATTGAATCGACAGGTATTAGTGAGCCGATTCCAGTTGCCCAAACATTCTCATACTTTGATGAAGAATCAGGCATTAATTTACCTGAGATTTGTACATTAGATACGATGGTAACGGTGGTTGATGCAAACCGCTTTTGGCATGATTTCCAATCTGGAGAGACCTTGCTCGATCGAAAAGAAGCAGTTGGAGAATTAGACGAACGAGAAATAGCAGATTTATTAATCGACCAAATCGAGTTTTGCGATGTTTTAATATTAAATAAATGCGATTTAGTTTCGGCCGAAGAGTTAGAAAAATTAGAACGAATGATTCGTGCATTGCAGCCAGAGGCGAAAATTATTCGAACAATACAAGGACGCGTCAACCCAAATGATATATTAAATACGGGTCGCTTTGACTTCGCAAATGTAGCCAATTCTGCTGGATGGCTAAAAGAATTGGAGCAAGGCCATGAAAATCACACGCCTGAAACAGAGGAATATGGCATTTCCTCCTTCTCATATACGCGAAAAATCCCATTTCACCCTGCTCGCTTTAAGGAATGGAGTGAACAAATGACTCTTTCGATTGTTAGAGCAAAGGGGATTGTCTGGAGCGCGGCGCATAATGAATACGCCATTTTATTCTCACAGGCCGGCCCATCTGTCAATATTGAACCGGTTTCTTATTGGGTGGCGGCTTTATCGGAAGCTCAGCAAAAAGAACTGTTAGCCGAGAATCCAGAAATGCAGGAGGATTGGGATATCGAATTCGGCGACCGAATGACGAAGATAGTAATCATCGGAACCGATTTAGAGAAAGAACAAATTACACGCCAATTGGATCAATGTCTTTTAACGCCTGAAGAATTCAACGGTTCATGGGAAAGTATTGAGGATCCTTTTGAATGGATTATCCAAAAAGCTTAAATCTTAGCCCCTATAGTAAAGCCAAGCCAACCTGTTTAAAGGTTGGCTTTTAATATTTATAGAACTACTCGGGAGTTATACCGTGTCTTACAGCGTATGCCGCAAGCTGAACACGATTATCAAGCTGGAGTTTTTCGAGTAAATTTTTAATATGATTCTTCACTGTATTCTCAGCGATAAAAAAGCTTTGCGCGATTTGTTTGTTGGTATCCCCGGCAGCCACCCTGGAAAGAATCTCGCACTCTCTTGGCGTTAATGTAAGAGGACTAGGTTCATCTTCAGAGATATTACCGGTACGAAAACGGTTGAGTAATCGGCTCGCAATCTCTCGGGAAATTTCTGTTTGATTGCCAAGGAGGGCGTGGAGGTATTCAATCCAGTCATCCGGCTCCATGTTCTTTAATAAGTACCCTTGTGCACCGAACTGTATGGCCGTGAACAAATCCTTTACATCATCTGAGACGGTTAACATTACAACATGTATTTGCGGGAAGGCTAAGCGTATTTTCCTTACAGCTTCAAGTCCGCTTATTCTCGGCATATTGATATCTAAAAGAAGCAGGTCGGGCTGAAGTTCCTCGCATAGCTCAAAGGCTTCGTATCCATCGGTGGCTTCACCTACAATCGAAAATGATGAATCGGTTTCAAGTACACTGCGAATGCCTTCTCTTGCTAAAGGATGGTCGTCTGCGATGATGACACTATAGCGCTGCATTTTTATCTCTCCTTTGTCACGATGATTTCTGTGCCGCCACTAGGTTTATTTACGATTTGCAGGACAGCTCCTAGTTGTTTCGAACGCTCCTGCATCATTGATAGACCGTAATTTCTGTCGGATGCTTTCGAGCTTTTCAAGCCCTTTCCGTTATCGGCAATCTTTAACTCCCAACTATCATGTTCTTCTTTAATCGTAATGATTGCTTTTGAAGCTTCAGCATGCTTTCGAATATTTGCAAAGGCTTCTTGGATAATGGCGAAGACTTGAACCTCTTCTTTTGTCGTAAAAAAGCTTTGAGGAATTTGGAGATTCTCTTCTACCTCAATACCTGTCATTGAACTCCATTCAGAAAGCCATTTGTTTATCCTCGAGTTGAGAGAATCATCAATTTCTGGCTCAGATCGCAGATTGAAAATGGCTTGACGAACATGGTTATCGATTGTAGAAAGCGCACGAGACGCAGCTTCGGTATCCCCTTGCTTCAATTTAATATTCATGAAGAAGATAGATTGGGCAATCCCATCATGAAGCTCGCGGGCCAGTCTTTCTCTTTCTTCATATACAGCTCGTTTGGACTGTTCGCCAACTAGTTTGCTATTCATGGTTTTAATAATGCGGAACATCCAGGCTGAAAACAATAGCGAGAGCACGAAAGTAAGAATCGTAATATATAAATTTCCAGCTTCCATGGATAGGGAGCCTAAAAGGAAATCATGGCGGATATATTCGAATCCACCTATTAATAAGGTAGGTAAAATCACGCAAAGAAATTGTAAAAGGCGATAAGACAAGTAAGTTCTCCCCCTTCATAAATCTAATTCTTTTATAAGTATAACGAAAAAGCTGTTCTTTCTAATAGCCCAAGTGAGCTATTTACCAAAAAGAGTAGTGATTTTACAATTAGCTATGAAACAAGTAAAAAAATTTTCAATCATAATTGGTTTATGGAGGTTTTATAGTGAAGAAAATCCTGATTGCTACGTTTTTATTTATATTTGCTACTTCAACAAATGCATTTGCCCATACACATTTAGGGAGCTCGTTACCTGAAGAGGGGCAAGTAGTAACAGAGCAGCTAAGCGAAATTACTTTAAATTTCGAAGGGAAAATTGAACAAAGCAGTTCTTTTAAATTAAGTAATAGTGAAGGTGAATCGATTTCTGTTGATGCGATTTCAGTAAATGAAGGCATCATGACAGGTACTCTTGCAAGCCCATTGGAAAATGGCGAGTATACTGTGAATTGGAGCGTTATTGGAGCAGATGGCCATCTTATGGAAGGTGAATATGCCTTTACAGTAAATGTCCCAGAGGCTGCGGCTACAGCTGAAGAGGCGACTGCTACGGAACAAGTAGAAGAGGAAACGATGCAAGAGGTAACTCGAAATGATGAACAAGCCACTTCTGAACAAGCAGAAGAAACGGAAAGAGATGAACAGAAGTCTTCTGCTTTAATGCCAGTAATCGTTATTGTGTTGCTCATCGTAATTATTGGGGCTTTCCTTTTAATGCGAAGAAAAAAATAAATCGTTAAAAAAGCATTTTACTAATTGTAAAATGCTTTTTTAATCCTCTTTTAATAGAAACTCTATGAGAGAGGTGTGTGATGATAAATACTTCTTATAAAAGAAAATTTTGTGCTATTCGAGAGGGGGAGTAGAATGAAAGTAGGATGATAGTACTAATTTCCAATTGCATTCCATTTATTTCTGGTATACTATTAAAATAGTGAAATATTAAAAATAAAAAGATTTTTAAAAAAGAAAACCCTTTCAAGGATACAAAGCTTTAGGGAATTAGATAATAACAGGTGTCTATAAGTAGGGGAATATTTGAAAACCTACTATTTTAATGTGCATAATGGGTTTGGGTGAATTGGAAGATAGCTGGAATAGAATTTTACGCAAATAGGAGATTTTATATGGGGATTGTATATTTTTCTTTAGGTTTCATTGTGGCCCTTATTGCTATATGGATGTATACGAAATTTGCAAAAGGTAAAAGGTGCACAAGGATACGTGATCATCAAACCATCTTTGATTTAGTTGAGAGTTCAAAGGATGTAATATATCACTTTGAAGTAAAGCCTGAACAAAAGTTTAAGTATGTAACCCCTTCTATAGAAACGTTCTTGGGAGAAGGAGTCATTAAGGAAGAGGTTGATGATCATACAGCCCCTTTTAGGAGAATTCACCCTGACGACTATGAAAATCTTTGCAAGAAAATAAATGGTGAAATGGATTATAGTCAAATATTAATCCAGCGATGGATGGATAACGATGGGAATTATCGATGGTTTGAAGAATATGCAACGCCCGTTTATAAAAAAGGTGAACTTGTAGCGGTGGAGGGAATCTTGCGTAATATTGACGACAAGGTAAAGCTACAGCAGGACTTAGAATATCGCATCAATCATGATACTTTAACAGGCATTTATAATCGAGAGTATTTTGAAAAGGTATTTACAAAGTATAATGAACAAATCAATGCACCTGTAGCAATCGCGCTGTTTGATCTGGATGAATTAAAATTTATGAATGATAATTTTGGCCATAAAGAAGGCGATGCGCTTATCAAAAGAACGGCACAGCTTTTAAATCATTTTTCATCTGATACCATTACGGTTTCGAGAATTGGTGGAGATGAATTCGTTTTAATCATCGCTGAGCACCCAGAGGATGAGACAAAGCGATTGCTGAATAATATTTTAAATGAGATTGATGTAACGAATGAAAGTAATGAGAATAGCCCGATTGCATTGTCGACAGGATTTGCGTTTACTTCTCATTCTGTTGGGCAATTGCCGAAAGTATTGTCCGAAGCAGATAAGAAAATGTACGCTGATAAGACAAACAGAAAACAGTTGCAGAGCCAGAGTTAAGGGTGGGGTCAAATTTTGATTCCACCTTTTACTATTTTATGATACACATAGGATAGAGAGAGAGGCGTTGGCATAATGGAACCTATACTTCACGGTATACTACTCGCATTTGGTCTTATTTTACCTTTAGGTGTTCAGAACATATTCGTTTTCACACAGGGGGTTACACAACCGAGTCTCGTTAAAGCATTACCAGCAACGATTACGGCTGCAATTTGTGATTCGGTTTTAATCTTGCTTGCTATTTTGGGCTTATCCTTGATTGTTTTGCAATTTGAAATGCTTCGAATGGTTTTGCTGGTAGGCGGAATTTTATTTCTTACATATATGGGAAAGGTAATTTGGAGTTCTCCTGCAGCAAATCTGGAAGGCGAAGCAATGCCATTAAAGAAGCAGGTTGTTTTTGCGCTTTCAGTGTCATTACTAAACCCCCATGCTTTATTGGATACAATTGGTGTGATCGGCACAAGTGCCATCAAATATAGTGGACAAGAACAGCTGCTGTTCACCCTTGCCTGTATTGTCGTGTCATGGATCTGGTTTTTTGGCTTAGCTATTTTAGGAGCTATGCTAAAGAAAGTCAGTATACCAACCAAAATTTTTGTGATATTTAATAAATGCTCTGCCATTTTCATATGGGGAACGGCGGTTTATTTACTTCTAGGTCTTTTTTAAAAAAGTCCAAAGTACTTTTGAGAAGGATAGATTGCAAGAGGTGTATGTTCTAAAGAAAAGTCTTTTTTCTATTAGCGATTTAAAGTCTTTTATCTAGAAGAAAAGCTGATGGAATCTGAAGTTGGGATATAAATTAGGCGATTACACCAATACATTCGTCTAGAACACAATTTCATAGGTGCATATATTGTACTGAGTTAGAAATTGAGGAGGTGTTCGTAATGGGTAAACATGAGTACGAATATAATAATGGTGGAAATGGTTCATGGTTCGCTTTATTAGTGGTACTATTCATTCTTCTAATTATTGTTGGAGCATACTACTTTAACAATGGTTACGGCTACTAAGAGTTAAATAAGGTAGGAAACTAGCCCTCCAAGCTTCTATGGAGGGCTTTAGTATGTTTTAAAATGAAAATGAAAATTTACTCATTTACATGATATTGGGATATATGCTACACTTATCTTCGTAAATGAAAACTATATATTGTGTTTGTTTTAGTTAGGTACTACTACATGTAGTTTAAAAGGGAAGTTCGGTGTAAATCCGGCGCTGTCCCCGCAACTGTAAAGCTGACGATGATTCGGGTACCACTGTGTTGTCACGGGAAGGGAATCAAAGTGTGAAGCTAAGCCAGGAGACCTGCCTAGTAAAACAGAACGATCATTTCTTCGGGGATTGAGAAATGGGGACGTACCCTTTTTCAATTTACTTAGGACGTTTCCATTCAAGGCTATCTCTTTTCGAAGAGGTAGCCTTTTTTGTATTGATGGAGCAAATTTACGCCCTGTTTACACGAAGTGCAAAGAGGTAATTGAAGTAAAGGAAATTTAAAGAAAAGAGGGATTACATGAAATTATATACAAAAACAATTTGCCCGAAATGTATGTGGATCAAGTCCGAATTGCAAAAAGCAGGAATCGTAGTTGAAGAGTTTAATATTGACCAAAATCAACAAGCAAAACAATTTCTTATTAGCGCCGGATTCCTTACGGTACCTGTCTTAGAATTTGAAGGACAGTTGATTGGAGACGTTAAAGCAATTCTTTCACAAATCGAGCTGGTTGCCCAATGATTGCTTATGCCAGTCGTACTGGGAATGTACGCTATGTGGTATCCAAGCTAGAAGCTGAAGCCATTGAAATTGAAGAGGGATTGCAGTTGGACAAGCCCTACTTATTGGTGACTTATACAGACGGATTTGGCGATATTCCACTCAAGGTTGTCCACTTTTTAGAAGAAAATAGGTCATTTTGTAAAGGGGTCGTTGTTAGTGGGAATAGCAATTTTGGGCCGCATGTATTTGGCCGTGCGGGCGACAAAATCGCAGCATACTACGACATTCCGTTAGTAAGAAAAATCGAGCTGCGTGGGTATCAGAAAGATTACGAAGCAATCCAACAGTTTTATGAAAAGAGGGTATTGAATGAAAACGTATTTGAAACTAAATAATGATGTGTTGAATCGTTATAACACGACGGGACAGCTAGAACTGGAAAAGGACAGAGAGGCAACGCGGCGTTATTTTTTAGAGTATGTAAATGTTCGTTTGAGGAAGTTTAGTGATATTGAAGGAAAGATTCGTTATTTAGTAGAAGAAGGCTATTACGAAAGAGAATTTATTGAGCGGTATGATTTAGAATTTATAAAACACTTATATAAAAAAGCATATGATTACAACTTCCGCTTCCCATCTTTTATGAGTGCGAGTAAATTTTATGACAGTTATGCTATGAAAAGCCGGGATGGCGAAGAAATTCTTGAAAAATATGAAGATCGCATTGTCATCATTGCTTTGTATTTAGCGCAAGGGGATATGGAGCTGGCAGAACGTGCTGTGGAAGCGATGATGGAAGCGTACCAGCCTGCAACACCGACTGCGTTAAACAGTGGAAAGAAGGCGCGCGGCGAGCTAGTCAGCTGCTTTAAATTATCGATGGACGATTCCATGAACAGTATTGCGGAGAATATTGGCTACTGCTTGGAGCTTTCGAGGCTCGGTGGCGGGGTTGGAGTGAACTTAACAGACCTCCGTCCATTAGGCGATCCGATTAAGGGGATAGCGAATCGGGCGAGTGGTGTAATTCCTGTTGCGAAGTTGCTTGAGAATAGTTTTAGTTATAGTAATCAATTGGGTTGAATATTGGCTCAATGAAAACGTGGTCAATTGCGGGGACATCTGAGTATATTGAGGTAGGATTCTACAGAGCAATCTAGTAGCGAACCCTAAAAATCCAAAATTGCAGAAAATCCGCAGCCGAGCATCCATTTTAAGGATGAAGGTTCAACGACTAAGTGATTGGAGTAGTAATATTCTAATCCGAACCACGCCTATGCCAAAAGTGTGTGGTACAGTTCGAAGTGCCATACAGATGTGCACAAATTAAATAAAGATTATTTAAAAATACTTTTGGCAAAGTGAAGATATAGTCTGAACTCTATGGCGACATAGAGAGATGGGCAGAAATGACCTATCCCCTCAAATGAGGAGTAACAAATTGCAACGAAACGGTTCAGGTGTTGTATACCTAAATATTTTCCACGGTGATATCGAGAATTTCATTTCATCCAAAAAACCGAATGCAGACGATAAAATCCGCCTGGCTACATTATCAACAGGCATTATTATTCCAAGTGTTTTCTTTGAACTGATGAAGAGAGATGAAGATATTGCACTTTTTAGCTCTTACGATATCTACAAAGAATACGGGAAGCGGATGTCTGAAATTTCGATTTCGGACATGTATGCAGAGCTGCTAGAAAATCCGAATATCCGAACGTTAAAGCGACTGAATGCGCGAAAGCTTTATACAGAAGTGAAAAAAGCGCAGTTTGAGTCTGGATATCCCTTTGAGATTTTTGATGATAACGTAAATGAAGTGCATCCATTGAAAAATAGTGGTCGAGTCCAAATGTCGAATCTATGCACAGAAATCCTGCAGCTGCAGCAAAAGAGTATTATCACCGATCAAGATGAGCCCAATGAGTATGGGTTAGACGTTTCCTGTAATCTAGGTTCAATTGATATTCATCAAGCGAGCAAGGTCGAGGATTTTGGGAAGCTAGTTGATACAGCGATGCGTCTTTTAACGAATGTCTCTCAAATGACTTATATCAAAAACGTACCATCCGTTGCTAAAGCCAACAAACTGATGCATTCAGTTGGGCTTGGGGTTATGAATTTGCATGGACATCTTGTAACGCAGGGTATTACGTATGGTTCAAAGGAATCGATTGCGTTGATCGATGCATTTATGGAAGCACTAAACTATTACTCTCTAAAAAGCTCGATGGAAATAGCGAAAGAGCGCGGGGAAACGTTTTATGGATTTGAAGAGAGCGAATATGCAAATGGGAACTACTTCTACACGTATATCCATAAGGAAGAGAGGGAATTTCAGCCAGAAGTAATTCGAGCGCTTGGCAATGTGCCGATTATTACGGCGGCAATGTGGAAGGTATTAGCGGAAGACGTGAAAAAGCACGGTTTATTTCATTCATATAGAATGGCGGTTGCTCCAACGGGCTCGATAAGTTATATAAGATCCTGCACGGCCTCCATCGCCCCTTGCACAGAACGTGTTGAGGTGCGCGATTATGCCGATAGCCGTACGATTTATCCGATGCCGAATTTAACGAATGATAATGCTCACCTCTATGTAGAAGCTTATGACGTGAATGCATATGATTTAATCGATTTATATGCTGCTGCACAAAAGCATGTAGATCAAGGCATTTCAATGACGCTCTATGTTACCGATGCCTGGACAACGGAACAGCTGGCGAAAGTTTATATCTACGCTTGGATGCGCGGCATTAAATCCGTCTACTATGTGCGTCAACGATTACAAACGTTAGAGGAGTGTGTAGCATGTCAAATTTAATCTATGAGGCAGTCAATTGGAACAAACCGACAAGTGAGCTTGCACAAGTCTTTTGGGAGCAGCAATGGAAGCAGATTTGGTTTCCAGAAGAAATTGCGGTCAGTAAAGATGTGAAGCAATGGCAAAGTTTCGAGCACCAGGAAACCTACAAAAGGGTATTTGCCGGTCTTACTTTACTTGATACTGTTCAAACGAATATTGGCATGAACCAAATTGCTACGTACACGACTGACTTGCAGGAAAAAGCGGTGTTTACTGTCTTTGGAGCCTTTGAAGCCATTCATGCCAAGTCCTATTCGTATATCTTCACAACGCTTTGTACAAACACAGAAATTGACGAATTGTTCGAATGGGTAAAGGGAAATGAATTTTTACAATATAAAGCAAATAAAATCGGCGACATCTATAATGCCATTGAGGAAGAGAATCCTGAAAGCTTATGGAAGGCCATGTTTTCTTCTGTCATGCTGGAATCCTTCCTATTCTACTCGGGCTTTTTCTATCCTCTCTACTTAGGTGGACAAGGAATCTTGCGTAATTCAGCAGAGGTGATTTCATTAATCTTGCGTGATGAATCGATTCACGGCGTGGCGGTTGGCTTTTTTGCCCAAAATCTTTTCAAACAATTTTCAAAAGAAAAGCAAGAAGAGCTAATGGTATGGGGATATGAACTGCTGCTCGATTTATATCAAAATGAAATCAGCTATACAGAGGCTGTCTATGAAGAAACGGGCCTATCTTCAGATGTACAAGCATATGTGCGATATAACGCAAATAAAGCATTGATGAATGTAGGCTTTGAAGCCATGTTCCCAGAAGAAGAAGTGAATCCAATCGTCATGAATGGCATTCGAAACGAAGGATCTACCTATGATTTTTTCAGCCAAAAAGGTGCTAGCTATGCAAAGGCAAAAGTAGCCCCTATCACGGATGATACATTCGATTTTAAAAATAGAATTTAAAGACGAAATCTCACAAGAGCAAAAGCTGCTTTTGTGAGATTTTTAAATAACAGTAGGATAGGAATTTGCCCAAATCCTGTCTATATTTGTTGAACGATTTTTAAAGGATTATAGTAATTTCCTGCGAATTGTATGTAATAAGGGGTGATATGTATGTCTGATCTAACAGTAGTATCTGATGCAGCGGCAGGTGAAGAACTTATTTATACTACAGTCAGGGTAAGCAAGTTATTAGGAGTTAACGAAAAGACCCTCAGAAGATATTGTTCTTTGATGCAAAACCACCATTATGAATTTCATAAAAACAAAAGTGGACACCGCCTATTTTATAAGAAAGATATTGAAATGATTAAGCGAATTATCGACCTGAAAAACTCTGGTGCCTTGACTTTAGAGCAATCTGTAAGGACTGTTCTTGGCTTAGATGCTGAAGCTGGCAATGGCAAATCAGAAAGAGAATCGACCTTGTCAAAGTTTAATTACAATGAGCTTTTAGAAGAATTTACGACCTTTAAAAATGAACAACTTGAGTTTAACAAGCTGTTAATCGAGCAGCTGCAAAGACAAGAAACCTACATTCGCGACAGCATGGAAGGAAGAGACAACAAATTAATGATCGCCATGAAGGAATCCATGGAGACGCGAAGACAGCTGGCAGCAGCAGTAGAGGCTGAACAAGAAAAGGAGAAAGAGAAAAAAGTATGGTGGCAATTTTGGAAATAAAGGATTTTACATTCCTTAATACATAGAAGTAGCTTGCGCCAAATGGATTGTGCAGGCTACTTTTGTTTTTGTTGAAGAAATTATTAAACTCCGCTACGTAGATGACATAATAAGGTATAACCAAACTCTAAGGTTGCAAAAAAGTTGTATTACTTGAGAAGCCACAGCCTACTATGTAAGCTGCGCACTCTAAACAGAAACTTTAGAAGCAACAACTTTTGTGAGCGGGCCTTAACATAAGCACAAAGACAAGGCGTAGAGACAACTACAGGTTGGCTCTGCGGCTTGTGTGCTTAGACCGCTCACCTAAGAGACAACAAATTTAGAATTTATTTTAGAAAAATGCTCTTTCAGCAGATTTCTAAATGTAAAAAGTTTCTGAGCTTATACTTTAGCGTTTTTGTTTTTAAACAATATTTAACAACTCAGGCAAAGAAGCGTATAGTAAAGTTAATAGATTTTATTTGTGAAAGGAGCCTTTGATGCTAGCAAAATTAAATAGACGTCTCCAAAAATTGATGCCCATCTTAACGCCGCTTAGCTTAGTGGTCGGGGTCCTGCTTGAGAATATTGGAGGGCAATTAGTGTTTCTTGTTCCGTGGCTATTCGCCTTTATGACCTTTGCAGGAAGCTTAAGCATGAACTTTCAAGGAATGCGAAGTTTTATGAAGTATCCTTGGGTTATTTTAGTGACCATTGCAGTTTTACATATTCTAATGCCAGTTTGGGCTTATTTTATCTCTACACTCTTGTTTGATGATCATTTATTAATCATCGGATTTGTCCTTTCAGTTGCTGTTCCTACAGGTGTAACAAGCTTTATCTGGGCAAGTATTTGTAAGGGGCATCTCCCGCTTTGTCTATCAATCATTTTAATTGATACGATCCTTTCGCCAATTGTATTACCTGCATTAGTTCACTTTGTAGTAGGGGAAAGAATTGAAATTGATACAATGTCCATTATGCTGGATTTGCTGTGGATGATCGTATTGCCTTCTATTGCAGCGGTTTTATTGAATGAGTGGACTAAAGGGGAAATAAACAAAACCCTTGGGAAGACATTGGCACCCTTTCAAAAGTTAAGTTTATTTTTAATTGTCGGCATTAATAGTAGTGCGATTGCTCCCTTTTTAAAAAACATTACATGGGAAATTGCCTGGATTATTACGGTTGTATTGGTGCTCGCTATTTCGGGTTATGCCATGTGTTTGGTTCTCGGTCATTTTCTCTTCAAAGATCCTGAAATTATTACAACTATTGTGTTCACGGGTGGAATGCGGAATATTGCTGTTGGAGTCGTAGTCGCAAGTACATACTTCCCGCCAAAAGTTGTAATGCCCGTTGTATTCGGGATGTTATTCCAACAAATACTCGCGGCACAGTTTAGTAGAGTTCTTGA
>Ga0182745_1001665_pt1 | contig 21079 bp, 10 predicted proteins | sample eDN3rd30CKraftBY_FD_128523 | JGI IMG/M metagenome (GOLD analysis project Ga0182745, IMG submission 128523) | Enriched backyard soil microbial communities from Emeryville, California, USA - eDNA 3rd pass 30_C Kraft BY (version 2) (version 2) | ecosystem: Environmental > Terrestrial > Soil >...
GGGGGTAGCTGGACTGGACCGAGGAATGATGCGCATCGAACCTCTCCAAAAAGTAGACAAGATAGCGAACGAGAAATGATGATCAGAATGGCGTATATCAGAATGTCTGATACACACAAGCACTACGTGCGATCGGCAGAATCGGAAACGCCCTCACCGGTCGCGATCAAACGCTCAACAAACCTTAGGCGGACGCAGTACCACACTTCAATCAGGAGCGAGAACCGAAATGACTTACGGCTGCCGAATTCGGAGGTGATTGAATGAGCTGAAGTGTGGATTTCACTTCGGGAACGCTCAGAACGTACATATTAACCAACTCAGATTAATGGAGTCAAGCTCTCGATCTTTGGAATTTTGAGAAACATTAACGAAATAAAGTTCCCGTCTCTCGGAAATTCAATTCAGTGACTGCGTTCCGTACAGGACGCAGGGTTTTCGGATTTTTACGAACTGGGTGGAATTACAAGAGGGAATGATTTTTGCCGCATGCAAAATCAATCAGGCAAAAGCACTGCTGCTTAATGTCCGGCTTGTTTCATTCGGGTACGTGACCTGATAATCTGCAGACGGAACTCCAATATCCGAAAGCTGCAAATGGCGGAGAACGACTACCAGTAGCCCTGGGCACTCCACGTTGGCGCTGCTGCCGGACAGATGAATTTGCAGGTGAAGTGGCCCGGCAGCGTGTGGGACCACTTTACTGTGGATATGGGATGATGATGTAGGATCTATAGGATTAGGATCTATAGGATCTTGTTCAGCGATTTTCGAATGACCAATCCTGCCAGTCGCCTGTCGATTTTTCGAGTTGCGAGTAGGAGGATGTGAAGTGGACGACAACCGAGCGGAATCGCGAGAAACCAGTCCGAACTCCAAATCTGTGGTGCAGCACGAGTATCCTGTCAGGGCTTGGTTTTAGGATGCGTCATCGAAAACGTCCTCCGTTGCCGGACTTTGCGTGAAGACCTCTCCTGATTTTTAATGTTGACAAAACACTCAATTGAGAACCTGACGAATGGGCGTTTATCTGGGAATTGACATTGGGACCAGCGGGACAAAGACGCTGGCGATTCGTGAAGATGGTCGAATTCTGGCCTCCGCGACATTTGAATATCCTCTTTCCACGCCGCAACCGGGATGGTCTGAACAGAATCCGGAAGACTGGTGGAATGCATCGGCCGACGGGGTACGATCGGTCATTCATACAGGTCGCATCTCTCCACAGGATGTCAAAGGGATTGGACTGTCCGGCCAGATGCACGGAAGCGTCTTCCTGAACCGTCAACAAAAGGTGATTCGTCCCGCGCTGCTCTGGAATGATCAACGGACGGCTACCGAATGTGCAGAAATTGAACAGCGCGCGGGTGGTCGGGCCGCACTGATTGCAATGGTGGCCAATCCCGCGCTCACAGGCTTCACTGCCCCCAAAATCCTCTGGCTGCGAAATCACGAACCCGCAAATTATGAACAACTCACTCAGGTCCTGTTGCCGAAAGACTATGTGCGGTTTCGTCTGACTGGTGAATATGCCACGGAGGTCAGTGATGCATCGGGAACATTATTGCTAGATGTCCGGAACCGTGATTGGAACTCGCAATTACTCGGCCGGCTGGAGATCGATCCTTCGCTTTTACCCCGGGTTTACGAATCGGAAGAGGTCAGTGGCCAGTTGAATGCTGATGCGGCACAACGCCTGGGGCTGCCGGCCGGCCTCCCGGTTGTGGGAGGAGGTGGCGATCAGGCAGCGGGAGCCGTGGGCAATGGGATTGTTTCACAGGGAGTGATTTCGGCCACGATGGGAACCAGTGGAGTGGTCTTCGCCCATAGCGATGAAGTTCAAATCGATGCCCAGGGGCGAATTCACACCTTCTGTCATGCTGTTCGAGGCAAATGGCATGTCATGGGATGCGTGTTGTCGGCGGGCGGCAGCCTGCAATGGTATCGCAACCAGTTAGGGCAACCGGAACAGGCCGCCGCACAGGCCATGGGAGTTGATCCCTATACCCTGCTGTCCGCCGAAGCAGCACATGCCCCGACTGGCAGCGAAGGCTTGTTTTTCTTGCCATATCTGACCGGAGAACGTTCTCCCCATGCTGACCCGGAAGCACGGGGAGCATGGATTGGCCTGACAATTCGGCATGGCCGTTCGCATCTGGTGCGATCCGTCATGGAAGGAGCCACGTATGCCATGCGGGACTGCCTGGAAGTGATCCGCGAAATGAAGATCCCTATTGAACAGATTCGTCTTTCCGGAGGAGGAGGCCGCAGCGAATTCTGGAGACAATTGCAGGCCGACATCTATGGACAGGAAGTCACCACCATCAATGCGGAAGAAGGTCCTGCTTATGGGGCAGCACTCCTGGCGGCCGCTGGAACCGGGGCCTACCGCGATGTTGTGGAAGCCTGTCAGGCCACGATTCATGTCGTCAGCAGTACCGGGACAGATGAGACCCGGCAGGCGATCTATCAACGAGCCTATCCGATCTATCAACAACTGTATCGCTCTTTGAAATCTGACTTCGCCACCATTGGCAAGCTGGTCCAGTCCTGACCTTCGGCAAGGGGAAGAAATGACGCCGGAGCGAATTCCGGTACGAAAAATCATCGGTTTACAAACGCGCGTTCATTCGCCGTCTGAGACCCGGGGCAGGGACTTTCGATACAGGGATGCCAGCCAGACAAAGCCGATATAGTCGTAAACCGCATGGGCGACGATTGGTCGAAGCAGATTAAACTCGCCCGGTCCATGGGCCAGCAGGCTGAGGAACCCGCCCAGTAACGTGGCAATGACGGCATAAAGCCAGGAAACCGAATGCAGCAGACCAAAGAACAGGTTCACGCTGCAGAAGGCGAAGATGGGATTCCAGCGTGCAATCCAGGGTTCCAGGACACCTCGAAAAAGAAGTTCTTCAATCAATCCCACCAGGCAGGCCAGGATCAGCAGATCATACCAGCGACAATCTGCCAGGGCCGGGCCGAGAATTTTTTCCGCCTGATCCCGTACAGAAGTGATCAATCCGAAGGCCAGCACCATCAGCCCGGCCCCTCCGACGCCAATGGCGAAATCACGCAGGGACCAGTGAATCGTTTGAAGTGGAGAAAGTCCCGCGATGGCCGCCAACAGCAGGCTGACGCACAACAGGCAAAAGAGAAACCCGATGGAATAATTTAGAAATTCCTGACGCTGACGGATGGTCACTTTTCCCCTTCCAGTGGCAATTGCAGGCATTTTTCCAGATCCACCAGGTGCTTTTCCATTTCATGAACTTCCTGGGGACTCAGCGGTTGGCGTCCGAATCGGACCCGGTAGAACTTGTCCACGACTTCTTCCGGCCAGGCGTTCAGTCCGCAGGCCGCCAGCCTGGGGGCCAGTTGCGGCAGTGCATCGTGAATGAATTCACGTGCGGTCTGTGTCGGCTGCGGAGTGATTCCATGCCGTTTCAAGATGGCCAGCAGGCGTTCAAAGAAGGGGACACGCGGGGGTCTGTCTGCCGCAAAAGCAGCTTGCGATTTCAGATATCCCTGCAGGGAATAACTGGCCAGAAACAACAACCGTATGAGCCGATAGGCGGCAATCCCCAGCAGCAGAAGCAGGAAGGCCACAACACCCCCTTCCGGACTCAGCCAGCGTTCCGGAGAAGAAAGGAAGTGCCAGGCGCGTTTAAAAATACTAATGCGTCCCTGCAGCACATCGGTGATAATTTGTTTGGCAATTCGTGCTCTTTGTACGATTGGCCGATAGATTTTTTCTCCCTGTCCTTCGCGTGAGAGCATGGAAAAACGATTCCAGGCTGCTTCGGCTCTCCTCCAGGCCAAAGCCATGCTGCTGGGTTGTCCCTGAATGCTGGCGACGGATTCATCACGCGATCCGGGGGTGGGATCAAATGTCACCCAGTGGCCATCGATGAAGGCTTCTACCCAGGCATGGGCGTGATACTGATGCACCTGCATGCGGCCTGTCCGCGGGTCGAAGACTCCCCCCTTAAAGCCGGTGATCAAGCGGGAGGGAATCTGTAGACAGCGCAGCAGAATCGCCATGGATGATGCAAAATACTCGCAATGCCCCGTCTTCCGGTTCATCAGAAAATCCAGAATCGGATCGATGGAAGAATCTGCCACCGTGAGCTTCATGGTATAGTCGAATTCGCCAGAAGTTGTGAACCAGTCTTCGATCTTTTGAGCGGCGTCTCGCGGTGAAGCGGCACCGCGGGCGACACGCTGAGCAACCGGAACCAGGGTGCGTAAATCTTCGGGAATGCTGGTGAGCAGTCGCAAGTGTCGTTGATATGCGAAAGAGCGACGTGGAGAAGAGTCGTCCTGTTGACGTTGGCCAGACAACCAGAGGTCCGGTGGACCGTCCATGGTATACAGATCGTAGTCAAATTCCTGGCTCAGGTCAGCATCTTCGCTGCGGTGTAATTCGCAGGAAAAATAGTCCCAGTCCATCAGGTTTGTTCGACTGGTTGTGGCTGCTCCCACCATGTTTCCAAAAGAAAAAATCGTTTCTGTATTGATGGGTGCCAGCCGAAAACGAAGCCGATACTTGGCCTCGGGAATCCCCACGGAAAGGTTTCGATTGGATTTGAAATTGACACGATGCCAGCGGCCTTGCTGATAATTGTCCATGACCGAGCCTCGAAACAACGGCTCCGCCCCCAGGTAGGTCAAGGCCGCCTGAGCAGGTAACGGAAGATCCGTGGATGAGTCGGAAACCTGGACCTCCATCACTTTTTCTTCGTTCTCCAGGATCTCGCCGATGTCTCCCAGCCGTACTTCACTGGTGAATCCTGTCAGTGGTGCAGCACCCGGCAGAGATCTGCCCAGCATCGGGCCGGACCAGATCCGGGGAATGAACAGAAAAAACAGCCCCGCCATGACCAGCGAAACACCCGTAATGCCACCCGTGCTGAACCAGAAACGGGGAGTGATCAGGCGTTCGTTGCGATCGAGAGAAACGCTGGGCCAGACCCGCATGGCTTCAGACTGCACCACGGGGCTGGAATTCTCCAGCAGGGTCTCGGCATCCGGTTCGCGGAGAGCTTTTGCACTTCTTTGCAACAGGAAAATCGAAAGTGTCCAGGTGGCCAGCAGGCTATAAGCGACCAGGGCCACGCCAAACCAGATGGAATATGTCAGCAATGATGTGACCGCCACCTGCAAAATACTGAGGGCCAGCAACGTCCAGTATTGACGCTGTTGCTTTTGGGCTCCCAGGAGAATCCAGACCAGACAGGCCAGCAGGTGATTGCCCACGGAAAGATACGAGGCACTCTGAACCAGTACATATTCACCGCCTGCCACGAGAAAGGCCAGAACTCCCAGAATTGGAACGAGCCATGACGGCAGAAAGACTTTCCGATGGATGTCCACGAAATAAAGCGTCGCCAGCGAAATCGGCAGTGTAAAAGCGGAAAAGACTGCGTCCTCTGCAATGGCTGCAGTCAGTCCGCTCAGCGAAATGAGGAGCGCCATGCTGATTTGAAAAATCCGCAGCATTGAATACTGGGTGACGTTGTGGTTTTCCATATGACGCTGTTCAGACTCAATACCGTGTCTGTGATTTCATTCTGTCGTTGAGAGCAGGTTGCTCGAGTGCCCTTGTCAGGGCTTGGATTGGATTGGAGGACGTGATCGCGAAACATCCTCCGTTGTCGGACTTTGCATTAAAGCCTATCCCAAATTAGAGCGTTTTTGTAAATCTTGTGGCGGACTTGCCTCGCGGCATTCAGTCTTTCATCAAGTAAAACCTCTTCAACGCGGGCACATGAGAGACCAAACTGGTCTAGACCTCTGCCCCCGTCTTCGAGATCTCCAGTTCTTCGAAGACAGTCTGCAATTCTGCGGGAGCAGTGTCAAACACTTGTAAATCCAGGACTGATGTGGGGTAGGCATGCAACAACTGTTCTCGGGCGGCGACCGGTCGAGATGAAATGAGTAAAATACGGCAGGATTCAATCTGAGTCGCGTCCAGATTGTCGGTGAGTCGTTCCAGTTCGGGCGAAGAGTCCGGCTCCAGCAGGGCAAACGCATCCAGTAAAGCATCCGTATGCTGGGTTCCGGAATCTCCATGCCAGTCCAAGGGTTTGCGGCCCCGCAAGTAAACGGCTAACGATGATTGCCGACTCATGCGAAGATAATTCATGCAAAGCGTTGCGGCAAATTGGAGTCCGCGTTCAAACTGCTGCTTTTCCTGCGGGAGCGGTCTGACGGGCCACCAGGCATCGACCAGAATCACCAGGTCTCGGTCCCGGCATTCGTGATATTCGCAGACCATCAACTCGTTCATTCGTGCGGATGTCCGCCAGTGAATCATCCGGCGGTCGTCTCCCGGACGGAATTCCCGAATGCGATGGATCTCATCCTGAAATGTTCCGTTCCGGTGATGTGAATGACTGGCCAGTTCGGCAGAGTGCTGCAGCACGTACTGCGCCCGGGGCCGTAAATGCCCCAGCCTGGGATAGACCAGAAGTTCGTCCCGGGCTTCTCCTCCCAGGCCGCGTTGCACCATCCCCAGGGGAAACCGTGTGATGGCATTCAGATAAGTGAACTGGTACCTCCCCCGAGCCAACGGGCGCAGACGATATGTGCCGACACGGAGTGATTGGGGCGGGACCCGCACAAAAAGGACTTCCGGACGCAAAATGACATTTTCATGCTCAATGGTATCGTGCAGCGTCATCAGCCAGGCAGACAACCGGGAGTTTCGATTCTCCAGCGTCAGGGTGACCATCAACGTTTCTCCGGCCATCACCCGCCGGGGAAGTTCACGCCCCATCCGGGTCCCCCGCAACATGGCATATGTCAGCCAGCCATTGACGATGAAAGAGCCCGCCATCACACAATAGACCAGCAACAAAAGGTTCGATCGAGAAAGGATAGCCGCTACGAACAGCACAAACATAATGGCCAGATAAATGATCCCTTCGACCGGGACACGAAACTGCGACCCGCGCGAGGTCATTCGGGGCCAGAAACGAGCCACGACTTCCTTCAGCCCCCAGACGGAAAGTGCGGTTCCACACAGCAGCGAGGCCACGTAACCGGACGTTCCCATTCGATGTCGCAGGAAATGGAACTGAACTTCAAAGGCAACCAGCCCCAGTCCGGCCAGCATCAGTGTCAGACCCAGAAAAGAAATTCGACTGAAAAAATTCGCGACTTTCATGAATTCCGGTTGTTCTCCCTACTGCAGACGTTTGAATGTTCCCATCATGCGAGGATTCCGAGACATCTGCACCACCACCCTTGCACTTGCACCCTTGCACTTGCACCCTGGTTGTGGCCGGGACAAGCCGGTCATCAGGATAAACCGGTCATACCGGGGCATTCTCCGTGCCTGGTGTTTTCAAAGATTTTCTGGCGAAGTCGTTGAGTGTGTCTTTACTCGCACGACGGCTTCAGTCCCATTTCGCTGATCTGAATCATTCCGAGTGAAATCATAAGCGCTCCCGGACCAATTGACTACTGCCTGGCCAGCCTTAAGAATTCGAGTAGAACACGTTCATCGCTTCCGGTAGCAAAACGATTGAATGTGAACAGACCGGGGCAACTTGCCCTGATATGGACAATGCAAGAGGATGTTTTGCCAGAGTCAGGGCTTTCGCCTGGCACAAGCCGGGACAGGGCCCGGGAGAGCGAAGTTCCTGTTCAGTCGCGAGTCAGATCGTGCTTTCCCTGATGTGTGGCTCGACGGGAACCTTGACCTGATCCAATGCCAAAATCAAAAAAGTGAAAGCCCCGCTGCCAGAGTTGAAAAACATGCGAATGGAATTCCGCCGATGACACAATCAGGTCCTCGTGGGCCCGCAGCTGAATCAGAAATGCCGGAATTGACCGCGTCTGCTTTAGAAGAACTGGCACAACGTCTCGAAAAATCCATGCTGCGGGATCGTTTACAGCTGCGCAAAGCTCTTTCCAGCGTTCGACATTTTCGGCAGCAGAACAAGCCTTATGACCGCAGTCTCGCCCGGTTGCTGGCAGATCTCGAACCTTCCGAACAGCGATATCAGCGTCGTGCGGAACAGCGGCCGCCGCTTAAATACGACAATCAATTGCCGATCTTTGAAAAGCGGCAGGAGATCATTTCCGCACTTGAACAACACCAGGTCATTGTGGTCTGCGGAGAGACCGGTTCCGGAAAATCGACACAATTGCCAAAGATCTGTCTGGAAGCGGGACGCGGAATTGCAGGGATGATCGGGCACACGCAACCTCGCCGCATCGCCGCCCGCAGCGTGGCAGATCGCGTTGCCGAAGAATTGGAATCGCGCGTGGGGGATGCGGTTGCCTTCAAGATCCGGTTTACAGATACCACCTCACCCCGAACGTTCATCAAGTTGATGACCGATGGAATTTTGCTGGCGGAAACCCAGTCCGATCGGTTTCTGTCGCACTATGACACGATCATTATCGACGAAGCACATGAGCGGTCTCTAAATATCGATTTCCTGCTGGGATATCTGAAACGCCTGCTTCCCAGCCGCCCGGAACTGCGGGTGATCATCACGTCCGCAACAATTGATGCCAAGCGTTTTGCTCAGTTTTATGAGACCAACGGGCAACCCGCGCCGGTGATTGAAGTCTCCGGCAGAACCTACCCGGTGGAGATCCGTTATCGACCTCCGGCAGAAGAGGAAGGGGCGGACGAAATTGACTGGCAACGGGCTGCGGCGGATGCCTGTGAAGATCTCATCCTCGAAGGACCGGGGGACATTCTGGTCTTCATGCCGACGGAGCGGGACATTCGCGAAACCGCCCGTGTGTTGCAAGGGCGACAGTTCGGAGGAATCGGAAATCAGGTGGAGATTCTGCCCCTGTTTGGCCGGCTGTCCGAAAAAGAGCAGCACCGGGTCTTCGAATCGCATCCGGGACGTCGCATTGTGATTGCCACCAACGTGGCAGAGTCTTCGCTCACTGTTCCGGGAATCACTTATGTGGTCGATCCCGGCACGGCCCGCATCAGCCGATTTTCCGCCACGTCCCAGGTTCAACGACTGCCGGTGGAACCCGTTTCACAGGCTTCCGCCAATCAACGGGCCGGACGTTGCGGACGTATCGGACCGGGAGTTTGTGTGCGGTTGTATTCCGCTGAAGATTTCCAGTCCCGCGATGCCTATACCCCTCCGGAGATTCAACGGACGAATCTGGCATCCGTATTATTGCAGATGAAAGCCTTGAATCTGGGACGGATTGAAGACTTTCCATTTCTGGAACCTCCCAGCCCGGGAGCAGTTCGTTCCGGATTGAAGACGCTGTTCGAACTGAATGCTGTGGATGAACAGGAACAACTTACTCCAGTGGGCAAGGCGATGTCCCGATTGCCGGTCGATCCGCGCATCGGACGGATGATTCTGGCCGCTGCCGATGAACAATGCCTGGAAGAGTTACTGATCATTGCCTCGGCGCTGGAACAGCGCGACCCGCGTGATCGTCCTCTCGACAAGCAACAGGCCGCCGATGCAGCCCATCAGCAATTCAAGCATGGAACGTCAGACTTTCTCTCGCTGTTGAAACTCTGGGACTTCTATGCCGACCTGGAAGACAAACTCTCCATCAGCAAATTGCGAAAAGCCTGTCTGCAAAATTTTCTGTCTTATAACCGCATGCGTGAGTGGAAAGAACTGCATCGACAGCTGCGCGAGATCACGATCGATCACGGTATCAAGCCAACGGTGCGACGCAACAACGAAGAGGCGATTCATCGGGCTATTCTGTCTGGTGTGCTGGCAAACATCGCCCTGCGCAGCGAATCGCACGAATACTCGGGAGCGGGAGGACAAAAGCTGTTTCTCTGGCCCGGTTCTGTCGCCTTTTCCGGAAAACCCAAGTGGATTATGGCGGGAGAACTGGTGGAAACCACACGGCGGTTTGCCCGGATGGTCGCCCCCATTCAACCGCAATGGGTAGAACAACTGGCACAACATCTCGTTAAGAAAACCTACAGCGAACCGCACTGGGATTCCAAAAGTGCTTCTGTCAAAGCCTTTGAAAAAGTGCTGCTGTTCGGCATGCCCGTGATCCCCCGCCGGGCTTGCCGATATGGTCATATCGATCCGCAGGTCAGTCGGGAAATGTTCATTCAGCATGCCTTGGTGGAAGGCGACTTTCAGACCACGGGAGAATTCTTCAAACACAATGCACTGCTCAAGCAGGAACTTGCGGATTGGCAGGCTAAAGTCCGACAGGGAGTCCAGTTTCTGGGCGAAGCGGCCGAATTTGATTTCTACGATCAACGACTGCCGGCGGATGTCTTTGATGGACCACTCTTCGAAAAATGGCGAAAGCAGACCGAGGCCCATCATCCCAAACTGCTCTGGATGTCCCGCGAGGATCTGGTGGCCAATGATGAAGCCGCTCCCCGGCAGGCCGCCTTCCCGGATCAATTAAAAATCGGCACCATGCAGTTGCCGGTGGAATACCATCTGGAGCCGGGAAGCGAGGAAGATGGCGTCACATTGATCGTTCCCCCAGAAGGGCTCAACCAGCTCTCGGCAGAAAATCTGGCCTGGCTGGTGCCGGGACTCCTGGAAGAAAAAATCGCTGCACTGATCAAGACACTCCCTAAGAATCTCCGCATCCTGTTTGTCCCGGTTCCCGAAACAGCCGCCGATCTGGCCAAAACGCTGGAATACGGGAAGGGGGACTTACTGGCCAGGTTGTCCGAAGCACTCCGGCAGCGTTCTGGAGAATATGTTCCCGTGGAAGCCTTTGAGCCGGCCCGGTTGCCGGAGCATCTGAAGTTTCATGTGCGCGTGGTGAATCAGAAGGGGGAAACCCTGGCAGCCGGCAGAAATCTCTCGGAGCTGAAGACTCAAAGCAGCCAGCAACACGCGCAGGTCATTCAGCAGGTGTCCGATCAGCAATGGCTGAAAGATCGCATCACCAGCTGGAATTTTGGCAACCTGCCGGAACAGATTCAACTTCAGCGGAACGGGGTGACCGTTGTGGCTTTCCCCATGCTGGTTCTGGGAGAAAGTGGGATTTCATTGCGACTGGCAGAGACCCGTCTGGCGGCCCAGGCATCAACACACCGGGCTCTGGTCAAACTCTTTCTGCTCAGCGATGAGAAGAAGATTGCGGAACAGGTGAAGAACCTTCCGAAGATCGACACGTTGTCCGTGCAGGCGCTGGCTCTTTCGGATGGAAAGCAGTTTCGCCCGCATCTGGCCTGGCGACTGGCGGAAGCGGCCCTGTTTCGGACAGACTCGATCCCGCGATCGGAAGTGGAATGGAATCTGCGCACGAAGCAGGCCCGCAGCCTGATTTCCATTGCGGCCCAAGACTTGGCCGCAGTGCTGGGACCAATGTTGACGGAACTGGGGCAGGTGCGACGGCTGATCGAAAAGAAACACCCCCCTGCCCTGGCCCCCCTGATTCAGGACTTGAAGCAGCAATATGAGGAGCTGACCGCACCCGGGTTTCTGGCAGATGTGCCACTGACCTGGTTACAGCACTATCCGCGTTACTTGCAGGCCATGTTGCATCGTTTTGAAAAAGCAACAGCGGGGGGCTTTCAGAAAGATCGCAAGTTGCAGGAACAGGTCATCCCCCATTGGCGCCGGGCATTGCACGCCCGCGAACAACTCGGGATTTCCTGGTTGTCTCATCCGGGGCTTGTGCAATACCGGTTTCTCATCGAAGAGTTTCGCGTCTCACTTTTCGCCCAGCAACTGCGCACTGCCGTCACGGTTTCGGAAAAACGCCTTAACGAACTCTGGAAAGAACTGGCCTGATTTCGGCATTCACACTTTTTGAAGATTCGCTCGCAGCCCAGGACAACGGGCCTGACACAGATCTGCAGGTAGACTCCTGTCCCTGAATACGATGATGATCCCATTCCCGATGTCGCCCTCATTGTTTCTACAGGTCGGGCGATTGTAAACCTGTCCGAGCTCCACACAGCACGTCACACTCCCTCGACAATGCCAACCACCACGACTGCTTGATCCTCCCGTCAATCCCACCCGCGATCACATCCTGGGACCGCCCGATGCGGAAATGAAGCTCTCTTGCCGACGCGATGCTCGCGCCGCTGGGCCATCGCATTCAGAAGGCAGCGTTCAAGTTCGTTCACTAACGGCGTTGGGTGGAACCGACACGACTTCTCAATAAAGCTCACTGAACACTCTCCAGTGCGCTGACTGGGGAAGCACGAATCTGTAAAATTCAAAGACGATCACTTCAGTGTTGTCAATGCAATCTGAATGATGAGAAACTGAGTGGAGAGGATTTAGGACGGTTCCTTGACCATTCCTTTCAACCTGTCTTTTTCGAGTTGAAGCTCCGGCGGTGCCCTTGACAGGAGCCAGAGTTTGAATGTTTTTTTGTCAGCCAGTTCGATTGTGCTGGGAAGTCCTCAATGGAGTGGACTGGCCGGGGCGCTCTGTGTGCCATTGCTACTGCTCGTTCTCTGGGGGACCTGGCGGGCTCCATTACCAGCGAATTGGAAATGGAGTTTGTGCTGCCTGAAATCTCTGGCAATTGTGCTGCTGGCAGTCTGCCTGCTTGATCCACGATTCACACGCCATCGTGCCAGACCGGGGGAAAATATCGTGTTGCTGCTGGTGGATCAAAGCGCCAGCATGCAGATGCGGCGGTCCTCGACTTCTTCTGAAACGCGAGGGGACTGGGCCAGGCGGATGCTCGATCCGAATCAGGAATGGCACACAGAACTTGCGAGAAATTTCAAAGTGCGGAAGTTTCTGTTCGGTGACGGACTCCATCGAGTGGAGAGTTTACAGAGTCTTGAATTTCAAGCTCCAGCCTCCCGGTTGGGAAATGCCCTGTCAGGAATTCAAAGCCGGTTTCGTGGCCAGCCGCTGGCTGCCATCTTACTTGTGTCCGATGGCAATAGTACGGATGGTGCTCCGGCACATCTGGAGCAGTTGGGGATTCCCGTCTTCCCGATTGTGGAGGAACATTCTTCCGGAATCCGGGACATCGGGATTCGACAGATTTCGGTCAGCCAGACAAATTTCGAAGATGCTCCCGTCACGGTTCAGGCACATCTGGGGTTTGCCGGGGAACGGCCCCGGCAAGTGGTCGTCGAGTTGGAGGCCCAGGCCGGTCAGGATTCCAATCCTCCCCAGATTCAGACGCTGGCAGTTCCTCCGGAAAATGACCTGACAGTCCGCTTTCAACTCCACCCCCAACGCCGGGGTGCTCTCTTCTACCGATTGAAAGTGCGTGCAGCGGATGACCCGGACGCAATGACCAATCCGGACACTTCACCAGAAGCCACACTGGCCAATAATGTGCGCTGGCTGGTGGTGAATCGGAAAACGCATCTTTCCCGAATTCTGTACGTGGGCGGACGACCAAACTGGGAACACAAATTTCTGAATCGAGCTCTCAGCTCAGATCCGCAATTACAACTTGTCAGCCTGATACGGATTGCCCGCAAAGAAGCCAAATTCGATTTCCGTGGTCGGGCGGGAGAGTCCAGTAATCCCCTGTTTCGTGGCTTCAAACCAAATGCGGATGAAGAAACGGAAGACTACAGCCAACCGGTGCTGATTCGCTTGAAGATGCGGGATGCCAATGAGTTGCGAGACGGTTTCCCCAAAGAAAAAGGGAGGCTGTATGAATATGATGCCCTGATTCTGGATGATGTGGAAGCGGCATTTTTCACCCATGATCAGCAGGTGCTGCTGGAACGTTTTGTGGCCGAACGTGGCGGAGGACTCCTCATGCTGGGCGGACTGGACTCCTTTCGGAATGGAAAATGGGAAAGAACTCCGGTCGCGGATGCATTGCCGGTTTATCTGAACCGGTCCAGCGACGGGCCCAGCGGAGAACTTGCCTGGCAGCTGACTCAAGAGGGCTGGCTGGAACCGTGGCTGCGTCTTCACGAAACAGAACAGGCAGAACAGGCACGTTTTCGGAATGCTCCTCCACTGTCCATCGTGAATGCGATTTCACAGATCAAACCGGGGGCCCGTCTCCTGGCAGAGGTTGTCGGGGCGGAGGGGGGGGCAAACCCCGCAGTGGTGATTCAACAATATGGTCAAGGCCGGACCGGGGCGCTGCTGGTGGGCGACCTGTGGAAGTGGTCACTTCAGGCGGAGGATGCGTCTCAAGATGCCAACGGAAAAACCTGGAGACAGATGGCCCGCTGGCTGGTGGGCGATGTGCCGCAACGTCTGGAAGCCAGCGTCGCCCAGTCCGAAATGAACGGGTCTGGTGCCACAACAATTCAGGTGCGTCTGCGAAACCGGGAATTTCTACCAGAGGAAGGAAAGCCGGTGGCCATCCGGATTCAACAACCCGATGGCACGCAGGTGACTCTGGATGCACAACCCAGTTTGAAGGAGCCCGGCCTGACCGAATCGCAGTTCGTTTCGCGCCAGACCGGCGCCTATGTCGCAGAAATCTCTGTTGCAGGCGATGAATCCTCGCCGGCACAGTCAACTCAGATCGGCTGGACCAGCGACCCCGCAGCCGATGAATTTTCCATTCCCACAGTCAACCTGGCACTGCTGCAGGAACTGGCCCAAAGGACCGGCGGCGATGTAATTTCTCAAAACCGTCTGAACAAATTCATTGCCAGCTTCCCGGAACGCACATTACCGGTCATGGAAACGGAAACGATCCCGCTCTGGCATACATCCTGGATCTTGATGACCATTCTGGCCTTGCTGGCGGGAGAATGGGGGCTGCGGCGATGGAAAGGGCTGGCATGAACTCTGTTCTTTTCATCAAACGGATCCGGTGGCGGCAAATCTGTCTGATGTTTGGTCTGCTGTTGTCTTGTGCGATGGGCTCGGAGGAAACGTGCCAGTGTGATGAGCCACGCCAAGTCCGTGGCGACCTGCTATTGATCATCGGCACCCCGGGAACAGAAGAATATCATGAGCGATTTCGTCAATGGGGCGAAAAGTGGATCCAGGCTGCTGACGCAGGCCATCTGCGAGTCTCATCACTGGGGTTAAAGGCCGAAGAGGCAGCCACGCTGGACAGGATTCGCAAAAAAATCGCCGATCTGGCCAATGAAAAACAGACTCCACTCTGGATCGTGCTGATTGGGCATGGAACCTTCGACGGACAGTCGGCCAAATTCAATTTGCCGGGAACCGACCTGTCCCCGGAGATGTTCAAAGAGTCTCTGGCATCCATGAGCCGGCCAGTGGCCATCATTCAATGTGCTTCCGCCAGCGCTCCGTTTTTGCAGGCACTTGCTGCTCCTGGACGAGTGGTGATTACTGCGACCAATAGCGGGAACGAAGTGAACTTTTCCTATTTTGGGCAGTATCTGGCAGAAGCCATCACTCATTCCGCAGCCGATCTCGATAAAGATGAACAGATCTCGTTGCTGGAAGCATTTCTGTCTGCGACGCACCAGACCGAACAGTTCTATCGTGGCGATGGACGGCTTGCTTCTGAACATGCAGTCCTGGACGACAACGGGGACGCCCGCCCTGTCTCTGCCGAAGGTTTCGATGGATTGCATCCGATCCGGCGTCAGGATCACCAGCATCTCCTCCCGGATGGAACGGTGGCCCACCAATGGATGCTGGTCCCCAATGTCATTGATGCCGGCCTGAGTCCGGAAGTGATCGCAGCCCGGAACGAGCTCGAGCTGCAGATCTCTGCTCTACAACTGGCCAAATCGGAAATGCAGACAGAGGACTATTATGCAGCTCTGGAATTGCTGTTCGTGCAACTGGCCCGACTGACGCTGACTTCGGAACAAACCGTTCCATGACAACAGGTCTTGGTTTGCACGCAAAATCCACCGGCAATCGGGCGCTCCGCAGTCGCATCTCCCAGCTGAACCGAACGCGACACCAGCGTCGAAAGGGTTTCACTTGATGAAAGACTGAATGCCGCGAGGCCAGTCTGCTACAAGATTTACAAAAACGCTCTAGCGCGCGCGTTCATCAGTCGTAGTGTTCGTTTTCCGTTTCCATCAGAATTGCCGTGTGAGGGTTCCTGCGGCAGGCTGCCCTTCAGTCCCATCAGAAGGAACGAGAACTCCCATTATGCAAGAGGGCTTCCACCGTGCAAAGGGGGGGCTTCCACCGTGCAAAATATCAGGCATGTGCGGCATATAAAAAAAGCACCCTCCATATTCCAGGAGGGTGCTCCACTCATTTCTCATGACTGATCGTTACTTGCAGGTGCTGCAAGGAACGGCAGTTCCGCAGGCGTTGCAGGCTGGAACCTGGACGGTGACCGTCTTGGGAACCATTTTGCAAACCTGAACTTCGATCTGCTTTTCCACCTGAACCGGAACCTTGACGGTGTATGTTTCCGTCTTGTCTTCGGTCACGGTGTCGCAAACTGTGACTTCGTAAGACTCTTCACGGGTCTTGGGAACGGAAACTGTGTATTCGACAGTCTTCGTCTTGGTGACAGGCACCAGTTTGCACACCGTATAGTTGCGAGTGCGGGTTTCTGGTTTACAAACCGTCACTTCGTAGGAATATTCTTCCTGGCGAGGAACTTGTTTGCAGACTTTGCGAGTGGCTGTGCGTTCTTCCGGAACACAGACCGTCACGTTGTAGCTGTATTCTTCTTCACGAGGAACAAGCTTGCAAACTTTCCGGGTTGCTGTGCGTTCTTCCGCATGGCAGACGGTCACGTTGTAAGTGAATTCTTCCTGACGTGGAACCTGCTTGCAGACCTTCACCGTGCGGGTGCGGGTCTCCGGTGTGCAGATGGTCACGTTGTAAGTGAATTCTTCCTGACGTGGAACCCGCTTGCAGACTTTGCGAGTCGCAGTGCGTGTTTCCGGTGTGCAGACGGTCACATTGCACGTGTACTCGACGTCGTTCCAGACAGTCCGGCAGACACTCACGGTGCGAGTGCGGGTTTCTGGTGTGCAGACAGTGACGTTATAGGTGAACTCTTCCTGTCGGCAAACAGGCTTGCAGACAGTGTAAGGCACTTCTTCCGTAACCACCTTTGGGCACCATTTGCGCACACAGCGGGTGCAGCAGGGATTGCGGGGATCGACCACCTGCTCGGTGACCCAGCAGCCCAGATCTTTGCAGACGGTGCGGGTGAGTGTTTCCTGAACGTGGTCCACCACGGTCCGCGTTCCGGTCCGGGTTTCCGTCGAAGGGACCATCACGGTGTAGTTTTGTTCCACCTGGTCCTGAACAAGGCTGGCCACCTTGCGAGTCCCTTTGCGTTCTTCCTGATGAGGCACCAGCACCGTGTATTCATAAGTCAGATCTTCCCAGACGGTGTCGTACACAGTCCGGGTTCCCTGGCGTTCTTCCTGATGAGGCACCATCACCGTGTAGGTCTGCTCTACGTCTTCAACGACATTGTCCACCACGGTGCGAGTTCCGGTCCGAGTTTCCGTGGTTGGAACCTGAACAGTATATGTATGGGTCACATCATCCCAGACGGTATCACAGACCACCCGCTTGGCGGTCCGGGTCTCCTGGCGGGGAACCATGACCGTATAGGTGCTCTCCACATTTTCGACAACCGTGTCGTAAAGTGTCCGAGTTCCGGTTCTGGTTTCCGTGTGAGGCACCATCACGGTGTATTCGGCGGTCTTATCCTCGGTGACCTTTTCGCATTCCGTGTAGCTCACTTCGCGTGAACGAACTTCGTTCTCACAATAGCTCACGGTGCGAGTGCGAGTTTCGGTACGTGGAACCTGGCGGCACACTTGATAGGTGCGACTTCGTTCTTCGTCTTTCCACTCGGTCGTGGTGATCGTTCGCGTCTCTGTCACCAATTCCGGTGACATGACCGTTTTTTCAACAGTCTGAACGACCGGAGCGCAATGATCGGCAGCACCGCAGGCCCCCTGGTCACAACCGTTCGTTGCTCCACAGGAATGACACGCAGTTTGCACCGTTGCACAGGGGGCGGAACAGTGTCGGTGCCGATGGTGTCGGTGCCATCCACAATCTCCAGCCTGTGCCCATCCTGCTGCCAGCGTCATGGCGACGACTGGAAGTGCCAACAAAAATCGCTTCATAAAACTTCCTCCCCCTCGTTGTTGAGAATCCCCGTAAAGCCCGGAGCCCGCAAAATGCGTGTCATTTTTTGTAAATCTTCCAAATTCTCCAGAAAATTGTCGATTGACTGAAGAATGTAGAGACTATGGATAAGATACGCGCTGGGTAACCATCTGCAAGGCGCCGATTACGAAATTTTGGACAAATAGGTAATATGGAGCGGCCGGTGCGAAGTATTTTCAAGAATTTCCCTTCTGCTGATTTGCACAAAAGTGCTTGTCTGGGCGTATTGGCTCTCACTTGTGTGTGTTCCCACCTCTTTGCGGCCGATCAAGTTTTGCCGCAGCCACAATCCTTCATTGTGAAGGCTGCCGAAACACCGCTCATGTCGGGGGATGATCCGATCAAAACTCTCCCCCTGGGAACGATGATCCTGGTGACACGTTCGCAAGCAGGCTGGCGATATTCCGATGAGGAGAAAGGCTGGGTGCATGTGCGGGACCTCATTGCGCTGGAGGACGCGGTTTCCACCTTCACGAAAGAGATTGAGGGCAAACCCACAGCGCAGGCTCATCAACTGCGCGGAATTGCCTACATGGCGCTGCAGCAATGGGCCAAGGCGGCACAGGATTTTGAGTCCGCCTATGACCTGGGAGAGAGCGCTATTGCAGTCCATCTGAACCTGGGAACCTGCTATCAGCGATTGGGAGAACTTCCGGCCGCCATCGAAGAATACGATTTGATTCTGAAAACGTACCCCGATGATTTTGGAGCCAATCTCGCACGGGGAAATCTTTTGCTTCAACAAGGACAGTTCACGGCTTCCCTCCGGGACTTGAGTAAAGCCGCTGAATTGAATCCGAAATCAGCTGAAGCCTGGAATTCACGAGGGGTCGCATTGCGAATGCTGGGACGCTACGAAGAAGCGGTGAGTGCTTATTCCAAATCACTGGAATTGGACCCTCGGGGGGCGGATGCGCTCAGCAATCGAGGATATGCCCATAAACAAATAGGAGAGCTGGCAAGAGCACTTCAGGACTACGAGGCCGCTGTCAAACTGGCTCCCGGTTCGGCGGCCATTCGTAACGATCTCGCCTGGTTTCTGGCAACCACCAGCGAAGAGTCACTTCGAGATGGAACCCGGGCTGTGGAAATCAGCGAAGCTGTCTGCAATGAAACCAATAATCAGGATGGAGAATACCTGGATACTCTGGCCGCAGCCTACGCCAGAAATGGCCGATTCCCGGCCGCCATTGAAGCGGCCCGACTGGCCCTCACCGTGCTCGGAGACAACCCGGGATCGCTCAAAACGAAAGAGCGCCTGGACCTGTATCTGCAGCAGAAGTCTTTCACCGAAACTGTAGGGCAGCTGCCGGAGCATGATTGAAACGGGATTCTCATCAATCCAGTTTCACGGGTTTACGGGCGGCAAAGATCAATAATTGCAGCACGAGCACGATCACCAATGGGCCAAAAACGGCAATCCAGCTCAGTCGCATGAATGTTTCAAACCATGTGCCAGGCAACGGACGCAAAGAGAGGCGTTCCTGCGGAGAACGAACTCCCTGCCGCAGCAGCAGATCAAGAACCGCCTGTTCCCGTCGCCGATCGAGATCTGCCTGATTTGCGGGGGACTCCTCGATGATGAGAACCGGAGAAGTGGCAGACCAATTGGCGGCGATCCGATCCACCGTTCTGCGTCCCAGGGGCGTCAAATTTTCACTTTCTGCAGCGAAATCCCCATCTCGCAGCACAAAGCCAACTGCTGAAGACGAACGAAACTCACGGTCGCGTGGGTCGAAAAGGCCTGCGATCAGCAACATGGCAATCATGCTGAACATCGTCCACAGTAGTGCTCCACATCCTATGGCGGTCATCTGTGATTTGAAATGACTCCGTTCACTTCCCTCGGCAAAATGAACATCCACCGTACGCCGGCGCAAAAACGACCGCCGGGCGGCAGCACCGATTTCTGCCAGTTGAATCAATTGTGCCCACCCCGGTTGAGGTGCAGTCTCCGTTCCGGATGCCTGCGGTTTCAACTGCTGGACCATATCGGCGGCCATGGGGCTTTGAGCATACAGTTTCGATGCTGACAAACAGACAGGTGGGAACTCGCCGGTGAGCGGAGATTCGGAGTTGTTTTCGAAGAAACGGGGAGCATGACCGGCGCGACAACGGACCTGAATTTCATTTTGAACACCGATCAATCTGATGTTCCAGCACTCCGGATCGAGATGAGTTTGCAGAGCCCATTTGACCTCCGGAATTCCTTCTCCTCCCAGGAACACCGTTGCTTCCACAGGATGTTCGGGAGGACCGGACATCTGCATGGTGACATGTTGTGGCGCTCCTGCCAATTCACCCAGCCACTGCAGATCTTCCAGCAGGAATTGATCAATCAGCCCCGGAGTGAGAGCCAGACTGTGCGGAGGTCGCACGGAAAGTATGCGAGTGAATTCAACTTTCCAGAGTTGTCCGATTTGCAGTTGATGAAAACGTTGCAGGGCCATTGTGCCCGCCGTCCGCACGCCGGAACAAAACAAGGGCATCACTTGACCGGGAAATTCCTGCCAGAGTGAAGTGAAGCGAAACAACGCCGCCGGTCCCGAATCAATCAGAGTCACGACAAAGATCCGCACTCCTTGACGGGCAAGTTCTCGCACTGCTGTCAATAACCGGTCCGAAACTCCGTTGACAATCACGGCGTCCAGTTGATCCAGCAGCAGTTCATCCCAATGCTGATAATAAACAGCTTGAGGAAACTGCAGCCGGGGTTGTTCCTGTCCGATTGACTGATTGACCCAGACACACGGCGGAGTAGATTGAGAAGCAAATTCCTGCATGCTCCGCAATGACTCCAGTACCTGCTGTGAAAGTGGTTCAGCAAGCAGGAGAGCCAGTCGCATGGAAATGATCTTACAAAGGGCAGGATGGACAGGCAGTGTCGGCAAAAAATCTTAACGAGGGGAGAGTGGTTCACTTCAAGGAGCAGGCCGCTCACGAATTGGCCGCTCCATGGTCTTCTCCATCGTTTTTCTGATGACTCTGCAGACTTTCCAGGCGATCCTTGGCGTCTTTATAGTCGTAATCGAGCACCAGGACTTCGCCGTAATGCGATTCCGCCGCAGCGGAGTCTCCCAGTTCCTGGCAAA
>Ga0182745_1001666_pt1 | contig 21069 bp, 19 predicted proteins | sample eDN3rd30CKraftBY_FD_128523 | JGI IMG/M metagenome (GOLD analysis project Ga0182745, IMG submission 128523) | Enriched backyard soil microbial communities from Emeryville, California, USA - eDNA 3rd pass 30_C Kraft BY (version 2) (version 2) | ecosystem: Environmental > Terrestrial > Soil >...
CCCCACCAGCGGCGGCGGGCGCATCAACGTCTACTACCTGGAGAACGCCAACGCCGAGGAGCTGGCGAGCACGCTCCAGTCCCTCGCCCAGGGCACCGGCACCCCCACCCGCGGCCGCGTGCCGACGCCGCAGCGTCCGCCGGGCACCCCGGCCGGCCCCACCACGACGCAGGCCGCTGAGCTGTTCAGCGGCGAGGTGAAGATTTCGGCCGACAAGGGCAGCAACTCGCTGGTCATCGTCGCCAGCGCGGCGGACTACAAGAACATCGTCCAGGTCATCCAGCAGTTGGACAAGCCGCGCCGCCAGGTGTTCGTGGAGGCCGTCATCATGGAGGTCAACCTGGACCGCAACGCGCGGCTCGGGATGAACCTGCACAGTGGCTTCAGCCTGAGCACGGAGAACGGCGCGGTGCCCGGCCTCATCGGCACCAACACCTCCGGCAACGGCCTGCCGCCGTCCCTGTCGCTCACCAGCCTGGCCTCCTACGGCGGCTTCCTCGCCGGCATCCAGGGCCCCGTCATCCCCGCGCTGGAGAAGCTGGGCATCCCGGCCTTCGGCGTGGTGCTGCACGCCATGCAGCAGAGCTCGGACGTGAACGTGCTCTCCACGCCGCACATCCTCACCAGCGACAACGAGGAGGCGGAGATCACGGTGGGCCAGAACGTGCCCTTCCAGTCCGGCTTCTCCCCGTCCTCGCTGGGCTCGCTCACCGGCGGCGTGGGCACCGGCGGCGTCGCGGGCGGCCTCAACGCGGGCCTGCTGGGCGGCCTGGGCGGCCTGGGCTCGCTCTACGCCCCCATCACCCGTCAGAACGTGGAGCTGAAGCTGACGGTGAAGCCGCAGATCAACGAGAGCGACTACATCCGCCTGGTCATCAACCAGCAGACGGAGGAGATCGCCTCCACCGACCCCGTGCTCGGCCCGACGACGTCCCGCCGCAGCGCGAAGACGACCGTCATCGCCCGGGACCAGGAGACGCTGGTGATTGGCGGCATCATGCAGGACCGCACGCTGGAGAGCGTCTCCAAGGTGCCCCTGCTGGGCGACATCCCGCTGCTCGGCCACTTCTTCCGCGACACCACGCGCCGCAAGACGAAGACCAACCTGCTGCTCTTCCTGACGCCCTACATCATCCGTGGGCCGGAGGACTTCCGCATCATCTTCGAGCGCAAGATGAAGGAGCGGCAGCAGTTCGTGGAGCAGTTCTACGGCCAGGTGCCCGGCTACGACGTGTCGGTGGACTTCAGCCGCAAGCCCGGCCCGTTGTCGCGCATGGGCCAGAAGGTGACGCAGGAGGAGCAGCGTGCGGAGAACGGCGGTCCGGGCACCGCGGGCGAGCGCATCTTCACTCCAGCGGCGCCCCCGCCCGGGGGCCCGGGGGCCGTGCCCTCCTCCCGCCGGCAGGCGCCCGGCGCCGAGCTGGATGAGGGTGGACCGGCGGTGCGGGAAGGCACGCCGCCTCCGGATGGTTCGGAGGACTCAGTGCCCGCCGCGCCTCCCTCGCAGAGCTTCGAGCAGCCCTCTCCCGAGGCCATTCCGGCCCCGCGGGAAGGGGACGCCGAGCACCTGCGAATCCAGCCGGACGTGGGGGACCAGACGCCATGAACCTCACCGCCGATCCCACCCTCCCGAGCTCCGCGCCCGTCGCGGCGGACCCGCGCAACGGCGCCACCCAGCTCATCTCCCATGGACAGGCCTACCTCTGTGGCCGGCCGCTGGGGGAGATCCTCCGCGCCCTCGTCCCCTCGCTCACCGAGGAGAAGCTCCAGGAGGCGCTCGCCCTCCAGGAAGAGAAGGGTCAGCGCATCGGCGAGGCCCTGGTGGGGATGAAGGCGGTCTCCGAGGAGGACGTGGCCAAGGCCCTGGGCCATCAACTGGACCTGCCCTACCTGGCGCGCATCTTCACCGAGGAGGTGGACGCGGAGCTGGTCAAGCGCATCCCCATCAACTTCGCCCGGCAATCGCACATCCTCCCGCTGTTCATGGAGGGGGACGCGGTGGCGGTGGCGGTGGCGGACCCGCTGGACACCGGCGCGCTGGACCACGTGCGCGTGCTGCTGGGGAGCAGCATCAGCCAGCGCATCGCGCTGGCCTCCACCATCACCGACGCCATCAACAGCGTCTACGACCGCTCCGTCAACGAGACCGAGCAGCTCGTGGACGAGATGGAAACGCAGGACCTGGACGCCATCGCCCATGAGCTGGACGAGCCCAAGGACCTGCTCGACGAGGACGACGAGGCCCCCGTCATCCGGCTGGTGAACTCGGTGCTGTTCCGCGCCGCCAAGGAGCGCGCGAGCGATATCCACATCGAGCCCATGGAGCGCGAGCTGATGGTGCGCTTCCGCGTGGACGGTGTGCTGCAGGAGGTCATCAAGCCGCCCAAGCGCTACCAGAACGCCATTGTCAGCCGCGTGAAGGTGATGGGGCAGCTCAACATCGCGGAGAAGCGCCTGCCGCAGGACGGCCGCATCCGCATCAAGCTGGCCGGCCGCGACATCGACATCCGCCTGTCCACCATCCCCACGTCGCACGGCGAGCGCATCGTCATGCGTCTGCTGGACAAGTCGGCCACGCTGCTGGACCTGGCCGAAATCGGCATGAGCCAGAAGACGCTCGAGTCGATGGAAGCCGTCATCCGGCGCTCGCACGGCATCGTCCTGGTGACGGGCCCCACCGGCTCCGGCAAGACGACGACGCTCTACGGCGCCCTGTCGAAGATCAACACGCCGGACCTCAACATCCTCACCGTCGAGGACCCGGTCGAGTACCAGCTCAAGGGCATTGGCCAGATGGCCATCAACCCGAAGATCGGCCTCTCCTTCGCCCAGGGCCTGCGCTCCTTCCTCCGCCAGGACCCGGACGTCATCATGGTCGGTGAGATTCGCGACAAGGAGACGGCAGAGATCGCCATCCAGGCCTCGCTGACGGGCCACCTGGTGCTGTCCACGGTGCACACCAACGACGCCGCCGGCGCCGTGACGCGTCTGGTGGACATGGGCGTGGAGCCCTTCCTCGTGGCGTCCTCGCTCACGGGCATCCTGGCCCAGCGCCTGGTGCGCCGCGTGTGCCCGGACTGCCGCGTCGTCTACGAGCCCACCGACGCGGAGCTGAAGGAGCTGGGCCACAACCGCGCCTCCTTCCGGGAGCGCTACGGCGTGGACCGCATCTACAAGGCCTCCGGCTGCCCCTCCTGCAACCGCAACGGCTACCGCGGCCGGACCGGCATCTACGAGTTCCTGCCCGTGGATGACGACGTGCGCCAGCTGGTGCTGAAGAACGTGGACGCGTCCACCATCAAGCGCTCCGCCACGGGCAAGGGGATGACCACCCTGCTCGATGACGGCGCGCGCAAGATTGCCCTGGGCGAGACGACCATCGCCGAGGTGCTCAGCATCACCCAGGAGGACATGTAGCCGACAGCTCCTCCCTGGGAGGGGCCGGGGGTTCCTGAGCCATGCCGGTCTTCGAGTACAGAGGTCTCAATTCCGCGGGCAAGCAGATCAAGGGCCTGCTCGAGGCGGACTCGCCCAAGTCGCTGCGGTCCAAGCTGCGCGCCGACGGCATCTTCCTCACGGACGTGCTGGGCCAGGCCGAGGGCAGCCGCGCCGCCGTGGCCAAGGGCGCCAACGCCGCGCTGGTGGCCCGCGACATCGACCTGCGCAAGCTGGGCCGGGGCCGCGTCAACACCGACGACGTGGCCATCTTCACCCGGCAGCTCTCCACGCTGCTGGGCGCGGGCGTCACGCTGGTGGAGTCGCTCAGCGCGCTGGTGGACCAGGTGGAGAAGGAGCGCTTCAAGCGCGCCCTCTCCGACATCAAGCAGCGCGTCAACGAGGGCTCGTCCCTGGCGGACGCCATGGGGCAGCACCCGAAGATCTTCCCCAGCATCTACGTCAACATGGTGCGCGCGGGCGAGGCCTCCGGCGCGCTGGACGCGGTGCTCACGCGCCTGGCGGACTTCACGGAGAACCAGGCCCGGCTGCAGCAGAAGATCCTCAGCACCATGCTCTACCCCGCCATCATGATGCTGGTGGGCGGCGGCATCCTCGTGGCCCTCATGGTCTTCGTGGTGCCGAAGGTGACGAAGATCTTCGAGACGATGAAGGCCACCCTCCCGCTGAGCACGCGCATCCTCATCGCCTCCAGCAACTTCTTCCAGGACTGGTGGTTCCTCCTCATTCCGATGATGGTGCTGGCCGGCGTGCTCTTCATGCGCTGGACGAAGAGCCCCGCGGGCAAGCCCAAGTGGGACCGCTTCACGCTCAAGGCCCCCGTGGTGGGCAACCTGGTGCGCCTGCTGTCCATCTCCCGCTTCGCCCGCACGCTGTCCACGCTGCTCAAGAGCGGCGTCCCGCTGCTGGCGGCCATGGACATCGTCAAGGCCATCATGACGAACACCGTGCTGGCCGAGGTGGTGGAGAAGGCCCGCGACTCCATCCGCGAGGGCGAGAGCATCGCCAACCCGCTGAAGCGCTCCGGGGAGTTCCCGCCGCTGGTCTACCACATGGTCGCCATCGGTGAGCGCTCCGGCCAGCTGGAGGAGATGCTCACCAGCGTGGCGGACAACTACGAGACGCAGGTGAACGTGCGCATCAGCGCGCTCACCTCGCTGCTGGAGCCCCTCCTCATCGTGGTGATGGGCGCGGTGATTGCATTCGTCGCGCTCTCCATCCTGATGCCGATCCTGCAGGTGAACTCGGCCATCCGGTGAGGTGTGGTGGAATGATGAACGACATGGCGGACCGCTGGATTCAACGCATCACCCTGGCGGCGATGGTCGCCATGGCGGCGGCGCTGCTCACCGTGGGAGCCCGGCTGTACGGCCCCCAGCAGCCGCGCCCGCCCGCCGGGGTGTCGGACGGCCTCCGGACGCCCTGACAGGAAGACACGAGAACCAGAGGGTGACCTGCCAGAAAGTCACCCGGGATGGAGACAACACATGCGCCAGAGCCAGAAGCAGCAGAAGAAGCAGCGCCGCAACCGCGGCATGACGCTCATCGAAATCATGGTGGTCATCACCATCCTCGGCCTCATCGCCGCCGCGGTGGGCGTGGCCGTCATCCCGCAGCTGGAGGCCGCCCGCAGGGATCGGGCCGCGCTGGACATCAAGAACATCCAGTCCGCGATGAAGCTCTACTACACGAAGAAGGGGAAGTACCCCGACACGGCCTCGGGCCTGCAGGCGCTGGTGGAGGCGCAGGCGCTCGAGCAGATGCCCAAGGACCCGTGGAACAACGACTACGTGTACATCAACGAGGGCGGCAAGCCGGTCATCATCTCCTACGGCGCGGACGGCGTGTCTGGCGGCGAGGGCAGCGACGCGGACATCTCCTCCGCGGACCTGGCGGCCAGCGCCAACAAGTAACGAAGAAGTCGCGCGCGCCACGCGTTGACCGGGCTTGGGCATGAACGAGCACACCGCCAATCCATCCCCGACGCCCTCGACCGGAGGGCCGAGCCGCCGCCAGCGCCTGGGGCGGCTGCTCCTGGGGGCCATCTTCCTGGTCTCCACGGGGCTCGCCTTCACCCTCGTCTACCTGACGGAGGACCGGACGCTGGACGCCAACCAGCGCCGGGCCCGCACGGACATCCGCCGGCTGGAGGGCCTGTTCAAGTCCCACCACCGGCTGATGGGCCACTTCCCCACGAAGGAGGAAGGCTTCACCCCGCTCATCCAGGCCCGCCTGCTGGAGCGTGTGCCGGTGGACCCCTGGGGCCACCCCTACGTGTACTGGATGAACGGACAGGCGGGCGCCGTCGTCTCCTATGGCGCGGATGGCAAGCCGGGCGGCACGGGGCCCGACGCGGACCTGAGCAGCGGAGGCGTGCTGGCCGCGGGGTGGGACCAGCCATGAGGGCGCGGCCCCGAACGCGGCGCGCCCGCGCGCTCCACCGGGCGCAGCGCGGCCTGACGCTCATCGAGATCTCCATCGCCATCATCATCGTCGCCATCCTGTTCTCGGCGGCGGTGATGGGCATCGGCTCCATCACCGGGGCCAAGGCCAAGGGCAGCGCGGGGGAGCTCGCCGGGCTCATCCGCTCGCTCTACGACTCGGCGGCGCTGCGCGGGCAGACGTGCCGCCTGGTGTTCGAGATTCCGGACCCGAAGAGCGAGCAGGCCACGCGCTACCACGCCGAGTGCGCCGAGGGCGCCGTCACCACCTCCAGGGACCGCGACGAGATGCTGCGCGCGGACAACAGCGAGCGGGAGCGCGCCGCGCGCAACCGGGGCAGCGGCTCCGGCCGCGACGAGCGGCGCAACTACCTGGCCTCGGGCGGCGGCGGGGGCACCCACGCGCCCAGCGCGCAGGAGCTGCTGGAGGGCGAGAAGCTGCGCGTGGAGAACGCGTCCCGCTTCTCCTCGTACACGTCGGAGGAGGTCCCCGCGCGCGAGCTGCCCGCGGACGTGAAGGTCTCCGTGTGGACGCGCAACCAGCGCCAGCCGGTGGACAGCGGCGTGGCGTACCTCTACTTCTTCCCGCAGGGCTACACGGAGAAGGCCTACGTGTACGTCCAGCAGGGAGACAACGTCTGGACGCTGGACGTGTCCCCCCTCACCGGCAAGGTGCAGGTGGTGTCCGAAGCGCTGGAGGTGCCGCGATGAAGCGCACCCGCGGGTTCACGCTGCTGGAGGTGGTCGTGGCGCTCGCCATCCTCGGGCTGGCGCTGATGGCCATCTTCGACCTCAACGCCGGCGCGGTGTCCAACCACGTCTACACCAAGCGCCTCACCGTGGCGTCCCTGCTGGCCCGGTCGAAGATGACGGACCTGGAGCAGGACCTCTATGACGACGGTTTCAAGCTCGACGACGAGGAGAAGTCCGGTGACTTCTCCGATGAGGGCTGGACGCAGTTCAAGTGGCGGGCGCGCATCATCGCGCCCAAGACGGATGGGGTGACGCCGGACCAGCTCATCGGCGCCATCTTCAACCTGCCCATTGGCGACACCTCCGGCGGTGACCCGCTGGGCGGGCTCGCCGGCCTCTTCGGCGGCAGCGGCGGCAAGGACGGCGCGTCCTCCGGAGGGCCGCAGGCCGCGGGCCTGGGCGGCATGGGCGGCGCGGCCATGGGCATGGCCCAGCCCATGTTCACGCAGATGGTGGAGCAGATCACCCAGACGGTCCGCGAGGTGCATCTCACCGTCTACTGGCAGGAAGGCACCCAGGTGGAGAGCATCGACCTGGTGACGCACGTGGTGTCGCTGGGGCCGGGCTCGGACCGCAACGGCGGCGCCGCCGCGACGCAAGGGGGCGGCTCGGACAACCAGTGGGTGACGCAGGACGGACGGCCCGTGGCCAACCCCATCCCAGGCCCCAACGGCATCATGCTGGACCCGGAGACCCGCCAGCCGCTGCGCCGGCTGTCGGACGCCCAGCAGGAGCTGGGCGGGCGCCGGGGGAACATCGGCGCGAACCCGCTGGGCGGACAGAGGAACCAATGATGCGCCGCCGCACGCGAGGCTTCACGCTGATGGAGGTCATGGTGGCCGTGGCCATCACCGCGCTCATGGGCACGGTGGTCGCCATGGCCTTCCAGACGGGCCTGACGGCGAAGGAGACGGTGGAGGTGGACGCGGACCGCTACCGCCAGGTCCGGGTGTCCATGAACCGCATGGGGCGCGAGATTGGCTCGGCCTTCGTCAGCGACCGGTACGACACCGCGCGCTTCCGCGACCAGAACGACCGGCCCACCAACTTCGTGGGCGAGCGCGACCGGCTGCTGTTCACCACCTTCGCGCACCAGCGCCTCTACACGGACGTGAAGGAGTCCGACCAGGCCATCGTCGAGTACTACGTGGAGGCGAGCGAGGACCGGCAGGCCCGTGGCCGCATGGACCTCAAGCGGCGCGTCAACCCGAACATCGACGAGCGCATGGACCAGGGCGGCCACGTGGACGTGCTCTTCGAGGGCGTCAAGTCGCTGGAGCTCGCCTACTGGGACTCGGACAAGAAGGAGTGGGACGACGAGTGGGACACGCGGCGGACCGAGCGCAAGTCCATCCTGCCCACCCGGGTGCGCATCACGGTGGTGGCGGTGGACGAAACCGGCAAGGAGGCCCGTTACGTGACCCAGGCCCGAATCATGCTCAACACCGAGCTGCCGAGGTACTGAGCCATGCCCCTGCCCTTCCTCCCACAGACGCCCCGGCGCCGCCGCGGGCCCCTGTCCCCCGGGGCCCGGCGGACGCGGCGCTCGCGCGGCGTGGCGCTCATCATCGCGGTGGTCTCCATCGCCATCCTGACGGTGATCGCCACCGACTTCGCCTACAACAGCCGCGTGGACCTGCAGCTGGCGGCCAACCAGCGGGACGAGGTGCGCGCCTACTACCTGGCGCGCTCGGGCATCGCCCTGTCGCGGCTGCTGCTGCGCTTCCAGAAGCAGGTGGACCAGACGCCCATCCCCAACCCGGCGAGCATCCTGTCGCAGCTCGGCATCGGCGGGACGCCGCAGCCCGGGCAGGTGCAGCCGTCCTCGCTCAACATCCAGCTCTTCAAGATGGCGCGCGTGGACTGCCACATGCTCCGGGGGCTGGTGAAGGACGGCGGCGCGGGCGCGGGGGAGGTGTCCGCGCTGGAGCCCAGCCAGGACCGCAACTTCCAGCTGGATGACGGGGAGGAGGACCCGGCGGCGCGCGAGGTGGCCTCGCAGATGACCCTGCGCTCGTTCGGCGGCTTCGAGGGCTGCTTCCTGGCGACCATCACCGACGAGGAGGAGAAGCTCAACGTCCACCGCCTCATCGCCGGCGCGGGCGACGCGCGCCCCACCGCCCTGCGGCTCATCGACATGATGTCCGACCCGCGCTTCGAGTTCCTCTGGGAGCGGGACGACGCCAACAAGGTGCGCAGCACGCCCCAGGACGTGCTGCTGGCCCTCAAGGACTGGGCGGACGACGACAAGACGGGCTCGGCCTTCAACCCCGTGGACCCGGTGAATCCGCTGCCGGGAGGGTTCTCGGATGAGGGCTCGGCCTACAGCCGTTATGACCCGAGCTATCATCCGAAGAACGCGCGCTTCGACAGCGTGGACGAGCTGTACCGGGTCCACGGCATCAACGACCAGTTCATGGCGGCGTTCCGCGACCGGCTCACCGTCTACCCGGACATCAACCGGCGGCCCAACATCAACACGGACGACCCGGTGATGCTGGGGCTGGCCATCATGTCGGTGGCGGACCAGACGCGGCCCGACCCGCGCCTGAGGGACCCCGTGTTCCTCAACGAGCTCATCGAGCGCGTCCGGGCGGCGCGCATGTTCAGCTTCTTCGGGATGTCCGTGCAGGACTTCGTCGCGGTGGTGGAAGCGGCGGGCATCCTCGTCGACCCGGCCGTGAAGTCCAACGTGGCCGGAAACCGGCTCGTGGGCGACAAGAGTCAGACGTTCACCATCAAATCTGTGGGAGAAGCGGGCAGCGTGCAGAAGACGCTCACCGCCGTCATCCGGCTCGACGACACCCTGGGCCGGCTCCTGTATTGGAGAGAGGAATAGCATGGCCCGTATCCTTGGCCTCGACCTCGGCAGCCACGCCGTGAAGGGCGTGGTGCTGGAGGCGAAGACGAAGACGCACACCGCCCACGGGTTCGCCGAGGTCCGGCGCGCCCAGGAGGGCGAGCGCGCCGACACGCTGCGCGCCGCGGTGCAGGAGCTGCTCGGCGAGCTTCCGCCGGGCAACGTGGACCAGATTGTCGTCGCCCTGCCCGGCCCCGCCCTCACCACGCACGCGCTGGGCCTGCCGTTCTCCGACGCCAGGCGCATCGAGGCGACGCTGCCCTTCGAGGTCGGCAGCCAGCTGCCCTTCGACATCTCCGACGTCGTCTACGACTACCAGGTCGTGGGCCAGAAGGACTCGGAGGGCAAGGAGAAGGCCAGCGAGCTGCTGGTGGGCGTGGTCCGCAAGGAGGAACTGGCGGAGCTGCTGGCGCTCCTGGCGGAGCTGAAGGTGGACCCGCGCATCGTCACGCACCCCGGGGTCGCGTACCAGAACCTGCTCTTGCAGCACCCGGGCCTCTTCCAGGGCGCCGGCGAGGGTGGCGCGGTGGCGGTGGTGGACATCGGCCACGAGCGCACCACCGTGGCCGTGGGGACGCCCGGCACCGGCGTGCAGTTCGCGCGCACCTTCTCCGGGGGCGGGCGCGACCTGAGCAAGGCGCTGGCGACCGAGTTCCAGACGTCGCTGGCGGAGGCGCACCACTGGAAGGAGCAGCACGGCGCGGTGGCCAGCGCGGCGCAGGGCCCGGACGCGGAGCGCGCGGCGTCCGCCTTCGTGCGTGGCCTCCAGCCGATGCTGCGCGAGCTGCGCCCCACCCTCAAGGCCTTCACCGCCCGTACGCGCCAGCAGGTGGGCGCGGTGGTGCTGTGCGGCGGCACGGCGAAGCTGCCCGGCATCGCCGAGCAGCTCTCCAAGGACCTGAACCTGCCGGTGCGGGTGCTGGCCCTGCCGGCGGACGCGGCGAAGACCGTCCCCGCGGCGGAGCAGCCGGTGGCGGCCCAGGCGTACGCGCTGGCCCTGCGCGGCAACGCGGCGGGCGCGCGCGCGCCGCGCTTCAACCTCCGCCGGGGCGAGTTCGCCTTCAAGGGTGACTTCGACTACGTGAAGGACAAGCTGGGCCTGCTGGCGTCCTTCGCGGCCACGCTCATCCTGCTGCTCGTCGCGTTCGGCGTGGTGCGCAACTCGGTGCTGGCGCGGCGCGAGGCCCAGGTGGACGCCGTGCTGTGCGACACCACCCAGCGAATCCTGGGCCGCTGTGAGAAGGACTACAACCGCGCGCTCAACATGCTCGCGGGCGTGGAGAGCCCGGCGGCGGCGCTGCCGAGGCTGACGGCCGTCAACCTCCTCGCGGAGGTGACGGGGCGCGTGCCGGAGGAGATGCCGGTGAAGTTCACCCGCATCCAGATCGACCTCGGCCGCGTCATCCTCGAGGGGGAGACGGACTCCTCGAAGCAGATCGACACGCTGTCCAACGCCATCAAGAACCACGCCTGCTTCAAGGACGTCCGGCAGGGCAAGGTGGAGAAGACGCGGGACGGCAGCAAGATGTCCTTCCGCCTGGACGTCCAGGTGCAATGCCCTGGTGAGCAGGGAGGGGAGAGCTGACCATGGCCCGACTTCAGGAAGTCTTCGCCCCCGTCCAGACGTGGTTCGAGCGGCTCAGCGACCGCGAGCGGCGGATGGTGTCCCTCGCCGGCGCGGCGGTGCTGGTGTTCATCCTCTTCGCGGTGGTGATGACGTTCACCAACAGCGCGGCGGGCTACCGCAAGCGCACCGAGGACAAGCTGGCCAAGCTTCAGGAGGTGAACGCGCTGGCCGCCAGCTTCCGCGAGGCGCAGGCCAACCGGCAGTCGGTGGAGCAGCAGCTCACGTCCAGCAACGTGCAGCTCATCACCTACATCGAGGACAAGGCCACGCTGGCCGGCCTCCAGGTGCCCAACATGACGCCCAAGGGCGAGGTGGGCCTGGGGGACGGCAAGATCGTGGAGAGCTCGGTGGAGCTGACCTTCACGGACGTGGACCTGCGCAGGCTGACGGACTTCCTCCAGACGGTGGAGAGCGGCCCGGGCGTGGTGAAGGTGAAGCTGCTGCGCATCGAGCCGAGGCCCGCGTCGGACACGCTGACGGCGTGGACCACTGTCGCCACCTACCGGATGAAGCCCTGACCCATGTCCTCTGACTCCAAAGCCGTCCGCTGGAAGGTCCTCCTCGGCTACGCCGCGTTCGCGGTGGTGGCCTTCGTGGTGGGCCTGCTCATCACCTTCCCGTACGACGCCATCCGCAAGCGGCTCGTGAGCGAGGCCGCGCAGGCCGGCCTCGCCGTGCGCATCGGCTCGCTGCGCCCGGGCCTGTTCGGCATCACCGCCACCCAGGTGCGCGTGAGCCAGCCGCCCCAGCCGCTCAGCGCGGAGACGCTGGCCTCCCTCAGCCGCGGCGAGGGCGGGATGCTGGGCGCCGCGGAGCTGGGCGAGCCGCTGGTGCTGGAGAGCGTGGCGCTGCGCCCCGCCCTCTTCCCGCCGGGCATCGCGATGCGCGCCAGCGTCATGGGCGGAACCCTGAGCGCCTCCGTGGGCCTGCTGGGCGACACGCGCGTCAAGGCGACGGCCAGCGGACTCAAGGCGTCCGGCGGCAACCTGCCGGCCTTCACCGGCATGGATATGGAGGGCGAGCTGAACGCGGCCCTGGCGCTGACGCTGCCCAAGAGCGGCGCGCAGGCGGACCTCTCCCAGGCGAGCGGCGAGCTGACGGTGGACGCCAGGAACCTGGTCATCCAGAGCGGCAAGGTGGCCATCCCCATGGGCGGCGGCTCGGCGGTGCCCATGGACCTGCCGCGCATCGACCTGGGCGCGCTCAATGGCCGCATCCAGTTCGACAAGGGCTTGGGCACGGTGGAGTCGCTGCGCCTGAAGAGCAACGACCTGGAGGCATTGGCCACCGGCACGCTGAAGCTGGGCAAGCGGCTGGAGTACAGCGAACCCGGCATGGACGTGAATATCAAGTTGGACCCGGAGTTCCAGAAACGGCTGGGATTGATGGGTGCGAGCGTCACCATCCTGCCGCCGGACAAGAAGGACCCCAGCTTCCGCGCCGCGCGGCTCGCGGGCTTCCTCAACCGGCCGACCTTCCTCCCGCGCCGTTGACGGCTCGCGCCCCCGCGCCCACCGGGGCGCGGGGTTGAAAGGCGAACACCAGGGCGTGTAAAGGCCTGACGGTCTGTACTGCGCAAGAGGGCTGGGATGCCGGAGCTGGTGTTCTTTCGTCGTGGCGAGGAGGTGTTGCGGGTGGCGGTGGACCGGGCCCGGCTGGTGCTCGGGCGCGGGGAGCACAGCGACGTCGCCATTCCGGACCCCGAGGTGAGCCGCCTCCAGGTCGCGCTGCTATGGGACGGCGAGCGCTGCCGCGTGGAGGACCTGTCCGGCAAGGGCACCACCGTCGCGGGCCAGTCCATCACCCAGGGCGAGCTGACGGACGGCGCGGACCTGGCGCTGGGCCAGTGGCGCGCGGTGTTCCGCCTCAGCGGCGGAGGCGAGGGCGCGGACGTCGCCACGGAGGTGGGCCACACCACGTCCATCCAGGCCCCTGACACGCAAGCCCCGCGGTGGCAGCCGGCCCAGGTGCGGGTGAAGCAGGGCCTCAACGAGTCCGTGCACCGCTTCACCGGCGAGGGCTTCATCGCGGGCAAGGACCCGGCCTGCGACCTGGTGCTCCAGGACCGCTTCGCCTCCAGCCGGCACCTCAAGGTGACCCGGCGCGACGGCGTCTTCCACGTGGTGGACCTGCGCTCCACCAACGGGACGTGGCTGGGCCCGGTGCGCATCTTCGACGCCGAGGTGACGCTGCCCACCGTGCTGCGCGTGGGCGAGACGGAGCTGGTGCTGGAGCCCGCCGCCTCCGTGACGCGCAAGGAGCCCACGTCCTTCCACGGCATCATCGGCGGCGACCCGTCGGTGCGGCAGCTCGCGGAGCTCATCGAGCGCGTGGCGCCCTCCTCCGCCGCGGTGACCATCCTCGGTGAGTCCGGCACCGGCAAGGAGCTGGTGGCCCGCGCCATCCACGCCTGCTCGCAGCGGGCGAACCGGCCGCTGGTGCCCGTCAACTGCGCGGCCATCTCCAAGGAGCTCATCGAGAGCGAGCTGTTCGGCCACGAGAAGGGCGCCTTCACGGGCGCGCTGGGCACGCGCAAGGGCGCCTTCGAGGAGGCCGACGGCGGCACGCTGTTCCTCGACGAGATTGGCGAGCTGCCGCTGGACCTCCAGGCGAAGCTGCTGCGCGCGCTGGAAGGCGGCGAAATCAAGCGCGTGGGCGCCAGCCGCCCGTCGACGGTGGACGTGCGCGTGGTGGCCGCCACCAACCGGGACTTGCTGGCCGCGGCGCGCGAGGGCCGCTTCCGCGAGGACCTGTACTACCGGCTCTGCGTCATCCCCCTGCACCTGCCCCCGCTGCGCAGCCGCAAGACGGACCTGGGCGCCCTGGCCGAGCACTTCGTGCGCACCTACGCCCCGCGTGGCCAGACGGTGCGCTTCACGCCCGCCGCGCTGGAGCGGCTCCAGCACCACGCCTGGCCGGGCAACATCCGCGAGCTGCGCAACGTGGTGCACCGCGCGCTGCTCCTGCGCAAGGGCCCCCTCATCGACGCGGGGGACATCACCTTCGACCAGGAGCTGAACCGGGAGACGGGCATCGCCGTGCCGGAGCTGCCGCCGGGCATGACGCTGGAGCAGATGCTGGAGAAGCTGGAGCGGCAAATCGTCGAGGCCGCGCTTCGCCGGTACAACAACAACCGCGAGCGCGTGGCCCGCGAGCTGGGCGTGGCCCGCTCCACCCTCTTCAAGCGGCTGAAGGACTGGGGCCTCACGAAGCAGGACGAGCAGGAGTAGAGGCCGTCTTCCAGGGAGGTGGGGGTGTCAGCCGAACGACGCCCCGCCCCGGAAATGCGCACGCGGCGAAGCCTGGCCCCGAAGGGCGATAGACCCTTCCGCCAGCTCGTTCGTTCCATGCCCTATACGCCCATCCCCGGCGTGTCTGGAGGGCATCTGTCATGCAGGCATGCGCGCTTCCGCCGCTGTCCCAGTTGTATAGCGAGCACCGACCTCGCGCGTTGGCCATTGCCCGGCGCATCGTCGGTGACACGGCCGACGCGGAGGACGTGGTCCAGGACGTCTTCGCCCGGCTCGCCCGGAGCGCGCCGGGCTACGGCGGCCGCGCGGCGTGGAGCACCTGGCTGCACCGGGTGATGGTGAACAGCAGCATCAACTGGCTGCGGGCGCGCAAGCGCAGGGACCGCTTGAGCCACGAGGCGCAGGAGCCGCTGTCGCCCGAGGCGCTCGCCGTGGGCGCGGAGATGGAGCGCCACTTCGGTGAGGCCCTGGAGGAGATCAACGAGCAGCAGCGCCAGGTGCTCTACCTGCGCGAGGTGCGCGGCCTGAGCTACCCGGAGATTGCCCGGCTGCTGCGCATCCCCGAGGGCACGGTGAAGAGCACGCTCCACCGCGCCCGGCAGCGCACGCTCTCCCTGATGGAAGAGCGCGGCCAGCAGCCCTGAGCGCGGGCGGGCTCAGTCGTCGCTCTTGCTGCCGACGAACTGGTCCGCCTTGTCCTTGAAGAGGACGTTGAAGCTGGTGAGCGAGCCATAGACGCGGGTGATGTAGCTCTGCAGCTCCACCTTCTCCGCGTCGGACAGCTTCGGGTGCGCGTTGAGCTTCTGCTCCAGCACGCGCAGCCGGTCGCGCACCATGACGACCTTGTGGAACAGGCTGTCGATGGGCATGTCCTTCGGCTGGAGCTCCGCGTTGGCCGGTATCAGCCGCAACGTGCCGCCCTCCCATTTGTTGGCCAGGGGCGGCGCGTCCACGATGCCGGACGCCTCCCGGAAGATGTCCATCAGCTCTTCACGCGTCATGCTCAACCCTTCCAGGTCCACCACGTCATTGGGGTCCGCGCGGCGCCGCACCACCACCGGCGCCACGCTGCGCGCGGTCCGCGTCCGCGCCGGTTCCGCCGCCACGGGGGCCGCGCTGCCCCGTGGCGAGTACTTGTCACAGGTGGGCGCGGACGGCGGGAACAGCCCCCGCCACGAGTGCAGCCGGCAGGCCCCCACCCAGCCGCGGCGCTCGTCCACCGACTGCGGGCTGAACAGCTTGCAGTTCCCGCACACGCGCTCCTCCGGCTTGAAGGCCGGGAAGGGGGGCGGGCCGCCGGCCGCGTCCGACATCAGCGAGGCTCCCCCGCCACCGGCCGGCCCTTGCGCACGCCCAGTTCGCGCAGCAGCGCGTCCGCGTCCTCCACCTGGTCCAGCATCCAGAGGATGTAGCGCACGTCCACGTTGACGTTGCGGGCCACGTCCGGGTTGTAGCCGAAGTCGTTGGCCACGTTCTCCCAGACGCGGTCGAAGTTGACGCCCACCAGCTGGCCCTTGCCGTTGACGGTGGGGCTGCCGGAGTTGCCGCCGGTGGTGTCCGCGTCCGCGAGGAAGTTCACCGGCACGTCCTTCAGGCGCTTGTCCGTCCACGCGCCGAAGCGCTTCGCCTCGGCCACCCGGGAGACCTTCTCCGGCACGTCGAAGGGCTCCGCGCCCGTGTGCTTGGCCAGCATGCCCGCCAGCGTCGTCTGCGGCGTGTAGACGGCCCCGTCACGCGGCGAGTAGCCCTTCACCTTGGCGAAGCTGACGCGCAGCGTGCTGTTGGCGTCGGGCGCCACCGGCTTGCCCGCGTGCGCCAGCACCGCCTTGCGCCACTCCGGCCGCAGGCGCATCGACGCGCCCTGGCGGCGGTCGCGCACCTCGTCGAACTCTGCCTGCTCCTTCGCCAGGTCCAGACCGAAGGCCAGCAGCGGGTCCTTGCGGGCCTCGAGCTGCGCCACCGACTCGCCGGCCATCTTCATGCGCTCTTCCAGCGTCAGCACCCGGGTGCCCGCGTACATGGCGTCAATCTTCGCCAGGACGTCCTTCTCGGAGAACGCCTTGCCGAAGTGCTTGTCCACCGCGGCGATGCGCGCGTCCGCGCCCAGCGCCTGCGCGCGCCGCACGAAGGCCAGCAGCAGCTGCTTCTCCGCCGGGAGGAAGACGTTCTTCTGCTCGCGCTCCAGCCGGTCCTGGATGCGGACGTGCTCGCGCTCCATGTACTCCGGGCGCCGCTCCAGGTCCGGCTTCGCGCGCTCCGCGGCCAGCCGGGCCACCGTCATGGCCAGCGCGGGGCCCCGCGCCAGCCGCGACGACGCGGACAGGAGGAACTCCCGCTCGAAGGACTTCGCGATGGCGGCCTGCTCGACGAGCAGCGCGGCGCGGGCCTCCAGCGCGGGCTGCCACTTCGCGCCGGCCTTCTGCGCCCACACGGCGACGGCCGCCTCGGCGTCGCGCTGCTTCTCCACGATGCGGCCCCGCTTCAGGCCCGCGAGCTGTCCACCGGCATTCTTGTAGACGTTGTGCAGGCCCTTGAGCTGCGAGGCGACGGCAATCTTGCCTGCGGCGTCCTTCTCCCCCACCGACTCCAGGATGCGGATGGCCTCGCCGTACACGTCACGGATGCTGGGGTAGAGCCGGGACTCGCGCTCCGCCATCTCCTCCGCGAGCAGCGCGCGGTACGTCATGCCCGGATAGCCCAGCACCATGACGAAGTCGTCGGGCTTCACGCCCTGGGTGGCCAGCGGGAAGAAGAACTCCGCCTTGTAGGGGATGTTCTTCTCGCCGTAGGGCGCGGAGCTGCCATCCGGCGCGGTGTACGCGCGGAGGATGGCGAAGTCACCGGTGTGGCGCGGCCACATCCAGTTGTCCTCCTCGCCGCCGTACTCGCCCACCGCGCGCGGGGGCGCGTAGACGAGCCGCACGTCGGTGAGCTCCACCGCGTCCACCAGCGTGTAGTTCACGCCACCGTCGAAGCTCGCCACCCGGCAGCGGGTGGCGGGGCGCTTCTCGCACTCGGCGACCAGCTCCTTCTCCTTGCGGTCGATGGCCTTGTAGCGCGTGATGTCGTCCGCGCCCTCGGGCACCGCGGCGAGCACGTCCCGGGTGACGTCCGTGAAGCTGCGCGGCACCTGGATGCGCGAGCCCTTGCCGGGAAGCTCGTCCTCCCGCTTCGAGGCCAGGAAGCCCTGGGTGATGAGGTCGCGCTGGGGCGTGCTGTGCTCCTGGATGACGCCGAAGGCGCAGTGGTGGTTGGTGATGACCAGGCCGGTGGCGGAGATGAAGGCTCCCGTGCACCCACCCACGTTGACCGCGCCCGCGAGCAGGCCGGTGCCACGCTTGGGGTCCCAGAGCTTCTTGGGCGGCAGCTGGAGCCCCTGGGCGCGCAGCCATGCCGGGTCCAGCTCCAGGACCTGCTGGGGAGTCCACTTGCCTTCCCCGGCCAGAGCGGGGGCAGCCACGAGCGACAGGAGGAGGAGTGTCTTCTTCATGGTGTCCTCTCCCTACTCCGTCCGGCGCCCGCATGCGAACCCCCTTTCAATGGAAGCACCGAGCGCCGGAGGCCGGGCTTTTTCGTGGAAGAGGAACCGGGATTAAGTGTTGGGGTGTCCCAGGAGGGGAGCGACGGATGCGGACCGCCAGCGGTGCACAGCTCGACTTCGGCCGGTTGGCCCTGCTCGCCCTCATGCTGGGCGTGGGCTGGTATTTCTGGGATTCGCCCGCGCTCTGGCCCATGAAGGTGCTGGTGGTGATGATGCACGAGAGCGGGCACGCCCTGGCGACGCTGCTGGTGGGGGGCTCGGTGGACCGCATCCACCTGGCGGCCAACGAATCGGGCGCGTGCCTGTCGCGCCTGCCGCCAGGCGCCCTCGCCCAGATTGCCGTCTACTCCGGGGGGTATCTGGGGAGCGCGGTGGCGGGGGCCGGGCTGCTGCTGGCCACCTTCCGCTTCCGGCTGCGCCGCTGGGTGCTGGGCACCGCCAGCGTCTGGCTGACCGTCATGGGTGTGCTGTACGCGGGCGACGGCTTCACGCTGCTCTTCTGCCTGGGCACGGCCGTCGTCCTGGGCCTGGGCGCGAAGTTCCTGCCGGATGGGCTGGTGGATGCGCTGAACCTGTTCATCGCGGCGTTCACCGCGCTGTACGCGCTGTTCGATCTGCGCTCGGACCTGTGGAACAGCGCCGTGCGCGCGCAGAGTGACGCGGCGCTGCTGGCGGGTCTCACGTGGGTGCCCGCCGTGGTGTGGGCGGCGCTGTGGTCGCTGCTCGCCATCGGCCTGCTCGCGGTGGCGGCGTACATGTCGCTCCACGCCCGGCCCCGAGGGGTGCAGCTGCCCTCCGTCACGGCGCGGCGGGTGTAGCGCGCTCCGCAAGGGACTCATCACGAACGTCTGCCCCCCCAGGAGGTTGCCACGTTGGAACCCACCCGGATAGGTTGGAGTCCCATGCGCGCTCCCCTGTTCATCAGGTGCTGCATCCTTCTCACCCTGGCGACATTGCCAGCACAGGCAAGGAATCCAGCAGACACGCTGACGATCCGGACCCTCCAGGTTTCAGACCACCCACGCCAGGAGGCTCAGTCCATCTACGTCTCCGGGCAGGTCGTGACGGCCCTCCGCTTCGAGAAAGAGATTGAGCCCACGAAGACGAAGCTACTGGCATGGGAGGGCCGTTTCAAAGCCCCGCTCATGGGCAGCCAGATGGTGGTCCTGGAGCCTCTGCGAGACCTTGATACTGGCGAAGCAATCCCCCTGCTCGTGACGCTCGTTGACGGAACAGGGTTCACGTTCCTGGTGAAGCCCAGGAGCAATGAGGAATGGGGTTGGACCGACTATCAGGTCAATGTGTTCAATGACCCCAACAGCTACGACGCGGTCCTCTCCTCGCTCCACAACGCGCTCAAGCGTGAGCGCAAGCTCAGTGAAGAGAACCAGCGATTCAAGCAGGAGGAGAACTCCATCGACCATGCCTACGCGACGCTGCTCGCGAACGGCCAGGTCAAGCAGACGCCCTTCCACCGTGAGTTGTTCTTCCGGCCGAAGAACGAAGACATGGACATGATCGTCGAAGTGTTCTCGGGCCCTGGGAAGGCAGCGGTTCTCATTCACCTGACGAACACCGACTACGGAGGCCCTTGGACCTTCGATGGTGCCTACCTGACCCGGGATTTCACCCATCACACGGCTCGCCCTTTCGCGATCCGGATGAACCGGCCGCAAATCGTTCCCGGGCAGTCGGGGAAACTCGCGGTCGTGGTGGACAAGAGCGCCTTCGAAGTGGAAGGTCAGCTCGTCGATCTCGCCCTCCAGATTTTCAGAGGAGATGGCCAGCTGCAGGTCGCCGTGGCGATGGATCACACGCTCGTTCAGAAGTAAAAGCGGCATTCATGCCCGTCAGCAAGCCGCTCCTGGTCAGCCTGACTGTCCTGCTTACCGCGTCCGTCGGGTGCCTCAGCGGTGGGGTTGGCTTGCGCCCGGATGGAACGCCCGGGCCGCAGGAATGCTCCGGCGAGGCGAAGCGAGTCATGGAGGCGCTGAAGCTCCATGTTGGGGATGCAGCCCTGGTGGAGCTCGACGCGAACCAGCTCAGGAGCAAGCGCGTCACGCTGTATGACGGGCCCATTGAGAGCGTCCTGAAGGACGACTTCGGGACGTTGGAGCCGACGACCCGACTGTACGGACACGTCTGGACGGGAGGCCCGCAGGTCGTCATCCGGTACTACGAAGCCCACCGGCCCGGCAGCGCGAAGCTCCCTATCTGCGCGGTGGCCCGGCTCAGCTACGACCAGATGCGCAAGCGGCCCGAGTCAAAGCCAGGAACCGCCATCCTCGACGGCTCTGTCGCTGCGGCCTACATCGTCGATGCATTTCGGTGAGCGTGGCTGTTGCCACATACGTCTCTTCCAGTCCGCTTGAGCCAACAGTGGGCTGCCTGCTGACCGTAGCAGCGCATCCATCCCGTGACGGCAGCCGGGTGCCCTCCGTCACGGCGCGGGCGCGGCGGGTGTAGCGCGCCGGGGTCATACGGTGTCCCGCCGGGCACAGCGGCCCCACTCGGAGTCGCACAGCCGAGGCGCGCGGGTTGTCACGTGGGTGCGGCCTCACCATATCCAGGCTCCCGGCACGTCCTGCTTCGTCGAGCTCCGAGCGCGCCGGCCACCCAGCCCGCGAGCGGCCCTGGACGCGGCACGAGGAGAGACGATGAACCGCCCTGGTAAGTGGCCCGCGTGGCTCCCCGGAGGACTCCTGCTGACCGGCCTGTGCGTCGCGGGCACAGCGGCGACCACCGTGGCCGGTTGCGCATCAACGCCCAGCAGCGCAGCCCCCGCGGGCATCTCTCTTTCGCCCGTCCCCCTCTACGGCAAGTTCGTCTGGCACGACCTCGTCACCGACAACCCCGCTGCGGCCAAGCGCTTCTACAGCGAGCTGTTCGGCTGGGAGTTCACGGACATCCGGGGCGGCCGCCGGCCGTACTCGCTCATCCGCTCCCAGGGCCGCTGGATTGGCGGCATCGTCCATCCCGCGAACGCCGCGGAGAAGCGCGAGGGCGCGGTGTGGCTCGGCTACGTCTCCGTGCCCGACGTGGACCGCGCCGTCGCCGAGGTGGGCGCGCAGGGAGGCAGGACGCTCGATGGCCCGGTGGACGTGGGCGACATCGGGCGCGCCGCCGTCGTCTCCGACCCG
>Ga0182745_1001667_pt1 | contig 21050 bp, 17 predicted proteins | sample eDN3rd30CKraftBY_FD_128523 | JGI IMG/M metagenome (GOLD analysis project Ga0182745, IMG submission 128523) | Enriched backyard soil microbial communities from Emeryville, California, USA - eDNA 3rd pass 30_C Kraft BY (version 2) (version 2) | ecosystem: Environmental > Terrestrial > Soil >...
ACGACGGTTCGCACGATATCCATGTCCACTATGCTATAACGGGGGAAAATCACATGCAAGATCGGACCCACGGCATTCCTCCCACCCCTGAAGGGGTGGGCTTCCTGCCTGGTGCTTCTGTGAGTGAATTGAATGCTTGACGAGTTGCTTCATTACTATAACGGCGAGCTCGCCTACCTTCGCGAGCTTGGCGCGGAGTTCGCTCAGAAGTACCCGAAGGTCGCGGCCCGACTCCTTCTGGAAGCCGACAAGTGCGAGGATCCGCACGTCGAACGGCTTCTCGAAGGGGTCGCCTTTCTCACCGCGCGGATCAGGCACAAGCTCGACGATGAATTCCCCGAGATTACCGACTCGCTCCTGAGCATCGTCTATCCGTACTTCCAGCGGCCGCTCCCCTCCATGTCCGTCGTGCAATTCATGTTGAATCGGGCTCAGGCCAACCTGACGGAAGGCTTCACCATCGAGCGCGGAAGCCGGATCAACTCCCGTCCGGTCGGGGGCGTTCCTTGCCCCTTTCGTTCGGTTTATCCCGTGAATCTCTGGCCGCTCGAGGTCAAGGCGGCCCGGCTCGACCCTGATCGGGTGAATGTGCCCGGTAAACCCCCGCGCGCCGTGTCGCTTCTTCAGCTCTCGATCGCCACGATCGGCGGAGTGAGCCTGTCTCAGCTCAAGCTCGATCGGCTCCGCTTCTTCCTCGACGGCTCAGGCCCACTCCCTTATAGCCTGTACGAGCTCATCCTGAATGATGTTTGCCAGGTACAGATTCGAACACCTATGCAAGATGGGAGATATGAGTCGATCGTACTCCCACCGGACGCGATTAAACCCGTTGGCTTCGAAGCCGACGAAGGTATGGTCGACTTCCCAAATCGCTCCTTCATGGGATATCGGCTGATCCAGGAATACTTTTCTCTTCCGGAAAAATTCCTCTTCTTTGATATCACGGGTCTTGAAGCGATCGCGGGTAAGCGGTTCGACCAGTCGATGGAGCTCATGTTCTTCCTGAACCGAGCTCCTCGCGAAGATTTCCCGCTTCAACCCGAAAACTTCCGGCTCGGATGCACTCCAGTCGTCAACCTCTACAAGACTGTCGCCGAACCAATCGCCCTGAATCAGACGCAGTACAAATACCGGTTGATTCCCGACATTCAGCGCCAGCTTGCCACCGAGGTCTATGAGGTTGAACGGGTCACGAGCCTGAGTGGGTTTCTAGACGAGCCAACTCACTATGAGCCCTTCTATTCGATTCGGCACGCAAACGCAAACCCTGGAATGCAGGCCTACTGGTACGCGACCCGGCGCACCTCGAACGTCAAGGATGATCCGGGAACCGAGGTGGAACTTTCCTTCGTTGATCCGAACTTCAATCCTCGACTCCCCGCGAGCGAGACAATCACCGTTCATCTCACCTGCACCAATCGCGACTTGCCCAGTCGGCTCCCCTTCGGTGGTGAACAGGGGGATTTCGAGCTCGAGGGGCAAGGGCCGGTCAGCCGGGTTCGTTGCCTGCGTAAGCCAACGCGACCTCTTCGGCCGCCGCTTGGTCGCGGTGCTCAGTGGAGACTCATCTCGCTCCTCTCCTTGAACCATCTCTCCCTCGTCGATAGTGAGGAAGGGCTACATGCGCTCCAGGAATTATTGCTCATCCTGAATTTCGCGGATACCGCGGCCTCTCGCCAGCAGATCGCCGGAATCACAAAAGTTTCGAGCCGACGCGTACCCGTCCGAACCGGGCGACGGATCGGCAGTGCGGTCTGCCTTGGGACCGAGGTCGAGCTGGAATTTGATGAGACGCATTATGTAGGGGGGGGAGCCTTCTTGATGGCCAGCGTTCTCGAGCGCTTCCTCGGCCTCTATACCTCAATCAACTCGTTCACCAGGCTGGTGGCCAGAATCCGCCAGCGCGAAGGGATTCTGAAACAATGGCCACCCCGAGCAGGCGAGAAGAGCCTTCTCTAGACAAACTCCTGTTCGACGAGCCGTATCGCTTCGATTTTTTTCAGGCGGTCAGACTTCTCGCCCGGCTGCGCCCCGAGCGCGCGGTCGTCGGTCGGGAGGGGCCGGCGGACAAGGAGGTCGTCAGGTTTCAAGCCTTCCTCTCCATGTGCTTCCCAGCAAGTTCGATCCAGTCGCTCGAGTACGCGGAGGAACCCGCGCATCCGCCTGAGATGACTGTGAACTTCATGGGCATGACCGGCCCCTCGGGGGTGCTCCCGCATGTCTATACCGAACTGCTGATCGAGCGTTCTAAACAGGGAGACCGCTCACTCGCCAGCTTTCTCGACCTGATCAATCACCGTCTGATCTCATTGTTCTACCGCGCGTGGGAGAAGCACCACTTCATCGTGGCGCGCGAACGGGGCGAAGATGAACCGCTTGCTCGGCACCTCTTCCGACTTATGGGGTTCGGCACGCCTGCGTTGCTGAACCGCCACGACTTTCCCGACGCCGCACTTCTGCCTTACGCCGGTTATTTCGCGCGCCGCGTGCGGCCGGCCGTGGGACTCGAGAGTTTACTCACCGACTATTTCGGGCTGCCCATTCGGGTTGAACAGTTCGTTGGTCGTTGGCTTCAACTCGGTCTTGAAGATCGATCGAAAATCGGCGCATCGGGCCGGAACAATGGGCTTGGTACCTCATTGCTCCTGGGAAGCCGGGTCTGGGATGTCCAGGGGAAGATCCGGATCAAGGTAGGCCCCCTTTCCCTTGCCAGTTTTCAATCCCTCCAACCAGATACCCCCGGGTTTCGGGCGCTTACCCAGTTCGTTAGGCTCTACGTGGACATGGAATTCGAGTTCGACGTGCAGCTTATCCTCAAGGCCGAGGATGTTCCCCCCTGCCAGCTTTCAGCCCAACAAGGAGCCCGGCTGGGCCGCTCCGCCTGGTCCCGGGCCAATCCGTTGATGGAAGACGTAAAGGATGCCATCTTCGCGTCGGGAGTTTAGACCCGGCGCGGGGATCCTCGACGCTGAGAGCGAACCCACCTTGGTGTTGACGTCGACTTGATTGAGGATCTCCAATCCAAACCACGAATGGTTGGGGTCGGGAACAAGCCAGCGTCTCTCAGGAAGACTGGATCGCATTCGGCTCCCCGCGCCGAACTTGCTATTGAAGAGGGCCTTCGGAATCCCCGGATGTCAATTAATCAGAACGGTTGGAAAGCCCATGGCGATGGTGCCGCCGTGCGCGGTGAGGTCTCCCATGCGGGCGGCGGGCATTCCGTTGATGAGTACCTTGAAACTTCCCAGCGCGATCACGTCGGGGGGACCAACGCAAACGGCCATATCGCCGACCCGGGCAGCGGGCATTCCCCCGATGAGGACCGTCAGCCCCCCCGGGGGTAAGATCGGCCCCCCCACGTGGGGTACTAGAACCGTCACGAGTGCGCAGACGTGCATGTCTCCAACACGAGCAGCGGGCTGTGGCATGGTATTTAGTCCCAGTTAATAACCGGCCGTTTCGTTGTACCGGTAGAGGCTTGATCCTGAGTCCGCACGGGTTCTTCGGCCCGTTTGCTAGGCCCGCTCCAACGTTGGACCCCCTTGGCCACCTCGACCCCAAGCTCAAAATAATGGCGGTATTTCTCAGAGGCTTTTTCGGGCTCGGAGCGGACCGCGGCGAGCATGACCGACCCTGCGACGCCATGGGCCGAAAGGTCGTCCGCGGGAGGGACGACGGGCACGTTGGGGGGGGCCAGGCTTCCTTCGTACCAGAACGCGGCGGCGGCCGCGCAACCCGCGGGCGTTCCTAAACCGGCTGCCTCATAAGCTTGTTCGGCGGCGCGTCGACGTTCTTCAGTGGGGTCGGCACACCACTGTTCCGCCGCGTCCAATGCCGCGTGTTCCGGCAAAGGCGCCCCCTGCCCCATCGACACCTTGGCGCACTGACAGGCCCACCAGATCGCCTCCCGCTTCTGGAGCGCGTGTGACCAGAACCGGACACCATCGACATACTCTTCCTTGTCGCTCAAGAGCTTCAGGAATTGTCGAGACGTTAGCTCGTCGTTGAGCAACGCACGCGCGGAGTCTCCCATCTCCAGGGTTTGGCAGATATCAACAGGCTGCTTATCGACGAGATACGGAAGAGCTTCCTCACTCATGTTGAGATCCGAGCCTATCACTTGGGTTGAATCGTGGTCCTAAACGAAGGTTAGCCGATCATGGTGATCCCGCCCTTGGCCTGGAGCATGGCAGTCCCCTGGACTTGGGTCATCAGGCCTTTCAGCTCGGTTTGGACCTTGCCATTGATCGAGATCATCATTCCTTCAATCTTAACACCCGTTTGATCGATCTTGACACTACTTTGGCCAACCTTGAGCTCGATGGACTGAAGCGCCTCGGTCTGGCTCTTGCCCATGTTCAGCTTGGTCGTCTGATTCCCCATCTTAATTGTCAGGGTATCATTTCCCATGTCAATCTTGACGTCGCGGTTTCCCATCTTGACCTGATGGGTGTCGTTCCCCTGTTTCACGATCACGTCCCGATTGTTCTGGATCGTGACTTGCTCATTGTTCTTGACCAACTCGGTGCGGTTGCGGTCGATCGTGATCGTCTGGTCGCGGTGAACTTTCAAGTCGTCGTCGTTTTCGACGACGCGATGAAAGTCCTTCTCGGCATGGAAATAAATATCCTCCGACCCTTTTTTATCTTCGAAGCGGAGCTCGTTAAAATTCCCCGCGTTGCCGGCCTTGGTGCTTCTCGACTTGACCCCGCTCTGCGACTTGTTCGCGGGCAAGTCATAAGGGGGCATCATCTCCGCGTTATAAACACTTCCGATAATAATGGGTTGATCGGGGTCCCCTTCCTGAAAGTCGACAATCACTTCCTGGCCAATCCGGGGAATGTGGATCATTCCCCAGTTATTGCCGGCCCAGGGGGTGCCGACCCGCACCCAGCACGAGCTATCACCGTCGTTGCGCCCCTTGCGGTCCCAGTGAAACTGAATCTTTACGCGTGCATATTTGTCCGTGAAAATGTCTTCGCCGGCAGGGCCAACGACCACGGCGGTCTGGGTCCCTTGGACGACAGGTTTCACCGTCTTGCGCACGGGCCGATAGGTGAGGTCGGCCGGGATGCAACTGAACGTGTTTTCGTAGGCGGACTCCACTCCGCCATCCGAGGAACGATAGTTTTCGGATTGGCGAATCTGGTGACGAACTCCGGTGACGAGGTAGCGGCCATTCGCGTTGAAGTGGTTCTCTAGCACCACCATGTGCCCCGAGACAAAGTCGCGGCAGGTGCTCTCCCCCTCAATGAGCAAACTCCCCATCGCCTCTTCTTGCATTCGGATTTCCACGGTCCGACGATTGTCCTGAAAAATCTTCTGGATGTCGCTGGTTCGGTCTCCGCCACCAGGATTGACCCCATCGAATCGCTGCGCATACTGGCCAGGGTAGTCATAGATCTCTAACTTCTCATTATTGCCGATCTTCAGCTTGTGCTGGACTTGCCCCGCCGAAACGCTATCAATAATCTTCTGCTCCGCCTCCAGATGCTTGTGCGGCAGCTCAAAGCAGTGATCCCACAGCGTATACTGGCCCGAGCGAAGCTCCTGCGTCTTTTCCCAGGTCAGCACGAACTGCTCGCCATTGGCCAACTCCTCCGACCGCCCCAGCCACATCGATGCGGGACTGGGTAGCTCCGGAAAGCTCTTGGGCGAATTCGAGATCACCATCGTATGGCCGTTGGCAGCATGCTTGAAGAAGTAGCAAATGCCCTCTTCTTCCATCAGCCGACTGGCGAAGTTGAAGTCCGACTCCCGATACTGCACGCAGTAATCTCGAGGCTCAAAGTTGCCGTCCAGCTCGAATTTCAGGTTCAAGCCCTGGAGCACCTCTCTCAAAATCTCAGGAACCGACTTCTGCTGAAAAATTCGGCTCTGGAAAGATTTCGATAGGAACCAGAACTGGGGAACGACCTCCATGTAATACGTCGTGAAGGTTTGGTCGCGTGCTCCCTGGCTGACTCGGTTACAGATTCCGCTGAAATATCGGCGTGATTTCTCATTACGCAACAAATTGACGGTTACAGTTTTGCCGAGAAGCTGATCGAATGGGACCTCGGTGTCATTTGGCGCGAGGAACTCGAGCCGGTATTCGAAGAGCTGTGAAATGCCTTCGGTACCGGTAAACTCCGCCATGACGAACGCGTCGGTCGCGAGCGGCGTCGTCACCGTCATGATCCGTTCCGCTTGCTGGTAAGTCGCCATTAATCGATTCCCCGCCTTCGTATTGGCCTTCTGTTCTTACGGCCTCAGCCCGGGTGATTTTCACATGCGCGGAACCATCACGCAAGCAAGACCCGCACGACCCACCCCTATCCCCGCTCAGCTTTGAACTCAGGAGACACAGTGAGGGCTGAAGGACTTACGGAATCCAGACGTCCTGTGACGGAGCCATTCGAAAGGTCTCGGGCACCACCCGAATCAAGGCCCAATTCGTGTGAGGACGGGGCGTTTGGAGGCCACCCGGCAAGACTTGGCGAGTTCCGCGATCGGCCGGGCCGATTTCGAGAGATCGTGAGAGCCCTAGACGCTTGCCAGCTACTCACTCATGCCTGATCATGGCCCCGTAACCCGGTCGACTGATCACGCGCAGGTGCGTGGAGGTTTTTTGAACTCATGAATACGGCTCACCCCAACCCCTACGACGAAGTCCCTTACGGCGACCACTATTTCCCGTTTACTCATCCGACGCAACTATGCACGCTTGCTCGCCTATTTGGGATTGACGCGACCGACGTGGAGTCTTGCCGAGTCTTGGAATTGGGATGCGCGAGCGGTGGGAATCTGGTTCCCATGGCCCTCGAACTTCCTCGGGCCAAGTTCCTTGGTATCGACCTCTCCGTCCGGCAAGTCGCCGACGGACAAGCCCTCATCGAACGACTCGGGCTCCGCAACCTTGAGTTGAGAGTTCTCAGCCTAACCGACGTGGACGAGTCGTTCGGCCACTTCGATTTCATCTTGTGCCACGGCGTTTTCTCATGGGTTCCCACCTCCGTCCGAGATAAAATTCTCGACATCTGTGCGAAGCACCTCTCCCCCAACGGGGTCGCCTATATTAGCTATAACACCTATCCAGGTTGGCATGGACGTGGAATCATTCGCGATCTACTAGGCTACCACGTCAACCGTTCAAACGTAACACAGGGCCAGCCACTGGAGCAGGTCGTCGAGGCCCGCTCGTTCCTGGACCGACTCACTCAGGTCGTCCCTGACCAGGACAGTTCGTTCGCTCGGATTCTGCGCACCGAGAATCGGGTCCTCAAGCAGGCGCCCATTCCTTACGTCTTCCACGAGCATCTCGAAGAAAACAATCAGCCGTTGTACTTCCATGAGTTCATGCGACTCGCCCAGGCCAAGGGGCTCGGGTTTCTGGCCGAGGCCAGGTCCGGAAGTATGATCGACAACCTCCCCCCCGAAGCGCGTCAGGCGCTCGAGGATTGGGCGAGCGATCCGATCAGTCGGGAGCAGTATCTCGACTTCCTCTGTAACAGAACCTTCCGTTACACACTGCTCACGCATGGAAATCTCAAACGGCTCGACGAACCCGACGCCTCACTCCTCGGTCAGCTCTGGTTCAGTACGAACCTCACGCCGACTTCGCCGAATCCCGTTGTCGAGACCGATTCCCCCGAGGAATTCGAGTGGGTGGATGTGGGAGGAAAGCTTGCCACGAATAACCCCCTCATCAAGGCGGCCCTGGTCGTCCTGTTTGAACACGCTCCCCAGGCTCTCGCGTTCGAAGCGATCTGGGAAGAGGTTCACAAGCGACTGGATCGAGGCTCGGAGTCCCCAACCAACGCGCCTGACGCTCCAGCGATCCTGAAGCAAGCACTCCTCCGCTGTTATCTTTCTTCGCTCATTCAGGCCCATTCCCGCCCGTTGGGGAGTATCACAGAGATTCAAGAGTGTCCCTTGACCTCCCCCCTCGCAAGAATCCAGGCCGAAACCGCCGACCAGGTACTCAACGTCCGGGGCAGGGTCGTGAAACTCGATCCCTTCGAACGACTCACTCTCCGCACGTTGGACGGACAGCACGATCGACCGGCGATCCTCAAAGCCCTAAAATCCTTCGTGGACCGGGGAGATTTTACCATCTATCAGGACGAAACTCCCCTTACCGACGCTGCCTTGATCGAGCAAATCCTACAGTCGGCGCTCGAACCCTGTCTCGAGCGTTTCTCCAGGCAATCCCTGCTACTCAACCCTGACGCGGGTCGGGATTAATCGTAAGTCCTCGATCCATTTGAAGCCGTACAACTGGCTTCTCATGAGGCAACGTCCGCCGATGAACGCGGGGCAATGGACCCTCCAACCCCCTTCTTCGCATGCCATGGAAGCGAGTACATGGGGGAGGGAAACGGTCTGGCTTCCAGGATTCAACCCTTCAAAAACTTCCCAATCGGGTCGAAGGCAACCTTGCGATTACACTAATGTGCCCGACCGACAAGTTTCGTGAACAACTCGCCGCTAAGCCGGGTGAGAGCCTCGATTCATGATCGCTTACCAGGTGATTCTTGCGGAAGCGAATCATGAAATCGCTTAGTGCAAATCGCATCCGCAAATCTCAAAGATGAACGAATCTCATAAATGTTATTACTCTGCACTGATCCGAAAGATTTCGGAGTAATTTCAAGAAGCGGCCCTTCCATTTATTCCGATCGCGGGGTAGGTTGCAAGGCGGTTCGGTTTTCAATGGAGAACCCCAACACGTCAGGTCTGACCGTGTCTCAAGGAGGACTCGTACATGGTTACTCCTCAGCGTGCATGGTCCTTCCGAAGCGACGGCCGAGCCGTCTTCGGACCGACCGCCATCCGATTCCTGTGTTTGGGGGCACTACTGGCTGGTGCCTTCCAACTTCATCATCGTGCGGACAGCATCGAGCACCAGGAACGCGTGCTTCGGGAACAGCAAGTCATCCTCGCGCGGACGCTCGGAGCGAGCGACCACACACCCAAGCCTTCATCGACGACTCTGGTTCCCCAGGTCGCGCGAGTCGAAGGGGGACTAAGCGAGAGTCAGCAAGCCCCTTCCTCTAAGATTGACCAGCCCGCAAGAGACCTCCAGGTCCAACCGGCCCTCTATTCACTGGATGCCGGCGGTTCGGCCCAGTCGGAACAGGGAGGGACGAAGGCCCATTGAGTCTCGGGTTTAGGCGGAGTCGATCTCGCTCGAATCATCCGACACAGCGGGACTTTGCCCATTCACGAGATGAATGGGGGGCATCAAACCAAGGGGCCGAGCACGACGGTTGCCGTTTCTTGAAGTTCGGCATGCACGGATGCTAACATCAAGGAATGGTACTGACGTTGGTGTGGTCAAGGTGAACGGAGTCCGAACGATGCGACGATCCGATCGACTGGGTATCGGGTTGGGCTTGGTGTCGACTCGCCAATTCCAATAGCGTTATTTCCGGTGGGCAGAGGAACCGAATACGGGGAGCCTGTCCACGCTCGCATCCGACCCCTCGGCTCACGTAAATCCGATTACCCCGCACACGATGCAGGCCTCCCGCCGCGACTGACCTTGGAACGTCGCTCAAGGTCATTGGGGGCCCGAAACCGGGAATCACGATCTGGCCGCCGTGGGTATGTCCCGCGACGACCAGGTCGATGCGCGACGTCTCACCAAGGCCGAACACGGCATCGGGTCGATGCGCGACCAGGATTCGGATATCACCACGTTCCGGATCGGTCTCGAGTTGGGAGATGACCGCCTGGGCGCGAGGAGACCAGGCTTGTAGCTCCACTCCCCCAAGCTTGATCCGTCGGTCCTTGATCTGAAGATCCACCAACTCGTTCTCGAGCAGCCGGATCCCAGCGGATTGCAGGAGCGACCCCAACTGGGGATGGGCCTGGTCCACGTCGCCTAGTACGAAGTAGACGCCACCGGGGGCGGAAAGTTTTGAGAGTAGCTCCGTGAAGGCCGGGCGCACCTCGTCGAACGCGCGGGGATCCCCCTGGAAGAGATCCCCAGGCATGAGGATCAGGTCGGGTTGAGTGGCCATAAGTCGGTCCACGGCCGAGTGCTCGTACTCGGTGACCTGGCGCGTCTGCAGATCGGTCAAGACGGCGATGCGGATAGGTTCGTTGCCTGTTCGGCTTTCATCGAGTTCCACACGCTGCTGTTCGAGTTTCAGCCGAAAGGGTTCGATCCAGGTAGAATAGAGTCCGACCATGCTCAGGCCGAGTCCCGCGAACGCCACCCGACGAACGCCCTTGCTCAGTTGGATCCGTCTCGGGGAGGCCCCTCGCGGAAACCAGAAATCCAGAACGAGGAGAATCGAGGCCACGGCTGGAACGACCACCACCAGATCGATGTAGACGAGCCGAATCAACCCGAACAAATTTAGGCCCATTAAGGCCAGAACGATGAACTTGGCCACGAAGGCAATCGAAACCCCAGCAGACGCGAGGAGGAGGTCGGGGATCGCGACCTGTGGACGGGTCTGCCTCCCGTTTTGATTGATCGACGTTCGTCCCCACAGCACAATGAGAAAGACCAATCCATCCACCAGCGAGGAGAGAACGACGAGCTGAGCGATTGAGGGCATTCGCATGCGTACGTAATCGTATAGGTTGAATGGGAGGACCCGGCCGAACGAGTGGCTCGGAAACGGAAGGCTGAGTGGCGGGTCTTGGCAACTCAGGTCCCTATTGGATCCTAGGCCGGAGTTGACCGGCCAACTGGGAGGATTGTAGCAAGTCGGGCAAGTTTCCTCTCAGAGTTCACTCCTCTCGGAAAATGAGCGGTAATGCCGCCCCTATCGTGAGCGAGTCGGTATGATCCATGCTGGTACAGAAGCTGGCACCCATGACAAATCGAATTGTGGGGAGGCTTTTGCCGGACGTGAGAGCAACACCGAGGACAACTCGCTGTGTTGGCCTTCTGGGACTCAGTGATTCGAGGGGGAAACCGAGTGATGGACATCTTTCGGAAAGATCTTTTCCAGGACCAGGTCATCTTGATTACGGGAGGTGGAACCGGGATCGGCCGGGGGATTGCCCAGGCACTTGCCGAGCACGGGGCCAACGTGGCCCTACTGAGCCGATCGGCGGACCACGTGGAGGGCGCCGCGGACGAGATCGCCAAGTCAACGGGGCGCCGGACTCTCGGTCTCGCCGCCGATGTGCGTGAAGCCGAGAAGGTTGATGCCGCATTGGCTCGCATCATCTCGGAGCTGGGCAGGCTCGACGCGGTAATCAACGGTGCGGCGGGTAACTTCCTCTGCGCCTCGGCCGACCTCTCGGCGAATGGCTACGGTACGGTGCTTGATATCGATGCCAAGGGGACTTGGAACGTCTCCAAGGCTGCTTTTCAGGCCTGGTTCAAGGAACATGGTGGACAGATCCTTTCCATTAGCGCAACGCTCCACCATGGAGGAACGCCTGGGCAGTTACATGTCGCCTCGGCCAAGGCGGCCGTCGATGCCTTGACCCGTACGCTTGCGGTGGAGTGGGGACCGCTCGGAATTCGCGTGAATGCGATCGCTCCCGGACCCATCAGCGACACGGAAGGTGCGCGCCGACTCTTTCCTGAAGCCGTTGCGGAGCGCATTCGAAAGGTCATCCCGACCAGGGCGTTAGGCCGAATCGAGGACGTGGTCAACCTCGCGCTCTTCACGCTTAGCCCCGCCGCCGCGAACCTGAACGGGGCGATTCTCGTCACCGATGGCGGACTCAGCCTAACGGGCAACTTCAGCCTCGTGGCTGATGCGTTACGACCTCGCTAACCCAGCCCCGCGGCGTGCACTCGTTGACCGAACTTCAATCCATGAGGTCTTCCATTTCAACCCAAAGCGTTCGACTCCCCAAAGGCGTAGCACGAGATTGGATTACCCGAACGTCCTCGAGCAGCTTGAATCCGCATCCCCCTCTCGTTGCGCTTGCTTAAGTACGTCGATCGTGATCAGCGTATAGAGAAGCAGGGCGATCATCATGTGCAGGCCCATGCCACGAGCCACCGGCAGCGCGCTCACCACGAGCGAGAAGCCGCCGCCAGACCACAGGAGCTTCCTTCGGTCGCCAAAATAAGTCAGCGAGGGGAGCAACCACAAAAAGTAATGATGCCAACAGATAGGTGTGCAGGCGAGCATAAGAATTGAGGTGAGGGACCCCAGGGCGAGGAGGGCGCGCGTCGAATGATTCTTGCGAACGGCCCAGGCACAGGCAAGCCACCCCACCACTAGGCTTAGGATCATTCCGCTCCAGACCCACCAGATCGTCTCGAAAGAGAGGAGATCCAGCGAGAGTGCGTGCAAGGGGGGGCGAGGTTCGATCCGACCCATTGTACGTGCCAGAGCGATCGGCAGGCTCTCGTTGTTCACGCGCAGGTCAGCGCCTCGCTCGAGTAGATGCCACGGCCTCTCGCGCTGGGAGAGCCAGTTGAACTGCTGGCGAGCCGCCAGCAACGCGTCGCTTGTTCCTGCCCCAGCCACGACGATTCCAATGCCGAAGAGGATCGTCAGCGCGATGCCCAACCAGAGTTGCCAGTGACGGGTTCGAGCGATGAGCGTGGCCCAATGGAAGATGGGCAGAATCTTGATCATTCCCGCGAGGCCCACCATTCCAGCGGCCACCAGGAGCCATCCTTGCTCCAAGGCGACAAGGCTCCAGAGCACGAGTGCCAGGTTGATCGGGTCGCTCTGCCCTAGTACGAGTGCATCAATCAGGAAAGGTAGCGAGAAGAGCCAGATTGGACCCTGTTCTCGAAAGCTTAGCCCGGAGAGAGCCTGGATCACCTTGGGTAATGTCGCGACCGCGACCATCGATAGCGCGGCCCAGACCGCGGACGCAAGCCAGAGAGGTAATGCCGCGATCGGTGCGAGCAGAACATGGAACGAAATGGGATAACGGGGTTGAGCTCGGACATGAAACTGGTGGGTTCGCCAGAGGGCCTGGGCCGCGTAATACGGATACTTAAAGTCGCTCCCGCGATTCGCGCCTCGATAAACCACGTAAAGGAAAAAGAGGGCGAGTCCAATAAACATCCACGCCCGACGATAAGTTGACACAACAGATCCTTCTCGCCGATCTCTTCAATCCCCTGCTGGATTGTTGCTGATCTCAACCCTGGCGGATCACCCTGGGCCCACGACCTAAGCGACCTTCGGAGAGTATAGCTCGGAAGAGCTTAAGTCAAGTGCTGACATTCTTGATTTTCGAGATATCACTATGTTTTGAGTTCGTGTGGCTCCGCGGGAGGTTGCTCACCGCGTCCACCAGCGAGGATCGTTAATGCTCGGGGTGGTTCTACCGGTCAAGGGGCAACTCGACCGGTTGCGACAGTGTCTCGTGGATCAGTTGCCGAAAGAGACTCGCTTGGTCTCGGATTTCGCGTTGAAGACGCAGGAGCAGGAGCATCGTAACGATTAGGGGTTAGCTCAGCTCCGGAGTGGAGGAAAGGCCGCTCAAATACGAGATGGAAAAGTGCCGCGACGCCCAGAACCAAGGGCGAAACCACCAGGAGCAGAGTCCAGAACCGCTCGATGTCGTGCAAACCAAGTTCACGAAGCCTGGAATCCGCCAGGGCCAGAAGCGGGTAGTGGACCAGATAAAGGCTGTAAGAGATGGAGCCGAGCCAGACGGCGAACCGCGATCCGAGCAAGGGAAGCAACGGAGGAATCGGACGTTGCGAATCCCATGTCGACCGCCGAGCCCAGCGCATGAGGAGCAACGCCGTTCCAAGCCCAACAAGGGGGTCGATTAATAGGAATTGCCTCCCTTGGCGAGTGGCACACCCCATTGCCAACCAGAGGCACCCAACCGACAGGACCCCCAGTGAGATGTCGAGCGAAATCGCCCCTCGTTGCCTGGATGCCGGTACCTGTGCACTCGAACCGAAGGCCGAGGCCATACCCAAGGCGAAGAGTCCCAGGAACCAGGGGCAGAGCTCCTGGATCGCTGAGTTTGTTAACGGCCCGGCCAGGGCCGCCACTCCGAAACCGACGAAAAACGCGCTCGCCACACAAGTTCTCATCCCCAACCGATTCCAGACAACAACCAACGCGGGGAAGCAAAGATAGATTTGCCACTCGGTGGCGATGCTCCACATGGGAGGATCAATCTTGTAAATCCAATGATTGCTGAGATTATGAAATAGTAAAACATGAGAAGTGACTATGCCGTTGCCAACGGACGGGAGGGCTCGGTCCCAGGGGACTCTTTGAGGTTTCGCCAGACCGGGGACGGCTTGAATGAGGACCAGGCTCAGACAGAGGGCAGCCAGGTAGGGAGGATAAATTCGGCGGGCGCGGCGCCAGAGAAAGGATCTCAGGTTGAGTCGAGTTCGACTCTCTGGGTTCAGAACGAGCGGTCGGGCTAGACAATAACCGGAGAGCACGATGAAGATCCCCACGACGGCATGCCCATGCCGGAGCAGGAATCGAACCGTCAGGAGAGGCTGACCGTGCAACCCAGCCGGTGACACGGCCAGGGCCGCATGATGCAGAAGGACATAAAGCGCGGCGAACCCTCTCAGCCCGTCAAGAAAGGGAAGCCTGTCTGGCGAAACTCGGCTCACGTTATCCTCGGTTGCCGAATATGCGGAGTGGGTTAACTTACCCGCCTCCTCTCTCAGCCCCATGGAATCCATTCACATTGTCGTTGTCGGTCCGCCTGGAGAGTATGCCCGGTGTCGCCGGATGAATCGAGTCCACTTTCAAGGGCAGACAATAGCGGCTGGAGTCCTTCTGCTTCTCCGATGGGTTCCCTTGCTCGGGCTTACTCACGCGAGACTTTTGCTCGTCAAGAACCGGAAGACCGGGTACAACTTCCCAGGATGATCTCAGGCGCCGGTTTCGATCTCCCCGAGACATCCATCGAGGGACTTGTCTCGAACCGTCTTCGGGAACTGCACCATGTTGACTCAGGATCCCATGTTCAGCGAGTTCCGGTTGGTGAATCAATCGACGGGCGACCCCGCGCTGTTTATCGACTTTCCGGGCCGGAACGACGCCCTCCTCTTTGATTCGGGCGAGAATGACTCCCTTCCTCTGCAAGTTCTAGGAGACCTGGAAGCCGTTTTTATTACACACCATCATGTTGATCACTTTATTGGTTTTGACCGAATTGTGCGAGCCAACCTGGACCGGGACAAGACCTTGAAAGTTTTCGGTCCCGATAAGACGATTCAGAAAATTTACAATCGAATCAAAAGTTATGAATATCAATTTTTCCCTTTCCAGAAGGTTATCATCGACGTTCACGAGGTTCTGGCCGACCGGATCCGATTTGCCCGGTTAGAGTGTACGCAGCGGTTTCCGCGGCCCAAGATTGTGGAGAGTGAGAGGAGCGGCCCCGTCATCTACCAGAACGAGGCCCATACGATCGAAGCGGTGCTTGTCGAACACACGGTCCCCTGCTTGGCCTACGCCCTGGTCGAAAAGCCTCAGGCCCGGTTTGAATACGCCCGCTTGGCCGGTTCGGGATTGGTCGAGGGAGGATGGATCGGCCAGTTGATGACCATGCTCCGGAAAGGGGAGGCTGAGTCAGCGCGGATCAAGGTCCATGGCACGGACTACACGTTGGGCGAACTTAAGGAGCGGCTCTGCTCGACCACGACAGGCGCACGCGTCGCCTATGTTACCGACACTTGCTGGAGCGAGGCCGTGCGGCCCGCCCTGATTCAACTTGCTTGGAAGGCCCAACGACTGTATTGCGACTCATTCTACGCCGAGGAACAACTCAAGCAGGCGGTGAAGCACAAGCACATGACCGCGACACAGGCCGCGAACTTTGCAACGGAAGCTAGCGTCAGTGAATTAGTGCTGATCCATTTCTCAACTCGGTACCAGGGAGACTATGACCGCCTGGTAGAAGAGGCACGGGCGAGCTTTCCGCGCGTTTCCGCGGAGATTCCGTTCGAGTTCAATAAGAAATCGCCGCGAGCGTCGAACTGAGGTTGAGACAGGTTGGACCCCTATCGCGAGGTGAAGGTCATGGACACTAGGGAGTCGGAACTCGAATCGATGGATGCATCTTCCGAAGTCGTGTCGGAAGAAGCTGGAACCAGCGAGTCGAGGCATGATCATGCCGGCATGGAAACGATGAGTGCCGCCACGGTGCTCGAACGCCTGCGCCTGGGTCAGCCCATCGAGCGAGTCAAGATTAACGACCTCCAGCTCAAGGGAGAGTTTGCTCAACCGGTCCGATTCCATCAGGTCAGCCTGTCCAACTTGACGGTGAAGAACGCAACCTTCGCTGAGCCCGTCACATTTGAGCGGTGCACCCTGGATCGACCCAAGTTCAATCGCCGGTCACATTATGAGAAAGGGCTGAGTTTCGCGAATTCCACGCTGGTTCGACCGGAGCTACGCAGACTGACCGTGAATGGAGTCCTTCGCCTTGATAACACGAAACTTAAGAGCCGGCTTTTGCTCGAGGCGTGTGTGATCAATGGTAAGATTAAGTTCTGGGATGCGAATTGTTCGGGATGGATGGAATTGAAGGATTGTGAGTTTTTTGATGAATTTGATGGGAGAAGTGTATGTATTGAGGAGGGGTTGGTCATTTCTAGATGTAAGTTCCACGGCAATGCGCTCTTCCGCGGGACGACCGTGCACAAGAAACTTCAGGCGGATGGCTCTTGGTTCAACGGCTTGCTGGATCTTTCCAAGGCGAAGCTCCACGACTTCGTTTATCTCGAAGGGATCGAGCAAGGAGAGAACCAGCGCTTCGCGTTCACCAACGCGCTCGCTGAGCGGATCCTGGTACGTCCTGAGCAGTTGAAAGGGCGACTAAAAAGCGAATGTGAAGGGAACCATGCTCAAGCGATGCAGGAGTACGGCCTCATCAAACGAGCTTATGAAGGGTTGCATCGCTATGAAGATGAAGATTGGGCCTTTTACCGGTTCAAAGTAAACCAGCGGCTTTGTAAGCAAAGGTCGTGGAGCAATCCCTGTTCCAAATTGTCCGGCTTCGCCGATTGGCTCTTGCTCGACCACGGCTGTGGATACGGAACCAACCCGGGCCGTGCGGTTCGTGCCGCCCTGCTGATCATTCTGGTGTTTACCCTGATCTATGCCTTGGGCATTGAATCCTTCCACATCGAATCAGGGGGAGCCCCCTTCGATGGTCCCAAGACGACCGTGGCAAACCGACTCATGGTGGGCGCGTTGACGAGCGTCTCAGCGTTCACTTCAGGATTTGGTGATTTGCGGGAGGCAGCGAAAGGGTGGATGAACGTAGCGCTTATCGCCGAGTCGTTGCTGGGAACATTGCTCTGGGGCTTATTTATCGTGGCATTCAGCCGCAAGGTCATCCGATGATGACCTTGCGCGACTGAATTCTCACTTGGTGGGAAAGCCTTTGCTCGCTACTTGCCCTGGTAAGTCAGGGTGAAGTCGTCGAATTTGATTTTTTTGGGGATATCGCCCGAAACCTTGAAGAAGGATTCGAGCATCTGGCCGACCGCGTCTTCGCTTACACAATAGTAATTGTGCTTTGCTTCACGCCGAGACTCGATCAGGCCGGAAACGCGCATCAAAGCGAGGTGATGGCTCACCGCGGGCTGGCTCTGGCCCATCCGGCCGCAGAGATCGGTGACATGAAGCTCGCCATGTTGTGCGAGCAAGAAGAGAATACGGAGACGAGTCTCATCGCTCAGCAGACGTGCGACTTGAACAAGCTCTCGGATCGAACGATCAACCTCACTCGGGCTCGTGGGCTGGGCTGCGCGGGGGGTTTTGGTGGCCTTCTTCGTCTCAGCGGAGGGCATAACTGATGTGTCCTTTCGATTCATGAGTGGTTCTGTTGGAATGGACAGACTTGAGAGCATAGATCATGCCAACCTCGCATAATCGGACCGACATGATGGCACCAGGATCACCTGACAGAGTGTTTTCTTTGTCGATACTCCGAAGATCAGCTCAATTTGCTCTCTGATTGAAAATCCACGAGATTGTCGCACTCTGTCCGCTTGCAAGGCATACTGAGTGCCTCGCAACGTGGTTGCGCGATGGTTCCAAAACTATGGTGAAGAGTTCATCGTAACGAACCATCTTGATCACGACATCTGTCGTTTTGCGAAATTTGAAGAGGCTTCGGATGGATCAGAAACTTGTTGAACTTCGGATTAATCCGCGTGGTCCAGGTCTGATAGATTCTCGTAAGGTCGGAACTCGAATAGTCCTGGCCATTTCTCTGCTCCTTTTCCTCGGCTTGGCTCGCGTCCACCGCTCTGCGATCGGCGGGGAGACTTCGTCCGCCAACTTGATTCGTGAAGAGAACCAGAAGGCGGGATCGACTGACTGGCAACTAACTCGCGTTCGGCCAGACAGCAAGCTCTTTCGGACTCCTTGGATCGAAGGATACTGCTCGCGGCAAAGTGTCAAGGCGGGTGAATCCATTGATATCCTCGTCTCAACTGATCCGGCGAAGCGATTCGAAATCGAAGTCTTCCGGATGGGATACTACGGGGGCCGAGGCGCACGCTTGATGACCAAGCTTGGGCCATTTGATGGGAAACCGCAGGTCATCCCCACACCTGGTGAAAAAGATCTTCATGAGTGCAAGTGGGATGTGTCGACGAGTCTGACCATTCCCAAGGACTGGATCAGTGGCGTGTACCTCGGACGCTTGACCACTTTGGCCGAGGAGGGCGAGCCCTACTGGCAGAGTTATGTCATTTTCATCGTGACGGACGATCGTCCCGCCGACATCCTGTTCCAGTGCTCCGACAACACCTGGCAAGCCTATAATCTTTGGCCAAGTCATTACTCGGTCTACTCTCACCCGAAGGGGAATCAGGGACCCTGGGCCGACGTCAGCTTCGATCGCCCGTACGGGCGGGAAGCCCAATATACCGGCATTGTGAACGATCCGTTGACCTTTGGCTCGGGCGAGTTCCTCCCCTTCGAATTCCCGCTGGCCTACTGGCTGGAGCAACATGGTTACGACGTAACTTACTGCGTCAACAGCGATATGGTGACGCCGGACCGAGGCTTGAAATGCAAAACGTTCATCAGCGTCGGCCACGACGAATACTGGGATATTCGTCAATATGAAAGCGTGAAGAAGATGAGAGATGAGGGCGTGAGCTTGCTCTTTCTCTCGGGCAACACCCTTTGCTGGGTGACACCTCTGCGCGCGAGCCATTCGGGCGTGCCCAACCGAATCATGTTCCGCGGAGGCCCTTATGGCGCGGACAATGACTATGCCCGCGGCCGCGAGAAGGACCACGGTCCTTTTCCCGAGCGAGGACCGGATGAAGGTCTGCTGATGGGCGTTCGCAACGTTGAACCCGTCAACGGAGGAGGCGATTGGATCGTCCAGAAACCCGACAACTGGATCTTTGAGGGGACCGGCGTGAAGAAGGGAGACCGGATCCCGGGCCTGATCGGCTGGGAATACCACGGCGACCCGGCAACCACGATCCCTGGTCTCGAAATCGTGGGAAGCGGGACGGCCTGGGTGGGAGGCGTGACCCCGCAAAAGTGGGCCGCGGTCGTTTACCCCGGCCCGAAGGGGAATATCGTGTTCAACGCTTCCACCATCTTCTGGGCTCAAGGGCTTTCCACTCCCCCCGGGCACGTTCTCCCTTGGTCGCACTGGTCGCGCCCGCATGGTCCCGACGAACGTGTCCAAAAGATCACGGAGAACCTGCTGCGACGCGCGATCGGATCCCGCCAATAAGCATAAAACCGAGAGAACATAGGTGCGGGCCGTACTCATCATCCATTAAGTGGTTTCCATGCATGATCACACCGAATCGACCAGTCCACTGGAGGAAGGAGTCACTCGTAGAGACGATCCTTGTTACTGAGTAAACCCAGAACGACAACCTTCGGTGTCGGGAGTTTCAGAAAAGTGACTCAGATTAGGCCCATGACGCTCACTGATGTTGGGATTGGCATGGGCCTCAAACACCAGGCGGGATGGAATCAACTCGAGTCCGACTGGATTCGAATGCTGGAGATTCCAGGAGGCGGTGGTTACGTCGCTGAGTGTGACGGGCTTCCGGTGGGTACGGTTCTCTCGCTCCGCTTTGGGATCGTGGCATGGATTGCCATGATGCTTGTCGATATATCGTATCGCGGCCGAGGAATCGGCCGTGAACTCATGCGGTCGGCCCTCGAAAACCTGGATCAAGCGGGCGTCGAGTCGATTCGACTCGACGCGACTCCCATGGGCCAGCCTCTCTATGAATCTCTTGGGTTTAAGGTCGAAGTCGAACTCGCTCGGTTTGCTGGAACGCTTCCCGAGTCAAGCTCGGTTGTTCAATCTGATGTTGTGTCCGCGCCTGATCCAATCCATGAGATCATCGCGCTCGATCGCGCTGTGACTCATACGGACCGAGGACCCTTGCTCACTCAACTCGCGAAAGAGCACAAGGACAGCTTGAGGGTTGTCAGGAACGATGGAAGAGTGACGGGGTATCTCATGTCTCGGCCAGGAGCCGTCGCGACGCAGGTCGGACCTTGCATCGCGGACGAGGTGGCGGGACCTCAACTCGTCGAAGACCTGGCTCATCGGTTCGCGGGAACGTCCGTTTATCTTGATATTCTCAAAGACCACGAGCAAGCGACTCGACTGGCCACGTCGCTCGGGCTTCGCCCGATTCGACAACTGAGTCGAATGGGTCGTGGGAGACCGATCGTTGAAGACCGGACCCAGCTTTGGCTCAGCGCGGGACCGGAGAAAGGTTGAGATCGACCTGCAAGTTGAGCGCATGTCATGGCGCCCGCATCCCTTGACGGATGAACGCGCCGGGAGCCGTCCAGTGGTGGCCTCGCCCGAAATCGGCACCGTTCAAGGGGAATCGCTTCACTCCCAATCCCCACCTCGCATGGACTTCCGTTCATGCGCCGCGACGATTTCTCGTGCAGACTCCGCAAGCGCTCCGATCAATCCGCCCACGCAGGCGAGGACCAGCCCGGGAAGCAAGTACGTGTCCGATGACATCCGCGACGGAGCATGCCAACGGAGGATCTTGACACTCCCACCCCTGAAGGGTGTGGGATTCTCAGTTCAACGAGGACTGCTCTCAAAGCGAGAGTCTGACACCCTCTCCCTGGGCGTTCAGAAACCGAAGTTTCCACGTTCGGGCGTGC
>Ga0182745_1001669_pt1 | contig 21033 bp, 15 predicted proteins | sample eDN3rd30CKraftBY_FD_128523 | JGI IMG/M metagenome (GOLD analysis project Ga0182745, IMG submission 128523) | Enriched backyard soil microbial communities from Emeryville, California, USA - eDNA 3rd pass 30_C Kraft BY (version 2) (version 2) | ecosystem: Environmental > Terrestrial > Soil >...
GGATACGTTCCGTTCCCAACTTACACCACGCCCTTCATTCTGACGACCTGGGTGATTCACGCGATCGGGGTCTCGATGAAGGCCGCGCCGGTCACGGGTTACCCCGCGATCCTGCCTGATCCACCCCTTCCCTTCGTGGTCGAAGCAGTGACCCATGGAATTGGCCAGGTGATGTTTCAAGGGAGCCTGTGGGCTGGCCTGTTGTTCCTGGTTGGCATCGCGTTGAGCGACCGACGCCACGCGGGCCTCGTACTGACCGGTTCCATCGTGGGCATGATGCTCGCCTGGCATCACACGACAGAAACCACTCGCGCTATCGACCCCGAACGGCTGGTGGATCGAGCCCTCTTCGAGAACATCCGGCTCGGCCTCTACGGCTACAACGCCACGCTCGTTCCGGTCGCTCTCTACCTCTGGCGCAAGTCGCTGATTCCCGCCCTTCTGGGCATGCTTCTCACCGTCCCCATCGCCGAACTCATCCCTCGCCTCGGCATCCCCGCCCTCACCGCCCCCTTCGTCGTCGCCGCCTGGCTGGTCATCCTGCTCGGCCGACTCGAACTCACATCCCTTGCTGGAACCTCGAATCCAACGCCCGCGGACTAATTCCTTCAAGGAAATATCAAGGTCATCGAACGACGATTTCGCAAGATTCTGATGCGATGTTTATATCCTTCGATCGATGCGAAATCGTCGCCGATTGATAGTGAAGGAGATTCCTGGGTGTGTCCCTGAGCAACCGAACCCAATTCTCCATTGGGATGGATATACCTCTCATTTATTCAATAATTGTTTGTGGACTTCAAGGGTGAACCCCTCTTGCAAAAATGGTATGCTGGAGAAACGTTCGACGGATGACTCGTCGAGGGAACTCCATCTTGCCAGCACAGATTCTCGATTATTCCGATTACCATAGAACGGTGATCGGTTATCACGGCACGGATGCGGTATCTGCCGAACGCTTGGTTTCTGGAGAAGACTTCGCTCCGAGCGACCAGGATGACGAGTGGTTCGGGAAGGGGATTTACTTCTGGGAGCACGCTTTCAAGCAGGCTTGGCGGTGGGCGAGAGACCATAAAAAGTATTCGCAACCGGCTGTGATCGGGGCCGTGATTCGGTTAGGAAATTGTTTCGACCTGCTCGATCCGGAGAACGTCGTTACCCTTCGGGGATTCCACGACACCATGATTGCGAATCTGAAAGCCAACAACGTGGAACCCCCTCAGAATGCCCGAACGCATCGCAAGTTAGATTGTGCTATGTTTAATTATATGTACGGGGAATTTGATGACGCCAAGAAACCGCTCGATACGGCAAGAGCGGTTTACGTCCCGACGTCAGGACTCAAGAGGGTTTGCAAGGGGAGCTGGATCAGTGACGAAACGCATATCCAGGTCTGCGTTCGGAACTCAAGAAACATCCTCGCGGTCTGGCACGTCCGCGAAGACGGGCGGTACGGAAAATCACCCGCCCCTATTTGAGGAAAGCGATTTTGGCTATGTTCTTGCGAGGGCCGAGAAGCAGACACCCGCACAGGCACGGTTGGCGTTGATCCGAGCTGGGATTCTGACCGAATCGGGGCAGCTCAGTGAGCACTATGTGATGCATCCGAAGCCTAAGCGGGTCATCAAGTTGAAGAAGAAATCGAAAGCCTGACGGTCCCTGTCCTCGATTGTATTACCTGAATCGTGGCTGTATGGGTGGCGATCCGTGGCCACCAGGTGGCGGCGCGTCGTCACGCTTTCACTCGGTGCTTCCGAACGCCAACGAGCCTTCGCAGGATGAATGTCCTCGGAAGAGGCTGTACGCCGAACCGGTGCCGCACCTCGGCGCAGTATGCGTCAGCTTCATCACGCGAGTCACTGAGCTCCTCATCACGGCAATCGGGATAATGCGCATCCTTGACTTCAGTGAGAATGCGGCGGAAGTCCACGTGGCTTTCGGTGAATCCGATTTCCTTCAGAGCCGACAATTGTCTGACTGACATCTACCGATCTTCACACGGGATAGTCTGGTCCGTGTGGAGTGTGCGTTCGACGAGTTATGCACGAAGTATAACAAGGATGGCCTGCTCTAGCCTCGTTCGCTTGGTTGGCATTACACGGCACTATGGTGGGATCTGAACGGATGATCAGATATCGCAAGGACGGTCGAACTGGTGGTCATCGGAGCGCTTGGTAGGAAGTTAGCCGCTCTCAGAATCTCTCTGCCGCAGTTTTGCGGTATTTCTAGCGGCAAGATTGAGACTTAGGACTGCCGCCCGGCGAATAACTCTACCATGGCAGAGCTTATTTTCTGATTCCTTCGGGCCCAGTCGTCGCCCTAAATTATTGCTAAGCTTGGACTTGCGAATGGAGACGAAGGGGATCGAACCCTCAACCTCCTGGTTGCAAACCAGGCGCTCTCCCAATTGAGCTACGTCCCCGAATGAGGTTCAAATCGAACCAGCAGGTGGGTGGGAATTATCTTACGCTGCGACTTACGACTTGGCTAGAGGCCACTCCCGGGTTCTGTTCGAATTCTGGGTGAACCGCTGGCGACCTCAAGGACAGGCCGTTAGCGACTGCGCATCCATTGTTCAGCCGCGAGTTGGGCGCGGGAGCGTGAGGGATGAGGGTAAGCTTCCCAGGAGGGGAGGCCGCCGTTGACGTCGCTAATTTCGGAGAGCCATTGCCGGATCATGGAGGGGGACTGGCTCACGATCGTGGCGCGTCGAAGTTGGTTGCCAGGGATGGGCTGCTCGAAGACCACGGCGTAGAAGGGGAGGGGGTCGTATTTGAGCTTGGCCAGGTGGGTGGCGACCGCCTTGTCCATTTTGGGGAGATCGGTGCCAAAGGCCGCCTGGAAACTTTCGAGCTGTTGTTCGGGGGTCCGCTCTTCCATGGGCTTGAGCTGGCTCATCGTGCGGATGAAGTCGAGGAACTCGGTCCCCCGTTTCTGCGCCAGGTAGTGGGTCAAGGCCCAGGAGAGGGCGTAGTCGGTCGGAGTCAGAGAGGTCCGCGTCACCAGGTATTCGATCAACGGCTTCTTGGGATCTCGGCCGATCTTCTGCCGGCGCTCACCACGCACGAGCTGAGCGGCGGGGTCGTTCAGGTCGTGCATCGTGGCCATGTGCAAGGCATTCACCTGGCCGAGCCCTCCCCAGGCCGCGCCTCGGCGAGTCATCGCGGGGGGAGAGCAATACTCCGCGAACCCTTCGACCAGCCAGAGCGGCCAGGCGGCGAGGCGGGGGTGGATCCCGATGTTCTGGAGAATCTGGTGGGTTCCTTCGTGAGCGACCGTTTGCGGCTTACGAAGGGCGGCAACCTCGGGAGATTGCTGGTCGTGCTCCGACTTCTCGTACAGGTAGATCCGGTTCGAGAGAATCTCGTAATAGGCCTGAACGTCCTCCGGCACCTTCTGGTGCGCTCGGAATTCCGACTCCGTTCGGAAGATGATCGCGACCAGCGGGAACTCCGCGTCGGTGGCGGGGAGTTCGCGTTTACGGAAGGCACTGATAAGATTCTTATACAAGTCTTCCAGAAGATGAATGCTTGCTTCCGCGAAGGGGGTCGAAGATTGGTAGAGGACCAGGTAATGCTCTGATTCCAGCACGCGGTAGTTCTTGAACGGACCCGACTGCGTGAGCTTCTGTTTCATCTCCGCCATGGTGGCGGGCTGGAAAGGTTCCTCGGTCTCGGCGAGACCATCGGTAAACCCCAACTGCCCATTGGGGAGCATCACTCCGAACTGGCCGTCTGACTCACCGTGAACGCGCCCGACCACGGTTTCGCCCGTCTCGGTGCGAATTCGGACGCGCTTGGCCTGGCTTAACGCGGTCGTGTCAGCGTCGGTTGAGGTGGCCGAATCGGGCGAGGGGACCGGTGGAGTGGACGGGGAGGCCGTTCGCATCGCGACGGTGGGAGCCTCGTCTACAGGGTCGGGAGTCGGAGCGGGAGGGGGTGAGTCGGAAGGGGCGCCGGGAGCGCTCTCGTTCCTCGCCTGAGAGATGGGCGACGTGGGTGGAATGCCCCCAGGTTCCCTTAACGAGGCCAAGGGGTCGGGGGTGGAGTTCGTGTCGTTCCCGGAGTTTTCCCGTGTGCCATCGCGGAGAGGGGGCTCAGGTTGCTCGGCTGAGACAACCTCGGAGGAATCGGGGAGGATGGCGGGCTCAGCCTCGGCCACGGGCTCGGAGGAAATCGGCGTGGCCGCGGATGGGCCGGTTGACTCAACCGCGATGTTGGCCTGATCCGGTCGCGAGGTTTGAGGGCTGGTAATCCACCAGTAGCTCAGGGCGAGGGCGGAGCCAACCAGAACGGAGGCGGCGGCCACGAGCAAGGCCAGGTTCGGTGAGGTTCGATTCGAGGATTCGACCGTGTCGGAGGGAGGGTCGTCGGGAGACTCTGCCCCGCCCAAATTGATCCCGAGGTCGGGAAGATCGACGGGGTCGAGTGCGTGCGCCGCGACCTCGCTCAGCGCTTCCGTGAGCGCGGGACGCAACGAGGCCGAGCAGCGTGGACAGGCTCGATCCATGGCGGCAAGCGGTTTGGCGATCCGGATTCGGACGCGGCATCCCGAACAGGTGATAACCACGGGCTCCATCGTGGGATTTCTCCTCGCCCGCCTGATATGCAAGGGTGCAAGCTCGCGCTTCGACACGCTTTTCTCAGAAGCGTGTTCAGTTTAACAGGGACAAGTTCAAAGCGACAAGACTCTGGCAACCGCATCTTGCATGAGTGCGTGAAGGTCGAGTCGGCCCTGCGCGCCGAGGCCGACTCGGTGAGGTCAATGGGGCTCGCGATCGCGTTGAACGATCGGGGTTACATCCAAAAGGAGGAGGAATCAAGCCGTTTCGCTGGACGAGAGGATCCGGACCTTCATTCCCAGGGCCTGACACAACTCCACCATCTCCTCGAAGATATCGCCGTAGGCGACCGCGACGTGGTTGCTCATGTAGTGGGCCATGACGGTTTCCATCGAGCAACCAAGGTCGGCGGCCATGAACGGCCACTCGCGCGTGGTTCCCTTCCACCAGGCGTCGCGTACGGGTTCGGGAAGCGCCACCGACTCTCCACGACCAAGATCAGTGACCAGTTCCCCTTGCGCGTTGAGCCAGGTGCGGGCCCAGGTGATCGGTCCTCGGAGGCTTTCACCCGCGAACGTGCCCCCTGGAACCGGGAAGTAGCCGGCGGGCTGGCGGTAGCTGTGGACCCCTCGCAACGACGACTCATCGTGGTTGAAGGCGTAGGCTCCGCAACTCCCGGAGTTGAGCAAGACCCAGAGCCAGCGTCCTTCGTGAATTGCCCCCCACCGTACGTCGTGGAACATGACCGCGCCCGAGAGCTTCTTGGCTTCGAGAAGCCGTTTCATGAGCTCCATCGGGATCAGGTTGCCCTGATCCGCTTCGGTACTGGTCATGATCGCGTGGCCGTTCCCCTCGGGGCGGGCGTGCGAATTGAGCAGGCCTTCGGCAAAATCGCTCGGCGGGAGTTGCTTCAATAGGCCGAGTTGATATTGCCAACCCAGGCAGTCGGCTTTGAACTCGTCGAGAAGGTCGAGGGCGGCGAGGTAACCTCGAAGCTGCTCGCGGGTGGAATCCTCGTTAAAATCCTCGGCGCCAGGCTCTCCCCAGTGGAAGGTCACCCCTTTGTCCTTGACGAACCGGAACGCGTCCTCCACGCGTTTCGCGTCAATGGCTCGGCTCCGGTCAATCAGCCAGGCCTGGTCCACCTTGTGTTCGGTGAACCCGACCGGGTAGAGCACGCGGGGGCCAAAATAGCCGTTGATCATGCCCATTGATGTGTCGCCGAACATCAGGGCAAGAATCCGCCTGCGCTTGATCTCCTCGTGAACGCCACGCGCGAGCTTCGAGGCTTCCGAGTTGACCGTATGCGGACTTCTCAGCTCGTCGGTGGAATACGTGATCTTGCCATGCTTGCACCAGGTATCGAGCCGCTCCATGAAGGCGTCGTCAGCGGTCCAGTCGCTGGCGTCCGTCCAGACGCGCGACGAGGTCCGGCCGACCGACTCGAGCGAGGCCGCCGTGTTCAGCAAGGCCACGAGACCGGGCCAGGTGCCTGAGAAGTTGGATGCCAGGAGCAGGGGATTGTCCTTGCCGACGACGCCGTCAACCGTGTGTGGGGCATACGTCCAGTGGACGTAAACGCCGATCATCGGGTCGTCGATGGGGCCGAGCTTCGAGATCGATTCATCGGGTCGGGTCAGGTAACCGTCGACGACGTATGGGGCCTGGCCCAGCTTTTTCAATGCCGCGACCAGTTGCTCGGTGGTTTCGCGCGATTGGTCGAGCGCCCACTCGTTGGGCTTCGCGCGGTAGTCACCCGGCCAGAAGATCGCAACTTTTTTCGCCATTTCGCGGTTCACCGTGTTGTTGTGGGTGGAGTGTGGCCAGCGGTTTTTCCAGAGTGTATAGTGCGTTTTCTTCATTGACTACTGGCCACTTGCCAGGACTACCACCCATATCGAGAGCGGCCAATGTATGACCTCGTGGTTTTGGGAGGCGGGTCGGGGGGCTTGAGCGTGGCCAAGGCGGCCGCTCGCTTCGGCGCCAAGGTAGCCCTGGTCGAAAAGAACGACCTCGGGGGCGAGTGTACGCACTCGGCCTGCGTGCCAAGCAAGGCACTTATCCACGCGGCGCGGCTCGCGCACGAGATCCGGGGAGCGGACCGATTCGGGATTCGTGCCGGCTCGCTCGACGTGGACTTTCGCGCGGTGATGGCCCGGGTCCGGAGCGTGGTCAAGGAATTCGCGGGGAGTGGGAGCGGGGATTCGCTTCGAGCCAAGGGGATCGACGTCTATCGAGGAAACGCCGCGTTCGATGCCTACGACACCGTGATCTTGAACCGGGAAACGCGAATCAATGCGCTCCGATTCGTGATCGCGACCGGTTCACGCGCAGTGCATCCGTCGATTCCGGGTCTGGCCGAAGTCGGTTTCCTCGACAATGCCAATCTCTGGTCGTTAGAGGAACTTCCGCGCGAGCTGGTCGTCATCGGTGCGGGACCCAGCGGGATCGAGTTCGCTCAGGCATTCGCCAGGCTCGGCAGCCGTGTCACCGTGCTGGCACAGACCGAGCAGATCCTGCCGAAAGAAGACGCCGAGGTCGCGCAGTTCCTCCAGCGCCGACTTGAGAGTGAGGGAATCGAATTCCACCTGGGGGTGACCGTGACCAAGGTCTCCCGGCGCGATAAACAAACGACCTGCTCCTGGAAGAAATCGAGCGACGGTACCACCGGCGACTCTCGCGGAACTCACCTGCTGGTCGCGGCGGGTCGCTTGGCGAACGTCGAGGATCTGAACCTCGAGGCCGTGGGCATTCACGCCGACGCCGAGCACGGCATCGAGGTGGACGAATACCTCCTAACACGCTCTTCACGCATCTATGCCCTGGGAGACGTGCTCCTGCAACGCGAGTTCACCCACGCCGCCCAGCGGGAAGCCGAGGTCGTTTTCCAGAACGCGGTGCTCCGACTCTCCAAAAAGATTGATTACTCCGCACTCCCCTGGACCACGTTCGTTGATCCAGAGGTGGCCACCGTTGGCCTCTCCGCCGCGGAAGCCGAGGAGAAGTATCCAGAGATTCGCGTCTTTCGAGCCGATTACGCGGATCTCGATCGGGCTCGGATCGATGGTCTGGCCGAGGGGTTCGCAAAGGTGGTCACAACCCCGACAGGCAAGATCCTGGGCGCCACGGTTGTCGGCGAACAGGCCAGCTCCATTCTCCAGGAGTTCGTCCTGGCCATGGAGAACGGCCTGACCCTGAACGATCTCGCCGCGACGACCCATCCTTATCCCACCTACCTGGGCCTGGCTCACGCCATTGCCAACCAGTATGCCGCGACTCGGCTCGAGAGCGGGTTCATGCAGGCGCTCAAGTGGTTTCTCGGAATCAAGTCGCCCAGCGCCAACGCGGAAAACACCCATTCGAACGGATCGAGCCAGGAGTCGGCCACGGTCGAGCCAACGACCCATAATCATGCTCATTGATTGAATCGAAAAGAAAGCAATCTATTTTGAACAGTTTGTTCTTTTGGAACAGACGGACAAGGGGCGAGTCTTCGCCCCTTTTTTTTTATTGCGCCCAGTGCTTGGTTCACGGCGAACGGATCTCACCGACCTCATGCGGATACCGCCATGAACCTTCAATGCCAGTCAGAGTTGGGAATTCCACCGGCTCGGTAGCCGACGCATCCGTTGACCATGTACCCCCTGGGGGTATAATGGAGCAGGGCGGAGGTACTTAAGCGGCATGGAGCGAAGCGGGGAGGATCAACGCGGTGGAACGGCAAGGCAATCGGCCGATCAAGGCGAGAGTCAACCGAATTGCAGGGCAGGTGGCAGGCATTCAGCGCATGCTGGAAGAGGACCGGTATTGCGTCGATGTGCTCAACCAGATCGCCGCGGTCCGGTCGGCGCTCGACGCGCTTGGGATCGCGGTCCTCTCAAAACATCTGGAGACCTGCATTCTTGGCCACGGTCAAGAATCAAGTCATCCCGCCGCCGAGCCCATGTCGCAAGAGGATCTCCTGCGTGAGCTACAGACTGTTCTGACCCGGTTTCTCAAGTGATCTCGACCCGTATTCGGACGAGCGGAAGCATGGGGAACATTCCAATGGATTCTCAAGCCGGCCTAGATCAAACGCAATCGATTGACCCCGTTTGCGGTATGCGGGTCTCTCCGGAGTCGGCGGCGGGGCGCAGTGAGCATAACGAGGAGACTTACTGGTTCTGCTCGACCGGATGCAAGGCCAAGTTCGACCGCGAACCCGCGGCCTATCTTCCCAAACGCCCGATCCATTCGCTTTTAAACGTGATTTCCCTTGAAGAAACCTCGGTGGGCCGTGCTGCCTCGTCCGATGGGGCGAGCCAGTCGGGGGGCGTTGCCCTGGTGAAGGATCCTGTCTGTGGCATGGATGTGGATCCAGCCCGCGCCGCGGGATCATTCCATTGGAAAGGGACGACGTATCACTTTTGCGCGACGCGATGCCTCGAGCGCTTCCGGGCCGAGCCGGAAACCTTCCTGAACCGCTCGAAACGCGAGGTGATGCGGGCCGAGTCCGTGGCCCCAGGCACGCTTTACACCTGCCCAATGGACCCCGAGGTCGTTCAGGAGGGGCCAGGCGCTTGCCCAATCTGCGGGATGGCGCTGGAGCCGATGGTGCCCACCCAGGAGACAGGTCCGAACCTGGAACTGGTGGAAATGACCCGGAGGTTCTGGTGGTCGGCCGCGCTGACACTCCCGCTTTTTCTGCTGGCGATGGGAGAGATGGTGGTCGGGCCATCCCTGCTGAAAGTGCTCCCTTCTTCCGCGTTACTCTGGGGGCAGCTTTTGCTCGCGACCCCCGTTGTCCTCTGGGGGGGGAAGCCATTCTTCGAACGGGGCTGGGCCTCGTTTCGCACCGGCCATCTCAATATGTTCTCACTGATCGCGGTGGGTGCCGGAACCGCGTACGTCTATAGCGTGCTGGCCACCATCGCGCCCGGGCTTATCCCCCATTCGTTCCGCGCGCACGGTGGGTCGGCCCCCGTCTATTTCGAGGCGTCCGCGGTGATCGTGACCCTGGTCTTCCTCGGGCAGGTCCTGGAACTGCGGGCTCGCGGCAAGACTTCGAGCGCGATTCAAGGGCTGCTCGGCCTCTCACCGAAAACCGCGCGAAGGCTCGACTCAAACGGAGAGGAACGCGACGTACCCATCGAGATGGTGGAGGTGGGCGACCGGTTGCGGATCCGGCCTGGAGAGAAGATCCCGGTCGATGGCTCGGTCTCCGAGGGATCGACATCCGTTGACGAGTCGATGTTGACCGGTGAGCCGAACCCGGTTGAGAAGCGGCCCAAAGACCGGCTCATCGGTGGGACGGTCAACGGGAAGGGAACCGTCATCATGACGGCCGAGCGGGTTGGTTCCGAAACGATGCTCGCGTCGATCGTGCAGTTGGTCGCGTCGGCCCAGCGGAGCCGTGCGCCGATCCAGAGGCTGGCCGACGTGGTCTCGGCCTACTTCGTGCCGATCGTCCTGCTCGTCGCGCTGGTGACGTTCGCGGTCTGGTCGCTGGTCGGACCTGAGCCACGCATGGCCCATGCCTTGATGAACGCCGTGGCCGTCCTGATCATCGCTTGCCCTTGCGCCCTGGGGTTGGCGACTCCAATGTCGATCATGGTCGGACTCGGGCGCGGGGCACAGGCCGGAGTACTGGTAAAGGACGCCGAGGCGATCGAGACGTTCGACCAGGTTGATACCCTGGTGGTCGATAAGACCGGAACCTTGACCGAGGGGAGTCCCCGCGTGGTCTCGGTGCTGGCGGGCGAAGGCATCGAGGAGCCGGAACTCCTGCGCCTTGCCGCGAGCCTTGAACGTGGCAGCGAGCATCCGCTCGCTTCCGCCATCGTGGCGTCAGCCAACGACCGGGGCCTCAAACTTGAGGAGCCAACGGACTTCGAGTCGGTGACGGGGCAGGGGGTATCGGGAGTGGTCAACGGGCGAGCGGTCGCCGCGGGCCGGGCACAGTTCATCGAGTCAAAAGGGGCCGCTCTCCATGCCTTGAGTGAGCAAGCCGAGCGCTGCCGTTCCAACGGCCAGACGGTTGTGTTCATTCTCGTGGACGGGGAGCACCTTGGAATGGTCGGTATTGCCGACCCCATCAAGTCTTCGGCGTCCGCGATGATTCAGACGCTTCAGCGCGATGGGCTTCGCGTGGTGATGCTGACGGGAGACAGTCGAACGACCGCGGAAACCGTGGCGAGGAAGCTCGGCATCAACGAGGTGCATGCGGGGCTGCTTCCCGAACAGAAGGCCGAGGTGATCAAGGCGCTCAAATCGGAAGGGCGAAGCGTGGCCATGGCGGGAGATGGTATCAACGACGCCCCCGCGCTGGCACTCGCGCAAGTCGGGATCGCGATGGGGACAGGAACCGATATCGCGATCGAAAGTGCATCCGTGATCCTCATGCATGGCGACCTGGAGGGGATCGTCAAGGCCCGAAAACTGAGTCATGCGACGATCCAGAACATCCGGCAAAACCTCGGGTTCGCGTTCGTCTATAACCTTCTGGGAGTGCCCCTCGCGGCGGGGGTGCTGTACCCGTTCTTCGGGCTGCTCCTTAATCCGATGATCGCGAGCGCGGCGATGACTCTGAGCTCGGTCTCGGTGATTACCAACGCGCTGCGGCTTCGGAAGCTTTCACTGTAAAACCAACGTAGCCGGTCTCTGACCTTACGGGGTTGGAGATTCGTTGCGGGCCAGAGGTTCAGCTTCTGAGGACGGGGGATCGAGTTTCAGGGTCAGAGTGAAACCATAGGACTCATGGGAGTCTCCCTTGAAGGGGTCGTGCTCACGTTCCCAGGGGTCGAGGGTTTCGGATTCCGCCATGAACATTGCCATGGAGTGGGCGTCGAGCAGGCCGCCGGCCGTGGCGCTGAGCTCAAGCGAGGCTTGAAGCACGTAGCGGCCGATAGGCGTCCAGAGGGACCGGGGCGAGTTCAGGGACGCGTCGAATTTGAGCCCTTTCGGTCCTCCATTGCACCCGTTGGGCCCTTGGACTGCCGCCGGGGTAAAATTGAGGGCGAGGGGGGTAGAAGGCCGGCCGACCGGGGTGATGGTTACGCGGGCGAGTTTGAGCCCAGCGGCGGCCTTGTGCTTGGTTCGAAGGAAGCCGCCGAGATGGGCCTCGAGGGTGAGGGGAACCTGGCGGATCGTGGGGTCCGAGCAACTGACCTCGAACTCCTGGATCAGTTGAACCGTGGCGGTGGATCGCGACTCGACACCGAGAAAGACGTTCGCACCCGCCGCCGCGCCGAGTACGACCTTGAGCTGGTTGTCTTCGGACTCGACCGAAATCTGGCCGTCACCCTCGCCATCTCCGTGCTTGCAAGGGGTCACCGACTCGGCTTTTCCGAGGAGCTTAAAATGAACCGTGGGGCCTTGATCCTCGTCCGCGGCCGGCTGGGGATCGGGTTTCGCCTCGTTCCTCGACACGAAGGAGACAATTGGTCTGCCTGGCCCATCGTGACCCGGCAATGAGTGTCCAGGGGACGCTGGGGACAACCCGAGACAGCCAATCGCAATCCAAATACCAGCAATCATCCTTGAATGCTCCTGTTTGTTCCGTGCCGCGAGCCATCCCCTCAAGGTCAAAGTGTTGAATGCACCTGGTTGAGGGGTTCGGAAATCGACGACCCGTTGCCTCGCGGTTTCCTCGATCCATCGAGCGGAATTGACCCAGGACCCGACGCGCCTCGAAGAGAGGTCGCTCCGATCGTGGGGGAGAGCCTCTTCATCATCGGCCGGGGTCGGTCGCGCCCCCTAGTGAAACTAGAGGGGGCAGGAGGTGAGTACCCACTCCGAGGTTGGGTTGTAGGGGTTGTGCGGGAGGTGCTTTGGTTGCTTGGTTGGAAGAGGGGACGGCTGAGACCGGGGAACCAGCGACGGCGGATCTCAAGGCGAGGACGCGGGCTCAGAGTCAACGCATGAGCCCGCGTGAGTGGGTTGATAGGTTCAAATTAGACAGTGGCGGCGGCTGGCTCGCCCAGGGCGGCTAGAATCCCTTGCATGAAGGCCGGTAGGTCTTCCGGTGTTCGGCTCGTGACCAGATTCCCATCGCGCACCACGGGCGCATCTTCCCAAATCCCGCCCGCGTTCTCGACGTCTTCACGGATCGCGAAGAATCCGGTGACCTTACGCCCCTTCAGGCATTTCGCGGAACAGAGCATCCAGGGGCCGTGACAGATCGCGGCCAGGACCTTTCCTTGCTGAGCGGCGGTCGTGACCAGTTCGATCATGGATGGATGCCGTCTCATGTGGTCGGGCGAGTATCCGCCAGGAATGATGATTCCATCAAAATCCTGAGCGCTCACGTCGTTCGATGAAACGTCGGACTTTGCCGGGTATCCATGCTTGGAGGAATAGGTTTCACCCGCCTTCGGGCCAACCAGGGTCACCTTGCAGCCCGCCTCCCGGAGCCGATACACCGGGTACCAGAGCTCGAGGTCCTCGTAAAGCTTCTCGACGAGCACCGCGACGCGCTTCCCTTGAAGAGATCCCATGCCAATCTGCCCTTTCAACGGATTCAATGATGATTGACGCATGACGCCGAGATCCATCGCCCCGCGCAGGGCAAATCAGGCGGATGCCGCCGCGGCCGCAAGTCCTTCGTCCTTCAACGCCTCGACCAAGCCGGCCTCGGTTGTGAATTCAGGCTGATAACCCAGCACGTTCTGCGCCTTGGCGGTGGAGTAATCCAGATTCAGGGCCAGGAACTTGTACCTCGCCTTGTTGACCAGCGGCGGCTCGGGAGACTTGAGCCGTTTGGCTCGCCGCTCCATCAGCAAGGCCAGTGTCCAGGCGAGCCAGAGGGGGATTTTGCGCCGAGGGGGTTTAAGCCCGGAAAGCTCGGCCACCTTACCGACGAACTGGCGTTTGCTAACTCGGGCGCCATCCGTCAGGTTAAACACCTCGCCAATAGCCTGGGGAACGGTGGCCGCCAAGAATATCCCCTGGACCAGGTTTTTGACATAAATACAATTCAATGCCTGATTGCCCGATCCAAAGTAGGCGAATCGGCCCGCCCGCAGCGCTTTGAGCAGTTTGGGGAGGACGGTTCGATCGCGCGGACCGTAGATGAATCCGGGGCGAACGATGCTCAGGGGAAGTCCGTGTTTCTTGACGTAGGAGAGCGCGAGCTCTTCCGCCTCGACCTTGGAGCAGGTGTAGGCATCGAGCGAGTTGGCGGCGGGCGGGACGGTTTCATCCGTTCCGAAGTGGTCGCGAGCCTCGTAGACACCGAGAGAGCTCACATGGACGAACCGCTCGATCTTGGACTCGACGGCGGCGTCGAGCAGGAGTTGAAAGGCCTCGACGTTGAGAGCTCGGAACTCCTCGAGTGTCCCCCAATCTCCGACCTTGGCCGCGCAATTGAGGATCCAGTCGGCTCCATCGACTCCTCTGCGTAGCGCGTCCTTGTCGGCCAGGTCTCCCAGGATCTTTTCCACTCCCCACTGGTCGAGCCAGCGTGTGTCACTGGTTGATCGGACGAGAGCCCGCACACGATGGCCGTCGCGGATCGCTTCCTCGGCAACGTGGCTGCCGACAAGCCCCGTGGCCCCCGTGATGAAGATCGTTTTCGGACGCGTCGTGGTCATCAGCTTCGCTTCTCGCTCTCTGGGTCGAGGTGCCTTCCCTTGGCCGTTGGGGAAGAGTCAACACCTCAACTTCCATCCTACCACACCGGTGGGGAAAGCCGGCCGGCCGGTGCTCGGCCGTGTGAAACTCCGTTGTCCTCCAAACCCTTTATTGAAGGGGCCTCCCGGCAATTTGAACGATTGATTGGAAGGAGGGGATTTTCGGGGTGGATTTCCGTGGTGAAGCCGGTGTAGGCTGGAATTCTTCGGCGCCTTCCAGTGTGAAGAAGGCAGGAACCGCGAGTGGATTGGTCCATGTTCGCGGTCGCTCGTTCGGATTGACAGGAACGTGCAACGTGCCTAGCATGCCCGTCATTCCGCGCCACCAGACAGCCGTTTTGATGGGGTGGGGTATTCATGGCCAGCGTTCTTAAGAACGAGGAAGTGGAACTGTTTCGGAAGGCCCTACTCGCTCTGCGCACCCGGTTGCGAGGCGACCTGGACCAGATGACCGACGAGGCGCTGCGTCGCGACCAGCCCGACTCTTCGGGGAACTTGTCGAACGTGCCTCTTCATATGGCTGATGTCGGCACGGAAAATTATGATCAGGAATTCACGCTAAGCCTGATCGAAAGTGAACAGGGTACCCTGGACCAGGTGTACGAGGCCTTGCATCGGATTGATGCCGGTACGTACGGCCGGTGCGAGGAGTGCAAGGAGCCCATCGCAAAGCCTCGCTTACAGGCCTTGCCTTATACACCCCACTGTATTCAGTGCGCGCGTGAGCTGGAGAGTCGAGGATGAGTGGATCGGTCGGCTGGAAACGCATCGCCTTGTTTTGGACGATCGCCCTGGGAGGCGCCGCGTTCGACCTGGCCACCAAGTCACTCGTCTTTAGCCGGGTAGGTCAACCGGGTTCTCCCCCGGTTACCCTGATTCCGAACATGCTGGAGCTCCATACCAGTTATAATACCGGAGCACTCTGGGGACTCGGGCGCAGCATCCCGCACAGCAGCCTTATTTTCGCATCACTCTCCGTCATCGCCGCATGCGCGATCCTCTATTACCTCTTCGTGATCGGCGCGGCGGCGGACCGCAAGCTCACCATCGCCCTGGCCTTGATCATGGCGGGAGCGCTTGGCAATTGCCATGACCGGATCATGCTCCGGCAAGTCCGTGATTTCGTTCATTTTCATATCGACGCGATCGGCTTCGACTGCGCGATCTTCAACTTCGCCGATAACATGCTTGTCATCGGTGCCTTGATGATCATGTTTCTCGCCATTCGCGCCGAGCCGGTCGAGCCCGCGGAATCCGGGCTCGAAAAGCCCGTAACGTCCGCCTGAGCAAAAGTTGCCGGTTTCCTTACTGTCGCTCGTCGAGTTAAACCCTTTCCATGGGCTTAACTCGATGAGCGATTCTTTTTGGATTCGCCTGTCCCCGCGAAGTCCGACGAATTCTGGATTGATTAAATATCGTAGTAGAGGTTGAACTCGTAAGGATGCGGCCTCTGCCGGAGCGCCTCGACCTCATAGGTTTGCTTGTACCAGATCCAGGTGTCGATCACGTCGGGGGTAAACACGTCGCCGCGGAGGAGGAAGTCATGGTCGGCCCGGAGGGCATCCAGCGATTCCTCGAGCGAGCGCGGGACGACCGGGACGTTCGCGAGCTCCTCAGGTCGAAGGTCGTAGATATCCTTGTCGAGCGGGTCGCCAGGTCGCATTTTCCCCTGGATCCCATCGAGTGCGGCCATGAGCATCGCGGAGAACAGCAGGTACGGGTTCGCGGCGCTATCCGGTACGCGGTACTCAATCCTTCGGCTATTCGGGCTTGGGCTGTGGATCGGCACGCGGATCACCGCGGCCCGGTTGCGTCGGCTGTAGGCGAGCTTCGTGGGGGCCTCGAAGCCGTCAACCAGCCGTTTGTAGCTGTTCGTGGTGGGGTTAGCGAAGGCGGATAGGGCCGCGGCATGGCGGAGAAGTCCGCCGATGGCGTACATGCCGAGGTCGCTCAACCCCGCGTAGCCGTTCCCCGCGAGGAGCGGACTCTCTTCTTTCCAGAGACTAAAGTGCGTGTGCATACCCGAGCCGTTATCGCCGAAGAGCGGCTTGGGCATGAAGGTGGCGGTCTTGCCGTCACGCCTGGCCACGTTGCGAATGATGTAACGGGCGAGCATGACCTGGTCGGCGCTTTCGACCAGAGTCCGAGGGTTCAGGTCGATCTCGCACTGTCCCCCCGTGGCGACCTCGTGGAAATGGGCGGATGTGGAGATTCCGCACTCCGCCATGCGCTGGGCCATTTCCGTGCGGAGATCCGCGAGCGTGTCGGTGGGAGGGCAGGGGAAGTAGCCCAGGCCGGAGCCTGGCTTGTAACCGAGGTTGGGGCTTTCCACGCGGCCCCGGTTCCAGATGCCCTCGGCCGAGTCAACATGGTAGAAGGCTTCGTGGCCGCGCTGATCGAACCGGACATCGTCAAAGACGAAGAATTCGAGCTCGGGAGCGACCTCGCACCGGTCGGCCAGGCCCGTGCTCTTCATGTGGCTTATGGCTTTCCTGGCAATATTGCGAGGGTCGCGCGTATAGTCCTGGTGGGTGATGGGATCCTGAATGTTGCAGACCATCGTCAAGGTGGGCTGCGCGGTGAAGGGGTCGATCAGGACGGTCTCGGGCTGAGGGACGACCAGCAGGTCGGCTTCGTTGATAGCGCGCCAGCCCACCACGCTCGAGCCGTCGAACCCGATGCCTTCTTCAAACGTCTCTTCCGTGAGCGAGTCGGCGGGGATCGAGAAATGCTGCCAGACGCCGGGGAAATCCATGAAGCGGAAGTCCACCGTCGTAACCTCGCGTTGGCGAATCTGCGCCAAGACCTCTTTGGGTGTCACCGCGATTCGTTCCTTTCTCGTCCGCCTACTAGATATGGGCTGGGTGTTTGCTGAATCCGGCATTCCCCCCAACGGCGTTGCATTGCAACCCAAGCCAGAAGGTTCCGTGTGATACGTTCGCTTACCTTTTGATCAAAGACGAGTTGCCTCGCTTTTGTCGTTGAGTGGGATGCAAGACGTGTTGCGCCGGTCGACCGCCCTGGTAGGTATTGATCCAGATTCGGGTCCAGGTTACCGCAATGGTGGACTCATAACCAGACCTGGACCCGTTCGAGATGCGTGCCATGGCCGATTCGCGCTCACATGGACTGGCCTTGCGGGTTGCTCACCCAAACACGAGCCCTTTCCCCTGGAAGGGGCCCATCAACGAGACCGACGCTGATGCCACGATTCGTCATTCTGGAGCATACGTGGAATGGAGTCCACTGGGACTTGATGTTGGAGCAAGGTCAGGCTCTGCGCACCTGGGCGCTCAGCGAGCCCATCGAGCCTGGGCGCCGCGTATTAGCCAATGCGCTACCAGACCATCGGCTGGCTTACCTGGAGTATGAAGGGGAAGTTTCCAGGGGCCGAGGATCGGTGAAACGGTGGGACCAAGGCGAATACGAGGTGATCGAGTGGACTTCCGACCTCATTCGCGTTCGCTGCTTTGGGTATCACGTTTCCGGAGTCGCGGAGCTCCGCCGAGCAGGTGGAGCGTCGCCTGACTCCAGTCGTGGGACTTCGTGGGCTTTTCGTCTGGGGAACTTGGACTGAAGCACCTTGCGCGAGGGGAGAACCGGTGAGGACACCTGACCCTTCGACTGGTTCGAAGTGCCCGCCAACCGGATTTCACCCTCGCGAATCTGCACTTGCTCGAGCAGGACGTCCTCACGATCGGCATTGGTCCTGTACGCCAGCGTGATAACGGGAAGTCCGTCAACCTGGCTCTGCTGCACGTCCAGACCATGGGCGCGGGCCTGATTAACAATTCGCGTCACGATCCGCTCGGCGGGAATCGGTACGACTCCCGCTCGGATCTTCTCAATGGTTAACTCAAGCTGGTTCGGCTCGAGCATGATGGCCCTGGCCACAACCCAGACCACCGACCGAATGGGCCCCTCGTCGAGTTCGAAGGCGAGGGATACTCGATCGAGCCCAAATTGGATTCGAGGTTCGCGGATCTCCGGTGGCAGTTGATCGGCGAATTCCGTAACCAGGTCTTTCGCGAGCCAGGCGTTGACTTGCTGGTCGGTGAACACGGCCTCCCAGCTTGGCTCATTGATAATGTCATTGCGAAGTTGCAAGGTTTGCGAAACGAATCGCTCGGCTTGCTCCGCCTGCTGCGCTGGGGTAATCCGTTTGGTCCGCTGGTAGAAATCGGGCCGGTACGTCAGGGACAGCCAGGCGACTGCCGGAACGATCAGCAAGAGGGCGAGTAGCCCGGCCAGAACCATGAACGCACGTTTTCCTGGCTTTCGCATCTCGCGGCCTCGCTTCCGGAAAGAAGATGGAGGAGATGGGGTCGAACCCCTATTGGTCTGGACGCTCTGCCCCGAAGCAAACGCGGGAGAGCCAGCCGACCGAAAGCTGTTCAATCCACTCGCGTTGGCGAAAAATGCCGGTTGGGCACAATACGTCCAGGCATTGTTCGGGTCAATCCAAACTCAGGTCAACCTCGAGCGGGGTTTCTTCCTCCTCGAGACTCCAATCCCCCGACACTTCGGCTCGGAACCGGTGGAGTCTTGAGCCTGGTCACTATTTCTTGTCACGCGAGTAGCCTATATTAAGGATTGTAGTGAGGCCCTTTCACCAGGATGGAGTGGCCCGTCATGCCGTCACGTCCGGTTTGCCTCATTCTCATGCTCTACTGGGCAATCGCCGCCTCGAGCCTGATTCAACGCGATATTCTCCCCGAGTTGGGTTTCGTGCGTGCTCCAGACTTCCGTTTGATCGCCTCCGCGGAGATCCAACCCACTCCGTCGACCTGGTCCATGGAAGTTCTGGACGACGCCATGAACCCCAACAAGCGACGCGTGGTTGGAACGGCGACAACCTTCGCCCAACTTCAGAAAAACGGCCAGACGGAAATCACCAGCACGGTGAATTTCGAACCGAGTGGCTTTCTGCGCGGAACGCCTCTCTCCAAGTCGGATGAGGCTCGTCTGGTCATTGAAAGCCGGTATCTGGTCGATGCGAACGGAAATCTCCAGACGTTCAAGGCCACGGTTCATTCTCCCAACGACCCTGAGGAACTGGTCTCGATCGATGGTAAGGTTGAGGATCGCAAGCTCAAGATCGTGAGTCGCGGACACATTCCGTTTCTGAATGAGATTTCGTTTCTGAATCAGACGCGCGTACTCGACTACGCCCCGAGAGACTTGTTGCAAAGTGCGATGGGGCCATTTGACCGAATGCCAGGTCTTCAAATAGGGCAACGGTGGACCACCCGCGTGGTGAGTCCGCTCACGGGTCGGGTTCAGTCGGTCGAGGCCTCCGTAAAGCGAAGGTGCGTGATTCACTGGGGCCAGTCGCCAGTCTCCGTGCTGGAGGTCGTTCATGAGATGACCCCAATCTCGGCCAAGACCTGGGTTCGACCGGATGGCCTGGTTCTCCGCCAGGAAGTCCCCTTCCCGTTCGCGAAGATCGTGCTCGAGCGAATTCCCGACTTGCAAAACCCATCTGGACTCGAGGTTCCTGGTCGATGATCGAGCTTCGCAACGTCACCAAGTCGTTCGGCCAGAAGCGAGCCGTGGATCAGTTGAGCCTGAGTGTGGGAGCGGGAGAGCTCTTCGCTTTCCTCGGCCCCAACGGCGCGGGCAAGACCACCACGATCAAGATGATCTGTGGCTTACTGGCCCCCTCCTCGGGAACGGTCGAGATCGCGGGATATCCCGCCTCCAGTCAGCAGGCTCGGCAGCAGCTTGCCTATGTTCCCGACCAGCCTTATCTCTATGAGAAGCTCACCGGGCGTGAGTTCCTTCGATTCGTGGTCGAGATGTATGGGCTCGACCGGCGCGCCTCGGACCGGAGAATCGGCGAGCTGATCGAGGTTTTTGAGATGAGGGAGTTCGTGGACGAACTCTGTGAAAGTTACTCTCAGGGGATGAAGCAGCGGGTAGTCTTCGCCTCGGCCCTGGTCCACGAACCCAAGGTCCTGGTGGTCGATGAGCCCCTCGTCGGTCTCGACCCTCGGAGCGCTCGGATCGTGAAGGATCTGTTCGTCGCGCAGGCGCGTTCCGGCGTCACGGTCCTTATGTCAACCCACTTACTCTCCATCGCTGAGGAACTCGCCGATTCCATCGGCATTATTAACCACGGCCACCTCCTGGCGCGGGGGACGCTCGGCGAATTACGCGACCAGCTCCAGTCGAACGCGCCTCTTGAAGACCTGTTCTTGAACCTGACGGGAGGAAACCGGCCATTTCAGAATGGCCAACTCATGGTTTCACAAGGCGACCTTTCCTCATGACCCGCTTATCCGACGTATCAAGCGTGAAGCTCTCAACCCCCGAACAGGTCGCCCGTGCCTTTCGCAACCACCGGCTCCGACTTGTCCGGAACGTGGTGCGCCTGGTTCTGTTCGGATCGACGCTCCGACTCGTCATGATCCTCGTCTGTAGCGCGATCTTCTGGGGAATCCTCTTCGGCCTGTTTTTTGAAGGATTCATGTTCGTTGGAATGTATCTGGATCTCAAGAATACAATCGTTGAGCATCTTTTCAGTATGTTTTTCCTGTCGCTGCTGGTCATGCTTTTCATGTCCAACGCGATCATTACCTACTCCGGCCTGTTTCAGTCGAGAGAAGCCGCGTTTCTACTGACGACGCCTGCCCCCGCCGACCAGGTTTTCGTGTACAAGTTCGCCGAGGCGCTCGGGTTTTCGAGTTGGGGTTTTCTTTTGTTGGCCAGCCCATTGATGGTTGCTTATGGTCTCACGGTCGCGGCCGGTTGGTCGTTCTACGCCCTCTTCCTGGTGTTTCTTCTCGCCTTCATTCTGATCCCATCTTCCTTGGGGGCGATTGGTGCCATCCTGGTCGCCAATTTCTTTCCGCGCAGGCAGAA
>Ga0182745_1001674_pt1 | contig 21007 bp, 15 predicted proteins | sample eDN3rd30CKraftBY_FD_128523 | JGI IMG/M metagenome (GOLD analysis project Ga0182745, IMG submission 128523) | Enriched backyard soil microbial communities from Emeryville, California, USA - eDNA 3rd pass 30_C Kraft BY (version 2) (version 2) | ecosystem: Environmental > Terrestrial > Soil >...
GCGATTGTGACGTACTAGTGGTACCTTACAACACGACAGCAGAACAAATCTTAGCATGGCATCCAGATGGCATTATGCTGTCAAACGGACCTGGGGACCCAGCAGATGTAACAGAAGGGATTGAAACAATCCGCAATTTAATCGGAAAAGTGCCAATCTTCGGTATTTGCTTAGGCCACCAACTGTTTGCACTTGCAAGTGGAGCAAAAAGCTTCAAGCTTCCGTTCGGACATCGTGGCGGAAACCACCCAGTAAAAGATTTACGTACTGGCCGTACAGAGTTAACATCTCAAAATCATGGCTATGCAGTAGATGAAAGTTCATTGGAAAACACGGATTTAGAAGTAACACATATTGCTTTAAATGATGGCACAGTCGAAGGTTTACGCCATAAAAAGCATCCAGTATTCACAGTACAATACCATCCAGAAGCTTCACCGGGACCAGAAGATTCCAACCACTTATTTGACGAATTCATCGAACTTATGGAATCTTACGCAGGAAAGGAGAAACAACATGCCTAAACGTACAGATATTGAAACTATTTTAGTAATCGGATCAGGTCCAATTGTTATTGGACAAGCAGCAGAATTTGACTATGCAGGTACACAAGCTTGTCTATCTTTAAAAGAGGAGGGCTACCGAGTAATCTTAATCAACTCCAATCCTGCCACAATCATGACAGATACTGAAATTGCAGACAAAGTCTATCTTGAACCAATTTCACTAGAATTTGTATCTCGTATTTTACGTAAAGAACGTCCAGATGCAATCCTTCCGACACTTGGAGGGCAAACTGGTTTAAATATGGCGATTGAATTAGATAACTCCGGTATTTTAGAAGAGCTGGGAATCGAAATTTTAGGGACAAAGCTTGATGCAATTCATAAAGCTGAAGACCGTGATTTATTCCGTAATTTAATGTACGAACTAGGCGCTCCAGTACCTGAATCAGATATTATCCATAACTTAGAGCAAGCGAAAAACTTTGTTGCTAGAATTGGCTACCCAGTTATCGTACGTCCAGCCTTTACGCTAGGCGGTACGGGCGGCGGGATTTGCTCGAACGATCAAGAATTAGAAGAAATCGTAACAAGCGGTTTAAAATACAGCCCAGTAACACAATGTTTACTAGAAAAATCAATCGCTGGTTATAAAGAGATTGAATATGAAGTAATGCGCGACTCCATCGACAACGCTATCGTAGTTTGTAACATGGAAAACTTCGACCCAGTTGGGATTCATACAGGAGACTCAATCGTAGTAGCACCTTCACAAACGTTATCGGACCGTGAATATCAAATGCTGCGCAACATCTCATTAGATATTATCCGTGCGCTGAAAATTGAAGGTGGCTGTAACGTACAGTTAGCACTTGATCCACATAGCTTCAACTATTATGTAATCGAAGTAAATCCACGTGTATCACGTTCATCTGCATTAGCTTCAAAAGCAACGGGATATCCAATTGCGAAGCTTGCAGCGAAAATTGCTGTAGGGCTAACTTTAGATGAAATTATCAACCCAGTGACAGGTTCAACATACGCAGACTTTGAACCAGCACTTGACTATATTGTGGCGAAAATCCCACGCTGGCCATTCGATAAATTCGAATCTGCTAAACGTAATTTAGGAACACAAATGAAGGCAACTGGAGAAGTTATGGCACTTGGCCGTACTTTTGAAGAAGCGATTTTAAAAGCCGTACGTTCACTTGAAACAGGACACATTCATATCGAACTAAAACATGCAGAAGATAATAGTGATAACTGGATCGAAAAGCGTATTCGCAAAGCAGGGGACGAGCGATTATTCTTTATCGCAGAAGCATTGCGTCGCGGTGTAACAATTGAGCAAATCCATGAATGGTCTGAAATCGACTTATGGTTCTTAAACAAATTGCAAAACATTATTAAAATGGAGTCAACTTTAGCTGACAACGTAAATAATCCAGAAATTTTACGCCAAGCTAAACGTATGGGCTTTGCAGATAAAGTCATTGCGAAAGCTTGGAACTCAACTGAACAAGAAATTTATGAATACCGTAAGCAACAAAACATTATCCCGGTATACAAAATGGTTGATACATGTGCAGCAGAATTTGAGTCAACAACACCTTACTTCTACGGCACATATGAAGAAGAAAATGAATCCATCGTAACAGAAAAACCTTCTGTGATTGTGTTAGGTTCAGGACCAATTCGTATCGGTCAAGGGGTTGAATTCGACTATGCAACAGTTCACTCGGTATGGGCGATTCAAGAGGCAGGCTATGAAGCCATTATTATTAACTCAAATCCAGAAACAGTTTCAACTGACTTCTCGATTTCTGACAAGCTATACTTTGAGCCGCTGACAATTGAAGATGTAATGCACATCGTGGATTTAGAAAAACCAATCGGTGTAGTAGTTCAATTCGGTGGTCAAACTGCTATTAACCTAGCAGACAAATTGGCGGCAAACGGCGTGAAAATTTTAGGTACAAGCTTAGAAGATATTGATCGTGCTGAAAACCGCGATAAATTCGAGCAAGCTTTACGTGAATTAGACATTCCACAGCCAGCAGGTGAAACAGCTGTATCCACAGAAGAAGCTCTTGTAATCGGTAAAAAACTTGGCTTCCCAGTCCTTGTTCGTCCTTCATATGTACTTGGTGGACGTGCGATGGAAATCGTATATAACGAGCAAGAATTAGAGCACTATATGGAAAATGCTGTAGAAGCTTCTCCAGATCATCCTGTCCTAGTCGACCGTTACTTAACAGGTCAAGAAATTGAAGTCGATGCAATTTGTGACGGCGAGAATGTCTTAATTCCAGGAATCATGGAACACGTGGAAAGAGCTGGGGTTCACTCTGGTGACTCGATCTCTGTATACCCACCACAAAAATTAACGGATGAGCAAAAAGCAACATTAGTCGACTACACAACTCGTCTTGCAAAAGGTTTAAAAATTGTGGGGTTAATGAACATTCAGTACGTCCTATCTCGAGGGGAAATCTTCGTAATCGAAGTAAACCCGCGTTCAAGCCGTACAGTACCATTCTTAAGTAAAATTACGAACATACCGATGGCGAACATTGCAACGAAAGCCATTCTTGGTCAATCGATTATCGAACAAGGCTATGAATATGGTTTAGCGAAAGAACAAAGAGGCGTGTTCGTAAAAGTGCCGGTATTCAGCTTTGCGAAGCTGCGTCGTGTAGACATTACATTAGGTCCTGAAATGAAATCAACAGGGGAAGTAATGGGGAAAGATGCAACATTTGAAAAAGCTCTATATAAAGGCTTTGTAGCAGCAGGTATGGAAATTAAATCTCACGGAACTGTGTTGTTTACAGTATCAGATAAAGATAAAGAAGAAGCGATTCAATTAGCTAAACGCTTTAACACAGTTGGCTACCGTATTATGGCGACAGAGGGTACTGCGAAGAGCTTTGCAGAAGCAGGCATCCATGCTGATGTAGTAGGAAAAATCGGATCAAAAGAAAAAACATTGCTTGAAGTGATTCAAAATGGTCAGGCACAGCTTGTTGTCAATACTTTAACAAAAGGGAAACAACCGGCGCGTGATGGCTTCCGAATCCGCCGTGAATCAGTAGAAAATGGTGTTCCGTGTCTAACATCATTAGATACAGCAGAAGCAATGCTTGAAGTAATTGAGTCAATGACATTTACAGCAGAAGAAATGCCAAAAGCGGAGGTAGTTCATTAATGATTCAACAAGAACGAATGATTGTCGTTCGTCAAAGTGAAATTGCTCATCATATTTTTGAACTTACATTGCAAGGGCAAATTGTTCAGGACATGGATCCTGGACAATTTGTCCATATTCGTGTGTCAGACAGCTTTGAGCCACTTCTTCGACGACCTATCAGTATTTCAAATATCAACAAAGAAGCAGGAGAAGTGACAGTCATTTACCGTGCTGAAGGAAGAGGAACGCAAATCCTTTCACAAAAGCAAGTCGGTGATGAGGTAGATGTCCTGGGTCCATTAGGAAATGGTTTCCCGGTAGAAGCAGTACCTGAAGGCGGAACAGCACTACTAGTTGGCGGAGGAATTGGGGTACCCCCACTTTACGAGCTTTCCCAACAATTAAACGCGCGGGGAATCCGTACAATCCATGTGTTCGGTTTTGCAACGGAAGACGTATGCTTCTATGAAGATCAATTTTCTTCTTTAGGTGATACTCATTTCGTGACAGTTGATGGTACCAAAGGAACAAAAGGTTTTGTCACGGACTTATTAGAAGAGCTTCAACCTGAATTTGATGTCTTTTACGCTTGTGGACCGATGCCAATGCTTCGCGCATTAGAAGGATTTTATCCGGAAAAGAGCGGCTTCCTATCCTTTGAAGAACGGATGGGCTGTGGAATTGGTGCATGCTTTGCATGTATCTGCAAAACAACAGAGGAAACTGACAAGGATTATGTAAAGGTTTGTTCAGACGGACCCGTATTCCCGAAAGGAGTTGTAGAGCTATGAGTCGTTTAAGTATACAACTCCCAGGCTTAGAGTTGAAAAATCCAATCATGCCCGCATCAGGCTGTTTTGGATTTGGGAAAGAGTACAGTGCGCTTTATGATTTATCAAAACTCGGCGCTATTATGATCAAAGCAACAACAGTTGAGACACGTCTCGGAAATCCGACGCCGCGCGTTGCAGAAACAGCAGCTGGCATGTTAAATGCAATCGGTCTGCAAAATCCAGGCCTAGAAAAAGTAATGAGCAATGAGTTGCCTTATTTAGAACGTTTTGATGTACCAATCATTGCAAATGTTGCAGGAACAACTACTGAGGATTATGTAGAGGTAGCTGAAAAAATTTCAACTGCTTCAAATGTAAAAGCTTTAGAGTTAAATATTTCGTGCCCAAATGTAAAGCATGGCGGGATTACATTTGGTACAGATCCAGTTATTGCTAGAGAATTAGTGGAAGCTGTTAAAAAGGTTTCGAAGGTTCCTGTATATGTAAAGCTTTCACCAAATGTGACAGATATCGTCGAAATTGCAAAAGCAGTAGAAGCTGGTGGAGCAGACGGTATTACGATGATTAACACACTTGTTGGTATGCGTTTAGATGAACGAACAGGAAAGCCTGTGATTGCAAACGGTACTGGCGGATTATCAGGTCCTGCAGTAAAACCGGTGGCGATTCGCATGGTTTATGAAGTGTATAAGGCAGTGAAGATTCCGATTATCGGGATGGGCGGCGTGTCAACGGTACAAGACGTCATTGACTTCATGTCAGCAGGTGCTTCCGCGGTTGCAGTTGGGACAGCAAACTTTGTGGATCCATTCGTATGTCCGAATATTATCGAGGCATTGCCAGCTCAATTAGAGGAGCTTGGCGTCAAAAATATTAAGGAACTCATCGGAAGGAGCCATCTGTAAATGAACACAAAACCAATCGTTGCCCTAGATTTTCCAAGTGAAAAAGAAGTCTTTCAGTTTTTGAACCATTTTGATGAGTCTATTTTTGTGAAGATTGGAATGGAGCTGTATTTACAAGAAGGTCCTAGCATTGTGGAGAAAGTTAAGGAACAAGGGCATGATATTTTCTTAGATTTAAAGCTTCATGACATTCCGAATACCGTAAAGTCTGCAATGAAAGGGCTAGCTCGCTTAGGTGTGGATTTAGTGAATGTTCATGCAGCTGGTGGAATAGAGATGATGCGCGGTGCGCTTGAAGGCTTAGAAGCAGGAACGTCGGCTGGAAAAGAACGAGCGAAACTAATTGCGGTCACGCAGCTTACATCTACGACAGAAGAGCAAATGAAACAACAGCAAAAAATTAATTTATCACTATTAGATTCTGTCTTGCACTATGCAAGTATTACAAAGGAAGCTGGTTTAGATGGTGTTGTTTGTTCGGTTCATGAAGCAGGTCAGATTGGTGAAGCTTGTGGGGGAGAATTTCTGCGAGTGACGCCAGGAATTCGTTTGCCTGGTGGTGAGGCACATGACCAAAAACGAATTGCAACACCAGACGTAGCGCGTAAAGACGGCTCATCATTAATCGTGGTAGGTCGTGCTATTACAGGTGCTGCCGATCCAGTAGCAGCATATAAAAAAGTTTGCGAATTATGGGAGGAAAACTAAAATGTCAGTACAAAAAGAAATTGCACTTGGAATGTTAAAGGTTGGCGCAGTGGAGTTAAATGCGACAGATTTATTTACTTGGGCTTCAGGCATCAAATCCCCAATCTACTGTGATACACGTTTAACAATTTCTGACGTAACAGTTCGTAAACAAATTGCACAAGGGCTAGCGCAAAATATTAAAGAATTCTTCCCAGAAACTGAGGTTGTAGCTGGTACGGCAACTGCTGGCATTCCACATGCTGCATGGGTAGCAGACGTATTGGAAATGCCAATGGTGTATGTTCGCTCAAAAGCAAAAGGGCATGGCCGTGGCAAACAGATCGAAGGAAAATTCGAGCAAGGTCAAAAAATGGTAGTTGTCGAGGACATCGTTTCAACGGGCGGTTCTTCCATCACGGCGGTCGAAGCATTACGTGCTGCTGGTTGTGAAGTAGTCGGCGTCGTGTGCGTATATACATATAATTTACCAAATGCAGAACAAGCCTTTGAAGAAGCTGGCGTGAAATACGTTTCATTAACAAACTTCGACTACCTTGTAGAAGCAGCAATTGAGACAGGGGCAATCGAAGAAAAGGATATCCCGTTTTTACAAGAGTGGCACGCGAAGCTAAAAGCGGGAGAGTTATAAATCTTAAGGCGAAATAGTAAAGCGTAGAGGTAGCTGATTGTGAAAATCGAGCTGCGCCGAAAGCTTGCGGCAGGCGCACCGCTGATTTAACGATCAATACTTTATCTATTTGTGGCATTCATCTTAGTTATGGATGCCACTTTTTTCGATTCAAAAGTGAAAAGTGGCATAGAAGGGGGAGATGAACGGTACTATTTTCAATTTTTTTGATTTTTAGTATGCAGTGTTGAAATGAAAGACATTTTGAAGCGTCGGTAGTAGGGAAATGTCTTACATCGGGTTAATGAAAGACTTTTTGAAAATGTCCTTCATCTATGCCTCAAAGTTAAAAAAATCCAAGTAATCAAAAACAAGTGGAGAAAAACGAATCGTTTTTCCCCACTTGAATAGTTTCACACTCTATTTCCCATTTCCTTTACCGTTGCCATTACCTTTCCCTGGCTTTTCATTCGAACTGCCAGTCTTTTTGATTTGGATTGTTTGAGTGGTAATATTGCCGGCTAAGTCTTCTGCTTCAATTACAAATTCGTTTGTGCCGTCAGCTAATTCTAGCTCTAGGTCGATTTGTTGTTCAAAGCCATTCATTGCATATGGTTCAGATAGTTCATGCCAGAATCTTTCGTCTCCGTTAACTGTTACTCTTAGTTCATCGAAGTTATCCTTCACTTTCACAGAGACTGTTGTTACACTCTCTTTTGTGTTTTTAGCATATTTTCCAACTGTCACGGTTGGCGCTTTTGTGTCTACGAAAATTTTGCGGGCGATTTGCATTTCATTGTTAAATTCATCAACAGCTTTTACGCGGATATCTTGGACGCCATCCTTGAGATTTAAAGTATGAGAGAACTTCGAACCGTCAAAAGCAGCTTTTACGTCATTAACCGTTACAGTTGTAATCTTCGAGTCATCCTCCACAGTTCCGTGAACAGTCACTTCATGTGTGTTATAGACATCAAAGAATTCAGGCGCTTCGATGTAAATTACTGGTGGTGTTGTTTCCTTCGCACTTCCAACTTGGAAATCATAAGCTGTTGCATTCATTGCCGCATCGACAATTTGAACAGTTATTTTGTCTTTATTCGATAAATCAGAAGGAATAGCAAATGATTTTGTTGCTGTCGTTAATTTTTCTGAAACTGCTTTGCCATTTACTTGAACCTGCCAGTATTCTACCCCTGTGCCAGCTCCTGCATCGGCAAAGTTTGAGACTGATACAGTTTTCGCTTCGCCATCAAAGCTTACTTCTGCTGTCGGTGCAGCCGTATCGACTTTGACAGGGAAGTCGATGGATTGCCATTCGGCTCCTTCATAATCAATCACACCACTTAGACGAATAATGTAGTCGCCATCAGAAGCGGCTTTGTTATTGATTTTCCCATCCCAGCCATAATCCGTGTTGTATGTGTAAGGAAGAGCGGTAGCCGAAGAAATATAATTTTTCGTTAGATTATTAGCCGTACGAACTGTACGTACCACTTTGCCCTTACTGTCCACAACTTCGACTTTAAATTGTTTCGCATTACGGAATAACGAGAATACCGGTATAGCTTTGTCGCGAACACCATCTGCATTTGGAGAGAAGCCAAAGCGAGTTGTGTCAAAGCTTGCACCCCCTGTTATAAACATACCTTGTTCATCAGCTAAAGCTGTATAGCCCCAGTATGTTAGGTCATCCCATGCGAAGTAATCGAAAATGCGTGCGTCATCCCATCCACCGTCAAAGCCGAAGAATGGAACGGATAGTGGAACATTTCCTGTAATTTCTTCGTTTAAATCGGTTAAAGCAACAAATCCATCAACAAAGAATCCATTATTATAAATTGCTCGGATGCTATCTGGAATGTCCGATAAATCTGCTGAAACAGTAATTGTTGCTGTACCATTAGCAGGAACAGTGACTGTTTCCGGTGCAGTAATGTCTGCTTCTTCAGCTGATAATACGTATGAACCGTAATTGCTTATATTAGGAACAGTTACGTATAAACCATCACCTGCGTTAACAGGATAATCGATTTGAAGCTGAGTTTTTACATCATAAGTTACTTCTTGATCTGAATAGTTTTTAGCTTCTAAAGTAAAGCTAAATTGGTCATTTTGAATTTCTTTTAATGCCACTTTGCCTTCGTTTGTCTGGCTATTTGTTACGACGACATCTGTAGATAGAGCATTTGCAATTTGCATTAAACCAGCACCTTGTCGGCGAGGGGAGACATATTCACCCTCATTTAACTCAACGGGTATTGCCGTATTCATTAATAGATTTTTGGCAAGCTGAATGCGATCATAGCCAGTTAGATTAAATTCTGAGTCAACACGTTCTAATACTAGGGCACTACCGCCGGCAACATGAGGAGCTGCCATTGATGTTCCGCTCATTAAGCCGTATTTATCGTCATTTAGAGTTGAGAAGATATTGCCGCCTGGTGCTGTAATTTCAGGTTTGAAATCTAAATTTGGCGTTGGTCCCCAAGAAGTAAAGCTGCTCATTTGACCGGCAGTTGGGTTTTGCACTTCAACGAAATTGCCTTCAAAGGAAACAGTCACGGCTTGTCCATTATCAAGAGCCGATTTCATGGCCAATCCATCTGACTGTAATGTGGACATAAATGGAATTGAAATCCCTGGATCTGATGCCATATTGATTGTACCAGATGTATTATTATAGACAATTGCTGCAAAAGCTCCTGCATTTTGTGCGTTCAACCCTTTTTCAACGAAAGTATTGCTGCCACGAGAAATAAGCGCGACTTTTCCTGTGAAGTCTTTCTCTGCGAACTCTGCAGCAGTTCCTAATCCTGCGTCCATTACTTCAACCTGGCCAGGTAAAAGTGTTTGAGGGTCGGCACCATTTGCTAATAGGTAGAGAGCGTCACCAGAAGCTTCACCGTCTACTTGATAGTTGAAGCTGTATGCAGTAATCATGCTATTTTCAAAGGATGCGACACTTAAAGAATCCTCGGAGATACCAGGTGAGCCTGTGACACCATAATCCTGATTTTCAGCATATGGATAAAAGCTGCCTGAACCATACATATCTGAATTTCCTGAAGAAATCGCGACCATAATGCCGTTTTCAGTTGCACGTGTTACGGCCTGTTGTTCAGGACTTTTCTCGTCAACATAGCCAGCAGGTGAACCTAATGATAAATTCAGTACATCTGCATTTAGTTTAATCGCGTCGTCAATTGCTTTAATATAAATATCTCCATAGGTAGAGGAGAATAATGGGTCATTGCCGAACACTTTTAAAGCTAAAAGCTGTGCTTCTGGCGCTACCCCTTTAATGCCATTGTTTTCTTCATCGCCATTTGCCGCAACTGTACCGCCAACGTGCATCCCGTGCATGGAAGCGTCTGGGCCAAGATCTAAAATTTCATTATTTCCATCCATATAGTTATAACCGAATGGAACCTTAGCCGTATAGAATTGGCCATTTTCGATAAAGCCATCTTCTAACAGTGTATTTACCTCGCTTTGGGTTAGCTCACCTGTACTGTTATCCGATAAAATCATATCCTTATGGCTTGGGTCGATTCCTGTATCAATGATGCCGACAACCATGCCTTCACCTTTAAAGCCAAAATCATTCCAAGCCTGCTGTGCTTGAACTAATTCCTTTGAGTACACCATATCAGGTGTTTCCGCTGGTCTTTCATATTCTGTCGCTTCATAGACAGCTTTAACACCTGAAGTGGAAGCGATCTTTTCGACTTGTTTTGCTTCTACTTCGGCGGAAAATCCGTTAAATACAACTGTGAAATTTTTAAGATATTTCATAGATGGAACAGCTGCTTTTAAATTGGACTTTACATTTTTTTGTTCTTTATCCACAGTTGCTTCTAAGGACTGTTTTTCTGTCTCTTTTAATTCCTTGTAAAGAAGCCCTTTTTTTGTCGCTTTTTGAATTGCTGGTTCTCCCTCGAGCTCGATGACAACACGAACTTTTTTCTCGGGATTTTCTGGGTTTAATAAGGATTTTGAAATATTAACGTCTGTTTTTTCTAGTTGAATGGAAGGTAGAGTAGCTAAGCTTTTTGTACTGGCACTGGCAGCACTAACATTAAAGAGTGCTGAACTGAATGACAATATGAAGATGATTGCCACTAGTAAGGTCTTCCTCAGTTTCATTCTTTTTCCCCCTGTTTCATATGAAAATAGTTGTAGAAAAAACTTAAATTAAATCTATAAGCGACAATAGATTTAAGTTCGTTAATTCTATTTTCTTTTATTTGATTAATAGACGAAATATTCCTTCAATTGAAGTGTATTTGATTCGAAAGAATGATATTTTCATATAGTTCGTGATGCGAAACTCTTATAAATTAAAGGATTTAATCGCTCAAAGTTGAAAAATGTCGAGAATGTATGTTTATGGACCGAGAAAGTGCAGGAGAACTGGTCTATTAGGTTTGAAGGAGATTTTGGCGGAATTCGTAGAAGATTTATAAAGAAAAAAGTGATCTAAAAGGCAACCGCTTCTTAGATCACTTGAAATTATAGTGAGATTATTTTTTTAGCTTCATCACAAGCTCTTCATCTGGTGTAACATAAAGAGTTTTTTGCTCGAAGTAAATAACAAATCCAGGCTTTGCGCCATTTGGCTTTTTCACTTGTCGTATTTCAGTATAGTCTACAGGAACAGAGGACGACTCTCTTGCTTTACTAAAATAAGCACTCAAAGCGGCAGCTTCTAGAAGTGTCGTTTCATCAGGTTCGTTTGAATGAATAACAACATGCGAGCCTGGAATATCCTTAGTATGCAGCCAAATATCAGATTTCTTAGCAAGTTTAAAGGTTAAATAATCATTTTGCTTATTATTTTTTCCGACAGATATTTCAATTCCTGAAGTTGAAACAAATGACTCTGGGGAAGGCTTTGTCGGCTTTTTTTTCTTTTTGCTGGCGCGTAAACGCAAATAGCCTTGCTCTGCCAGTTCTTCGCGAATTTCCTCGATGTCAGCAGGTGATGCTTGGTTGACTTGGGCCATCAGCATTTCGAAATACTGAATTTCACTTTCTGTTTTCTCAACCTGATCTTGTACCATAATGAGAGCATTTTTGGCTTTGTTATATTTACTATAGTAGCTTTGCGCATTTTCAACTGGCGTTTTTCGTTCGCTTATAGGGATGGTAATTTGTTCGCCTGTTTCACTATAGTAATTGGTTACTGTCGCTTCCTTCATGCCTTTTTCGAAGGCGTATAAGTTGGCCATTAATAATTCGCCGTAAAGCTGGAATTTGTCGAGCTTCGATGCTTGCTCCAAATCCTTATGAAGCTTTTTGGTTTTCAGCTTTAACTTATTTAGCTCGTTTTGCAGCCAACGCTCTAGGTCACCAGCTTGCTGTTTTACACGGTCGCGTTCTGCTCGAGCAAAGAATGTGCGGTCCAATAAGATACTTAAAGTCTCATAATTTGTTTCAGCGCCTTCTAAATGAGTTAACTTTGTAGGGGAGAAATAAATTTTTCGATCGACTTCAATATAGCTCGGGCTTGCACTATTAACGATTTCATCTAGGAATGAACGGAAGGGCTGCACTTTGTCATTGTCCTGTAATCGGTGCAGCAACTCGTTCGCATGTGTAGGTGAGAAGCCTTTAAAATGCTCCACGATTTCCTTTGCCGACTTTTCTTCTGAAAAGAAGTGCTTAATCTCTTCATCGCTTACCGTTAACGGATTGACTTTGTTTTGTTCAGGTGGCGTAATGTAGAGCTGACCAGGCAAAACAGTGCGATAGCTATTGATTGATGGCGGCAAGTGCTTTAAGCTGTCGATTATTTTATTGTTCGCTTGATCGATTAATACGATATTACTGTGACGTCCCATAATTTCGATTGTCAATTTGCGAAAAACCTGATCGCCGATTTCATTTTTACTTTCAATATTTAATGTAAGAATTCGTTCGAATGGATCAGTTTCAATTGCATGGATAAAGCCGCCTTCAATATGTTTTCGAAGCAGCATGCAAAACATTGGCGGTTCAGATGGGTTATCAATCGAATGCTGAGTTAGATGTACACGAGCGTATGATGGGTGAATCGAGCTTAATAATTTGAAATTTTCACCGTTTGCACGAATATGTAAGATGATTTCAAGTGCGTTTGGTTGGTGAATTTTCGTAATGCGACCAGATACTAATTTTTTTAATTCATTTGCCATTGCAAATGTAAATAATCCATCAAAAGCCATGATTGTGTTCCTCTTTTCTAAAAATCAATTTATATCGGTTTAAATTATTAGTAGGTGTTGTCATTCTTATCTAAAAGAAAAATCTATTTCACATTATACTATAGTTCTGGCGCGTTTCCTCCAATATTTACTTTTTCTATACTTCAAGAGATTAAATATCCAATTGGATGTGTTATACTTGATGCAGTATGCAAAGAAAGGCGTGATGAACCTTGGTGCGTAGTATGACCGGTTTTGGCAGGGGTGTCACAGCTACAAGTAACTATCAACTGACGGTTGAAGTTCGTTCAGTGAATCATCGGTTTTTAGAAATTTATACGAAGTTCCCAAAAGAATGGTTTGAGGCTGAATTAGCTACAAAAAAACAGTTAGCACAATATGTGAAACGCGGGAAACTTGATGTAGTAGTTAACTTAAAAACGCTTGGGAACCAAACCTTATCGCTGCAAGTCAATTGGCCATTAATCGAAGCTTATAAAGAGGCAAAAGAGCAGCTTCAACAAGTAATTGCATTGGAAGAAAAATGGACAATGCAAGAAATTCTTTCGCTAGAAAGTGCCCTCTCTTATGAAAAGCAGGAGTTATCACCTGAAGAGTTAATGGAAGCAATTAGCAGTGCGGTGAAGGAAGCGGCAGGAAAGCTCGTTGAAATGCGTGAGCAAGAAGGTCAACAGTTAAAGCAAGCTTTGTTATGCTATAATAGTCAGTTAAAAGAACTAATCCAGCAAGTTCGTGGATTATCTGGCGATGCAGTAAATAAGTTTCGCGATAAATTAATCGATCGTTTGAAAGAAATAGGGAATATACAAGAGCTTGAAGATCGCCTCCTTACAGAGGTAGCGATTTTTGCTGAAAAGGTAGATATCTCAGAAGAACTAGATCGTTTGGATAGTCATTTTAAACAATTGGAAAGTACTATTAAAGAGGCTGATTCGATTGGGCGAAAATTGGATTTCTTAATGCAGGAAATGCATCGTGAAATCAATACGATTGGCTCAAAAAACCAAAACTCTGAAATTTCCGTTGCAGTCGTTCAATCTAAAACTATTTTAGAAAAAATGCGTGAACAAGTACAAAATATTGAATAACGGGTTTATCCTTGTGAGTTCAACCAATAATTAGTAGAGAGGAAATCGCTCCACTAATTCAAAGTTCACTTTTAACTGTCAACAGCATTAAAAATTTTGTTGTAAAGCAAGTAGTAAGGGAGATTTAGAGAACAATGAGAAGAGAACGAGGTTTGTTAATTGTTCTATCAGGCCCATCTGGTGTCGGTAAAGGAACAGTGCGTAAAGAACTTTTTTCAAAGGCCGGCACAAATTATGAATATTCGATTTCAATGACAACTCGTACGCCACGTGAAGGTGAAATTGATGGAGTCGATTACTTCTTTAAATCGCGCGGTGAATTTGAAGCGCTAATTGAAGAGGGCGGCTTATTAGAGCATGCAGAGTTTGTTGGGAACTATTACGGCACCCCACTAGCCTATGTAAATGAAACATTGGATGCAGGACGTGATGTGTTTTTAGAGATAGAAGTTCAAGGAGCGGCACAAATTCGTGAAAAAGCTCCAGAGGCTCTATTTATCTTCCTGGCACCGCCAAGTATTTCAGAGTTGCAAAATCGTCTAATTGGACGCGGTACTGAAACAGAAGAAATTATCAAAAAGAGAATTGACACAGCACGCAATGAGCTGGAAATGATGAGTTTATACGATTACGTGGTTGAAAATGATGAAATTCAAAATGCATGTGATAAAATAAATGCTATCATAGTAGCGGAGCATTGCCGACGTGAACGTATTGAAAAAACTTATTTGTCTATGTTGAGAGGAGAATAAAATATGTTATACCCATCTATTGACGCTTTAAAAAACAAAATTGATTCAAAATATTCTTTAGTGAGCCTAGCTTCAAAACGCGCTCGCCAAATGCAAGAAGAAGGAAACGAACAGTTATCGAAATACGTTTCTTACAAACCAGTAGGAAGAGCTCTAGAAGAAGTAGCAGCTGGCGTACTTAAAAAAGAAAAACAAGACGCATCAACAGTTTACGAAGACGAAGTATAATATTGTTCTGAATTAGTTTGTAGATATGATGTAATTAGGTAGCTCCCGAAGAATTTTTCTTTGGGAGCTTGTCATTTGAAAGGAGATTAGCAGCTATGCAAAAAAATATTTTGCTATGTGTATCAGGCGGGATTGCAGTATATAAAGCAGTAGCCCTTGTGAGTAATTTAACGAAAGCAAACTTCAATGTAAAAGTAATGATGACGGAATCTGCTCAGCAATTTGTCACACCTCTCACTTTTCAAGTAATGTCAAAAAACGATGTGTTCGTTGATACATTTGATGAGAAAGACTCTAGTAAAATCGCTCATATTGATTTAGCTGATTGGGCGGATTTAATACTTGTCGCACCAGCAACAGCGAATGTTATTGGGAAGCTTGCAAACGGCATTGCAGATGACATGGTGACTACTACTTTACTTGCAGCTACTTGTCCTGTTTGGCTAGCTCCTGCCATGAACGTACATATGTATGATCATCCTGCTGTAAAAAGAAATATCGCGCAGCTAGCACAGGATGGCTGTTCCTTTATCGAGCCATCTGAAGGGTTTTTAGCTTGTGGCTATGTAGGAAAAGGTCGCTTAGAAGAACCAGAAAAAATAACACAGATTGTGGTCGACTTTTTTAATAAAGAAGCAAAAAGCAAATGATTACCGTTGCAGAAGTGATCGTGGATGTTGCAGCATATCCAGTTGACCGCCCCTTCGATTACTTAGTGCCGTCTGAAATGACACAAATTATCGAAATAGGGTGTCGCGTTAAAGTACCCTTTGGACCACGAAATGTACTGGGATTTGTTGTAGCGCTCAAAAACGAAACCGATGTTCCACTAGAAAAGATTAAACCCGTTTCCGAGCTTCTTGATATTGAACCGGTGTTAACTGGAGAAATGCTAGAACTGGCAAAATGGTTAAAGACCGATACGATCTGCTATGAGATTGATGCACTACAAGTCATGCTGCCATCTGCATTAAGAGCAAAGTATGAAAAAATTGTTAGTCTTCAAACGGATCTTGAACTTTTGCCTATAGCCTTACAGGGATTTTTTGGAACTTCCCAGCAAGTGAATGTAAAAGAGTTTGAAAAGAATAATTTACTTGCTGATTTAAAGCAAGCGCTAAAAAACAAGCAGCTATCGATTGAAAATATCGTAAAACAAAAAGGAAAAGTAAAAGAAGTCCGTAAAGTTCAAATTACTGAAAATCTTCAAAAGCTGCAGGACATTCATCAACAAATTTCGAATCGTGCCAAAAAGCAAAAGCAGTTAGTGGAATGGATGCAGCACCATTCAGGTGAAATAATAGACCCGGAAATAATCTATAAAGAAGCGAATGCTTCCTCTCAAGTCCTGAATGCTGTGATTGAATTAGGGGCAGCTTCTTTTATTCAGCAAGAGGTATACCGGGATCCTTTCACAAAGGACGTTCAAAAAACGAACTTTTTAGATTTAACCGACGAACAATCCGTTGCGTTGAATCAAATTTTAACTGCCATTGACGAAAAACAGCCTGATACCTTTTTGCTGCATGGAGTAACGGGAAGCGGGAAAACAGAAGTCTATTTGCAAACAATCTCCAAGGTTTTAAGTGAGGGAAAGGAAGCCATTGTACTAGTTCCTGAAATCTCCTTAACACCGCAAATGACAGAACGATTCCGGTCTCGATTTGGCGAATTAGTTGCAGTTATGCACAGTGGCTTATCGGTTGGCGAAAAATACGATGAGTGGCGAAAGATTCACCAAGGCAAAGTAAAGGTGGTAGTAGGCGCTCGTTCTGCCGTTTTTGCGCCTTTTGAAAATGTCGGAATTATCATCTTAGATGAAGAGCACGAGTCAACTTATAAACAAGAGGATTCGCCGAGATATCATGCGCGGGATGTGGCAATATGGCGCGGCAATTTCCATCAATGTCCTGTAATTCTGGGAAGTGCAACGCCTTCCTTAGAATCCTTTGCCCGTGCAAAGAAAAACGTGTATAAGCTGCTTACGTTAAAGGATCGGGCATTAAAGCAAGCGTTGCCTACCGTTCAAATCATTGATATGCGAGACGAGTTGAAAAAAGGGAATCGCTCGATGTTCTCTCAAAGCTTAGTAGAGTCCATTGAAGCTCGCTTAGAAAGAAAAGAACAAATCGTGCTCTTTTTGAATCGACGGGGCTACTCATCCTTTGTCATGTGCAGAGACTGCGGGACGGTGTTGCAATGTGAGAATTGTGATATCTCCCTCACGTATCATCGGAACAATGAAAAATGCAAATGCCATTATTGCGGCTATGAAATACATGTACCGAAAACCTGTCCACAGTGCCAAAGTGACCATATTCGATTTTTTGGTACAGGAACTCAAAAAGTGGAAGAGGAATTAGCTAAATTCTTCCCTGGTGTAAGAGTATTGCGTATGGATGTCGATACAACAAGAGCAAAAGGTTCCCATGAACAATTACTGCAAGCCTTTGGGGATGGAGAAGCCGATATATTACTTGGTACGCAAATGATTGCAAAAGGTCTGGATTATCCCAATATTACATTGGTAGGTGTGTTAAGCGCCGATACGTCGCTTCATTTACCTGATTTTAGAGCAGCTGAAAAAACTTTTCAGCTTTTAACACAAGTAAGTGGACGAGCTGGAAGGCATCACAAGCCTGGGGAAGTGGTCGTGCAAACCTATACACCTGAACACTATGCAATTGAGTTATCTGAAGCGCAAGCATATGAACCTTTTTATGAACGGGAAATGCATATGCGGCACCAAGCGGGCTATCCGCCGTATTATTACTTGGCGTTAATTCAAATCTCACATGAGGATGTATTAATGGCAGCCGATTATGCAGGAAAGGCAGTTGAGTGGCTGCGTTCTCAGCTCTCTTATAATGTATCGATTATCGGTCCTACTGCTTCAGGCATTAGTCGTCTCCAAAATAGATATCGCTATCAATGTTTGATAAAATACAAAATAGAGCCAGAGTTAATCCCGACCTTATTGCAGCTGATCAAGATTTACCGTTCAGATTGGATTAAAAAAGGGGTAATTCTTGGCGTGGATTTAGATCCCAACATGATTTGAATACTTCAGTAGAGTGAAACTTAATTTTACTGATGTTCATAATAATTAGCTTAGAGAAGTGTAGAAAGAGGTAAAATAATAATGGCAATTAAAGAAGTAGTAAAGCATCCAGCAAAGGTGCTTACAGAACCATGTAAAGAAGTAACAGAAATTAATGAAGAAATTATTACACTTCTAGATGATTTATATGACACGATGGTGGAACATGATGGCGTTGGTATTGCAGCACCGCAAATCAATGTCCCATTACGTGTAGCAATTGTTGAATTAGGTGAAGAACGCGATGTTTTAGAAATGATTAATCCGACTGTTCTTGAAACTTCTGGAGCAGAAGTAGATATAGAGGGATGCTTAAGCTTCCCAAATCTTTATGGGGAAGTAGAACGCCCAACTTATGTGAAAATCGAAGCTTGTGACCGTGAAGGCAGAGTGTATGAGTTAGAGGCAGGCGGCTTTGATGCCCGTGCGATTCTTCATGAAATCGATCACTTAGATGGCATTCTATTTGACTCAAAATTAATAAGAATTTTTTCAGAGGAAGAATTAGCTCAAATGTATGGCGAGGAGGAATAACAATGACTTCAGTAGTGTTTATGGGGACACCGGATTTTTCTGTCCCGATTTTACGAATGATTCACGAGGAAGGTTATGAGGTATTGGCAGTCGTTACTCAGCCGGATCGTCCTGTTGGCCGTAAAAAAGTGTTAACACCACCTCCTGTAAAAGCAGAAGCTTTACGTTTAGGGCTTCCAGTAATACAACCTGAAAAATTGCGCAACTCGCCGGAACTGCAAGAAATTTTAGCCTTGAATCCGGATATTGTAGTAACAGCCGCTTTTGGTCAAATCTTGCCAAAGGATTTACTTGATGCACCACGTTTTGGCTGCATTAATGTCCATGCATCCCTATTGCCGAAATATCGCGGAGGAGCACCAATCCATCAATCGATTATTGACGGGGAAGAGAAAACAGGTGTCACAATAATGTATATGGCTGAAAAATTAGATGCCGGGGACATTATTACACAAAGTGAAATTGCCATTTTAGATGAAGATAATACAGGCACAATGTTCGAGAAACTAAGTGTAGTAGGAAGAGACTTATTAAAAGAAACTTTGCCGCTTATTATTGAAGGCAAAAACGAGCGCATTCCTCAGGATGAAACAAAAGTAACCTTTGCTCACAATATCTCAAGAGAGCAAGAGCGTGTGAATTGGACAAATAGCGCAAGAACTGTGTTTAACCAAGTGCGTGGTTTAACGCCGTGGCCAACAGCCTACACGACTTTCCAAGGCGAAAATGTGAAATTATGGTTTGTTAAAGAGGGCGATGCGACAACGAGCCAGGCACCAGGGCAAGTTGTGAAGATTAACAAGGATAGCTTTGAAGTTGCTACAGGTGATGGAAAATCTGTTGTGATTTTAGAATTGCAGCCAGCGGGCAAAAAACGTATGACAGCACAAGACTACCTGCGCGGAACAGGGTCGAAACTAGCGATAGGGGACCAATTTGAATGACAAAAAAGAAAGAACAAATTTGGGATGGCAATGTACGTGATGCTGCCTTAACAATCCTTCTAGCAGTTGATAAGCATCAGGCCTACAGCAACCTTTTACTAAACCAAATTATTAATAAATATAAAATTGAAGCAAAAGATCGTGCCCTTTTAACGGAGCTAACATATGGAACCCTGCAGCATAAATATACGCTTGATTACTACTTAGAGCCTTTTATCAGAGGGAAAATGGACCTTTGGGTAAAGTGGCTTCTTCGACTTTCGTTATATCAAATCGAATATTTGGACCGGGTTCCAGACCATGCTGCTGTTAATGAAGCAGTTGAAATTGCCAAAAGAAGAGGGCATAAAGGAATTGCTGGGGTAGTAAATGGCGTGTTGCGTTCAATTTTACGCCAAGGTGTACGTTCTACTGACGAAATTACAGAGCCTGCAAAACGATTGGCGATTGAAACAAGTCATCCAGAATGGCTAGTGGAGCGCTTTGTCGAGGCTTATGGAATGGGAAAAACAACGGAAATGCTCCGTGAAAATAATATTCCACCGATTGCTTCAGTTCGTGTCAATACAACAAAAGCAACGGTAGAAGAAGCATTGGCGCTATTAGAACAAGAAGGTATGGAAGCTCGTCAAAGTGAAGTGATTCCTGAATGCCTTCACCTAATTAGTGGGCAAGCTTCAAGAACGAAAGCCTTTAAAGAAGGTTACATTACGATTCAGGATGAAAGCTCAATGATGCCGGCAAATGCCCTTAACCCGCAACCTGGCTGGCGTGTACTGGATATGTGTGCCGCACCAGGTGGGAAAACAACGCATATGGCAGAAAAAATGCGCAATGAAGGGTCGATTTTAGCAACAGATTTACATCCACATAAATTGGACTTAATCGATGAAGCAACAGCGCGTCTTGGCTTGGAAATTATCCAAACGGCACCAGTCGATGGACGCAAAGCGGCCGAATTCCTAGAAGTAGAATCCTTCGATGCAGTGTTAGTAGATGCACCGTGCTCAGGGCTAGGCGTAATGAGACGCAAACCTGATATTAAATATACAAAAAGGGAAGAAGACTTATCAAAGCTTCACGATATCCAGCTTCAGCTTTTGGACAATGCAGTAAAGGTTCTGAAAAAAGGTGGCCGTTTAGTATATAGTACATGTACGGTAAACAAAGAAGAAAATGAAGAAACTGTTCAGGCGTTTTTAGCTTCACATCCAGAAATGGAAGCTGTTCAGTTAGAAAATTTACCAAAAGAACTTCTAGAACGAAGCCAAGGTGGCATGCTACAAGTATTCCCGCAGGACTTTGGTAGCGATGGATTTTTTGTAGCAGCTTTTCGAAAAAAAGCGAACTAGATTAGACATAAAAAGGAGAATCCGAAATACTAATGGATCAAAATAAAATTAACGACCGTATACAAGACTTGGTCGAAGAAACTGAAC
>Ga0182745_1001675_pt1 | contig 20980 bp, 21 predicted proteins | sample eDN3rd30CKraftBY_FD_128523 | JGI IMG/M metagenome (GOLD analysis project Ga0182745, IMG submission 128523) | Enriched backyard soil microbial communities from Emeryville, California, USA - eDNA 3rd pass 30_C Kraft BY (version 2) (version 2) | ecosystem: Environmental > Terrestrial > Soil >...
CTGAACTCCTGGAGCCCCACCTCGTCGTCGGGGATGGGCACCGCCTCCACCGGCACGTTGCGGGCGAAGACGTCGCGGCCGAGCAGGTCCTGGGTGGCGAGCTGCTCGGCGGCATCCTTGTACTTCTGGTACTCGAGCAGGCGCCGCACCAGCTCCGCGCGCGGGTCCTCGGCTTCCTCCGCGACGGTGAGCACCTCCCCTGCCTCCTGCACCGCGACGGCGTCCTGACGGGGCAGGAGCATGCGGCTCTTCAGGTGCGCCAGCGTGGAGGCCATCACCAGGAACTCCCCGGCGATGTCGAGGTTGATCTCCCGCATCCGCTCCAGGTGTTCGAGGTACTTCTCGGTGATCAGCGCCAGCGGGATGTCGAAGATGTCGACCCGGTGCTCCTTGATGAGATGGAGCAGCAGGTCCAGCGGACCTTCGAAATTGGGCAGCGCAATGCGGAAGTTGTCGCCTGGACTCCGCGGCAACTCCCCTTCACGAAGGGCCTCGTCGGCCGGCGAGAGACGTTCCTCACTCACCGGATGTCCTGAATGGCGTCAACGGTATGGGTGGGGGCGCGTCATCGCGTATGAGCCCGACTTTCCTAGGCAGCGGGCACGAGCCTGGAGGACACACACCCATACCAGTGGCCCCCAGGTGGGTCAAACAATCGGCAGTGAAAGCCCGTTCAGTCACGCGGACTCATGGGATTCCCACGGCCTTGCGGACCTGGTCCATCAGGCGGGAGGCTTCGCTCCGGGCGCGGTCGGCGCCGTCCTGGAGGATGCGCTCCAGTTCGCCCGGGTCGGCCGCCAGTTCGGCGTAGCGCTGACGGGCCGGACCGAACGTCGCGTGGTAGGCCTCCAGGAGCTTCTTCTTGAAGTCGCCGTAGCCCTTCCCGCCCGCCTTCCACGAGGCGTCCACGTCGGCGAACTCGGACTCGGGCAGCATGACCTTCAGCAGGTCGTAGAGCGGGCTGTCCACCGTGGGCTTGGGGGACTCCACGGGGGTCGAGTCCGTCTTGATGGACATGATGCGCTTCTTGATTTCCTTCTCGTCCCCGAACAGCTCGATGGTGTTCCCGTAGGACTTGGACATCTTCTGTCCATCGATGCCGGGCACCGTCTGCGTGGACTCCTGGATGCGCGCCGCGGGCAGCTTGAGGATGCCGGGCGCATGGCCCCGCTCCTTGCCCTCCGGGTCCGCCGGGTCGTAGCCGGGCACGTACTGGGTATTGAACTTCACCGCCCAGTCGCGAGCGAACTCGATGTGCTGGATCTGGTCCTTGCCCACGGGCACTGCGTCCGCGCTGTAGAGCAGGATGTCCGCGGCCATCAGGACCGGGTACGCGAAGAGGCCGAAGTCCGGGCTGATGCCCTTGGCCACCTTGTCCTTGAAGCTGTGGGCCCGCTCCAGGTGCGAGTGCGGCGTCACGGTGCCCAGGATCCAGTACAGCTCCAGCACCTCGCGCACGTCGCTCTGGCGGAAGAGCACGGCCTTCTTCGGGTCCAGGCCGAGCGCCAGGTAGGCCATCGCGGCCTCGCGCGTCAGCGCCAGCGCGGCCTTCGGATCCCGGACGGTGGTGAGCGCGTGCAGGTTGGCGATGAAGTAGAAGGCCTCCCCTTCGTCCTGGAGCTGCACGAACTGGCGGAGCGCACCGTAGTAGTTGCCGAGGTGCAGCCTGCCGGACGACTGAACTCCTGAGAGAATCCGCATATGGGTTTGAACCTGGAATCGGGAATCGGCAGGTCTTGAACCTGGACTTTGGAATCGGGAATCGGCAGGGCTCGTTCGCATACCCGACGCGGCGCTGCAACCTTCCGTTGGCTCCGCCTCGCGGGCGTCCGCGCTGGGAAGTCAAGACGGACTCTCCCTGGAACTTTGCGTTCCGCCAATAAATCCCGAGCAATTCCAGGCACTTGCAATTGAATGGCAGCCGGGTGCGCCGATACCCTGGGGGCTCTCCCCTGGAGGGTGGACCCGAATGGAGCGATTCAACGGAAGTCTCGCCAGCTACCGGCTGCAGATGGTGATGCCGCCGCTCTTCAGTGCTCCGGGCGTGGAGGGCGTGTTGAGGGTGGAACGCGGCGCGGTGCGCCGCTGTTTCCACGTGAGGGACGGCTTCCTGGTGGGCGAGAGCTCGAATGATCCCCGCGAGCACCTGGCCCAGGTCCTGGTGAACCTCCGCATCCTGGATGCGCCCCGCGCCGCCGCGGCGTTCGAGGCGGCCGAGGGAGCGGGCATGCCCTATGGCACCTTCCTGGTGCAGCGCTGCTTCGTGGAGCTGCCCCGCCTCATCGAAGCCCTGGAGCACAAGGCCCGCGAGTCCCTCTTCGACTGCTACGCCTGGGAGTCCGGCGAGGTGGAGTTCACGCCCGGCCTGCCGCCCGCAGGGCGGGCGGTGGGGCTCAAGCTGTCCCTGTCGACGCTGCACCGGGACGCGGTCACCCGGCAGCGCGAGTGGGCCATGTTCCGCGACATCTTCCCGCGCATGGACATGACGTTCATCGTCTTCCGCGAGTTCGCCGTCGAGACGTACTCGGAGGAGGAGGACGTCCTGTTGGACCTCGCGGCGAGCGGCGCCACGCTGGGGGAGATGCTGGCCAGCGCCCGGGAGGCGCCGCTCTTCGCCGCGCGCTGGGTGCTCCACCTGTACCGCCGGGGCGCCCTCGCGCCGCGCAAGGCCCGGGGCCCCCGCCTGGGTGAGGCGGCCGAGCTGGCGGAGCTGCTCAGCCTGGTCAAGCGCTTCCTGGAGGCGGGCAAGTACGACCACGCCGTGGCGCTGGCCGCCCAGATCCTGGAGCGGGGCCCCGTCCCAGAGGCCCACGCGCTGTACCGGGAGGCGGAGATCCGCCTGACGCTGGCCCTGAGTGACGAGCTCTTCGCCCTGGACGGCCGCCTCGTGTTCGAGCCGATTCCGCGCCCTGCCCCGCCCGACCTGACGGCGGATGACCTCTACCTGTACTCGAAGCTGCGCGGCAGCCGGAGCATCCGGCAGGCGCTGCGCACGGCCGCCATGGGCGAGCTGGCGGCGTCGCGCTCGGTGCATCGGCTGATGGCGTCCGGGTTGATTCGCGTGGCGCCGCTTCCGGGGGGCGAGCCGCGCCGGGCCCACACCGACCCCTATGGCCTGCCCGTCCACAGCGTGGGCGGCTGAGCGTCACGGGCCGTTGCCCGGCGCGCTGGCCGCCACGCCCACGCCGTCACGGCGCCGCCGCCACCCGCTTCTTCTTCGCCTTGGGCACGAAGACGTCGCTGCGCGGATGGAACTCGTCGTACACGGACCGCAGCCGGGCGGCGTTGACGTGCGTGTAGATCTGCGTCGTCGCCAGATCCGCGTGCCCCAGCATCTGCTGGACGGCGCGCAGGTCCGCGCCGCGCTCCACGAGGTGCGTGGCGAACGAGTGCCGCAGCTTGTGCGGCGACAGCGGTTTGGCGATGCCCGCCTTCAGCGCGTACCGCTTGAGCAGCTTCCAGAAGCCCTGCCGCGTGAAGCCCGAGCCCCGCGGCGTGACGAACAGCGCCTGGGACTTGCGCTTGCCCAGCACCGACGGCCGGGACTCGGCCAGATACGATTGGACCTTCTCGATGGCCACGCGGCCCAGCGGGACGAGCCGCTCCTTGGAGCCCTTGCCCTTGGCCACCAGATAGCCCGCGCTGAGCTGCACGTCGTTGATGCCCAGGCCGCACAGCTCGCTCACGCGCAAGCCGGTGGCGTACAGCACCTCCAGCATGGCCTTGTCGCGCACGCCCGTCGACGTGCGCTCGTCCGGCGCGGCCAGGAGCGCCTCCACCTCCTCCAGCGTCAGGAACGACGGCAGCTTCCGCGCCGAGCGCGGCGTGTCCAGGTCCTCTGTCGGGTCCTTGTCCGCCATGCGCTCGGCGACGAGGAAGCGGTGGAAGCCGCGCAGCGCCGCGAGGTGCCGGGCCTGGCTGCGCTTCCCCACGCCGCGCCTGCCCAGCGCGGCCAGGTGCGCGGAGACGTCCTCCTGTCGGGCCTGCGTGACGTCGGAGACGCCGCGCGCGCGCAAGTCCTCGAAGTACACGGAGATGTCGGCGGCGTAGGCATCCACCGTCTTGCCGGACAGCCCGCGCTCCGCGCGGATGAAGGCGATGAACGCGTCGAGCATTCCTTCCATCGCCGCGCAGGCTACCGGAGGCGCGCGGCGAGGCAACTCAGCGGCTCAGGCCCGGGGCTCCCCTGCCCTGTCGGGCGAGGCCGACTCCAGCGCCTGCACCACCCACGGCCAGCCCACCACGATGTTCCCGGGCGAGCGCAGGCAGGCATCCGCCACCGCCAGCACCTCCGCCGGCCGCGAGCGCACCGCCAGCGCCAGGTGACGCCCCAGGAACGGATGCGGCAGATAGCTGAGGTTGTGATGGCGCACCGGCACCCAGCCCAGCGTGGGCCGCCCCGTCCAGCGCTCCACCGCGTACGCCAGCGCCGACGCCAGCACCTCCACGGCGTACAGCGGGAGGCGGAACGCGCTGATCAGGAAGGCCACCAGCGTGGTGGCGGCCACGGCGCCGGCGAAGGACGTGTTCGTCGTCCCGCTCCACACCACCATCGGCGCCAGGCTGGCGATGATGGCCGACACCTGCACCCGGACCACCGTGGGGCCGCGGCCAATGGTGATGCCGCTGATGCTCCCGCACGCCAACCCCGCCACCACGCCCAGGCAGCTGCCCACCACCATGCCGGCGAGCCCGCCCATCCCCGGCCCGAAGGCGTCCGCCGCCGTGGCATGCAGCCCCAGCAGCGTGGACAGGCTGGCCAGCGAGCCCAGCAGGACGCCCGCGGCCAGGCCCAGCACCTGCGCCAGGAGCAACCCCGCCGCCGAGCAGAACAGCGCCGACAGCACCCAGCCCCGCTCCAGCGGGAGCCCCGCGCCCAGCAGCGCCAGCCCCAGCAGCTCCGTCGTCACCGGCGCGCAGACGAGCAGCAGCAGCAACATCCGCCGGGTGTAGACGGCGGCGGCCTCACAGCCCCCGGCCGCGTCGCGACAGAGCACCCCCAGGCGCGCGCCCGGCGCGGGGATGCCCGCGGCTCGCAGCCGGTAGTGCAGGTCGACCGGCCGGAACAGCAGTAACTGCAACAGCTTCATCAGCCCCGGGACCTGCTCCGGTGCGTCCACGGCGCGTGACAGCGTTCCCCCCTGTGCCAAGAAATCCCCCCTGTTCTCTGGTTTTACTCCTCTAGCCTACCCTTCCCCTGCCGGAGGATTTCAAGTGAATCGCCGATGAGTGAAATCACCGTCGACGGCTCGTTGAGTGTGACACCGCCGTCAAGGATGAGGTCCAGGCCGTGCCCCAGCTCGGCCTTGATATCCTTTGCGTCCGTGAGGGGCTCACCCTCGGTGTTGGTCGCGGAGGTGGTCACCAGAGGGCGGCCGAGCGCGCGGGCCAGCTCGCGGGCCAGCGGGGCATCGGGGACCCGGATGCCGACCTGCTTCTGCTTGGACATCATCAGGTCCGGCACCAGCCGCGTCGCTTCCAGGATGAAGGTGAACGCACCCGGAGTGAGGCTCTTCATGATGCGGTACGCGAAGTTGCTCACGTGCGCGTAGCGCGCGACGTCCGAGAGGTCGGGGCAGAGGAAGGACAGGGGCTTCTTCTTGTCGCGCCCCTTGAGCTGGTACAGCCGCTCGATGCCCTTCTTGGAGCTCAGGTCGCAGCCGAGCCCGAAGTACGTATCCGTCGGGTAGGCCAGCAGGCCGCCACGCTCCAGCACCTCCACCGCGCGCTGCACATGGCGGGGCGAGGGGTGCTCCATGTCCACCTCGAGGATGGGTGCGGCCATGATGTCCTCCGTGTCTCCTGGTGGTGGCTGCGACGCGTCCGATGCCCGACAGCCTAGGCCGTTCCCGGGGCGTCGTCGGTGCGGATCTCTCCCGAGGCGGCCAGGGCCCGCCGCGTGAGGACCGGCCCCACCAGCTCGTGGGCGGTGATCATGGCGACGATGAGCACCTCCACCTGGGGACCGAAGGATGGAAACGTCTTCGACACCAGCGCCGCCAGGCCAAAGGTGACACCCGCCTGGGAGATGAGCCCCATCCACAGGTAGCGCTTGAGCCGCGGGTCGTCCGCGGGGGCGAAGCGGCGGCAGGAGAACCAGATGGCCACGCCCCGCAGCGACACCAGCAGCAGGGCCGCCGGCCCCACCGTCATCAGGGAGTCCAGCTTCAGCCCCGCGCCCGCGGCGGCGAAGAAGAGCGCGAACACCGGCAGGCCCGCCTGCTGGATGGCGTGGTGGATGCGCTCGCCCGCGCGCTCGTCGAGGTTGGCGATGAGCGCCCCGGCCGCCAGCGATACCAGCAGCGGGGACAGGTGCAGGCGCGTGCCCCCTTCCGCCGCGGCGAAGCACAGGCCCACCAGGAACAGGGGCAGCTCCTGCTTCACGCCGCGCATGTAGACGAGCATGCCCATCGCCAGCACCAGCCCCACCACCACCGAGCCGAACAGCTCCCACCCCACCCCGCCGAGGAGCCCCGGCACGTCCAGCGCGCCGCCAAAGCTCGCCTTCGTCACGCCCGCGGCGAGCGCGAAGGCCACCATCACCAGCAGGTCGCCGATGATGACCAGCGCCATCAGGAACTCGGTGAAGGCGCCGCGGGCGCTCGTCTCCTGCACGATGGCGATGGTGACGGTGGGCGAGAAGGACACCACCACGGTGGAGAGCAGCGCGCTGACCGCCAGGGCCTGCGGCACCGTCATGTCCGTCAGGAACGGCAGCACCGGCTTGAGCGCGAAGGTGGCGCCGAAGCACACCAGGAACGTGACGCCGCACACGGCCGCGCAGAGCAGCGCCACGCGCGCGCCCACCCGGCGGATGAGCCCCAGCCGCAGCTCCGTGCCCGCCACCAGCGCGATGAGGCTCACCGCCAGCCCCTTCACCAGCTCCAGCCCCTTCACGCCCGCGTTGGGGATGAAGCCCAGCGCGTAGGGCCCCACCGCCACGCCCACCAGCAGGTACCCGGTGAGGCGCGGCAGCCCCAGGCCCTTGGCCACCTTGCCCGCGAACAGGCCGCACAGGAGCAGCGCGCCGGCCGCCAGCGTCACCGGCGTCCCGGAGTCCGCGCGCAGCACCTGCGCCCGGCTGATGATGGCCAGCAGCACCATCAGCAGCAGCAACCGGATGACGGCCCCCTTCATGCGGCCACCTTGGCGTCAGGGGCCGCGGGGGCCATGGCGCTCCGCGGCGGGTCCACCACGTACCGGAAGGCCTGGCCCGCCAGCAGCTCGTTCACCACCGCCCCCATCACCACCACGTCCAGCACGCGCCGCGCCAGCACGCCGGGGACCAGCATGCTGTACTCCGCCACCAGGCACAGGGCGAGGCCTCCCTGGGCGATCAACGCGTAGCCCAGGCGGGGCGGCAGCACGAGCGAGCCCTGCGCCAACCGCCCCGCGAGCCGCCCGCCCACCATCTTCCCCAGGAAGCGGAGCCCCACGAAGGCGGGCATCAACACCCAGGCCCAGTAGTCCCGCGCGTGCACCGCGCAGCCCACCAGGAACACCAGGACCAGGAACACGGGCCGCTCCACCCGCCCCAGGGCGCGCGCCACCCGCTCCGCGACGCGGCCGCCCACCACCGCCAGCGTCGCCCCGCAGGCCACGCCCGCCAGCAGGGGCGACACCCGCAGGTACGCCGCCGCGCCGCCCACCAGCGCCACCCCGCCCAGCGTCACCGTGGTCAGCTCCGCCAGGTCCTTCAGTGAATGTGTAAGGAAAGCCAGCAGGGCCCCGCACATCACCCCCAGCAGCAGGGCCAGGCACACCAGCCCCAGGCCCTCGCCCACGTTGCTGGCGGCGCCAAGAATCAGCGCCAGGGTGAGCACGCCCAGGCCCAGCGCGTCATCCAGCATGGTCAACAGGGCCACGCCCAGGCCCCGCGCCCGGTCCAGGCGCCCCGCCCGGTACGCGAGGACGGCGGAGTGCCCGGAGGAGAGGCTCGCGGCCGCCCCCAGCATCGCGGCCGCGCCCACCGCGCCGATGAGCCCCCGCGCGGACGTGAAGATGAGCGGCACCAGCAGCGGCAGGGCCACGAAGAAGAAGGCCGTGCCCGAGTGGGCCATGCCCGACAGGTAGACGGGGCGCGGCAGCAGCCGCACCAGCCGAGGCTCCAGGTTGAGCCCCAGCAGCACCCCCGCGGTACCCAGCCCCAGCGCCGTCACCGGCCGCAGCGCCTCCACGTTCCGATCCGTGAGCAGCCCGGACACCGAGGGGCCCAGGAGGATGCCCAATAGGACGAAGAGGAAGCCGCTGGCCGCCAGCCTCGCCAGCGCCGGGAAGCGCCCCGGGTCCAGCGCCCGGCTGGAGGCGAGCAGCGACAGCGCCGCGATGGAGAGGAAGACAAGCAGCGCTTGCACAGGGCGTGCTTATACCGGCGAGGGGCTTCCCGTCACGACCGTCGATGCGTGGGAGCCGAAATCACCGGCAGGGCCACCAGGCGGCCCATGGGGGGCTCGTCCGCATCCATCTCCAGTTGGACGCGCTGCACCAGGCGCTCCATCTCCTCGGCCGAGAGCCCTGGCAACAGACTCACCAGGAGGACGCGATCATCATCCGCGCCGAGGGCGAGACTGCGCAGGCCCGCGAACACGGGCACTTCAGCGGACAGCGCGGCGGCCGCGCTCCGCGCACGGACCGCCAACGGCTCCGGGATTCCGAACTCCCGGAGCCGGCGGATGGCCCGCTCGGTTCCTTCCAGCTGTTCGAGGAACGTGATGACCAGGTACACGCGGCCGTCTTAGTCCGTCCGCGAGCCTGACGCCACGCTCGTCGCACTACTCATTCTGGCCCGGTCCCGCCGGCTCCCCGGAAGTGGGGGTGGGGGTCGGTGCCGCCCCCTCCTGTGGCGGGCCCCCGGCGGCGCCCTCCTGGGCGGCCATCGCGGCCCGCGCGGCGCGCTTGCCCTCTTCGATGAGCTTCTTCACCTTCTGCCCACCCTTGCGGCCAATCTCCTCGTAGAAGTTCGGTCCTCGGGTGGCCTTCACGCGATCGCCACCCTTCTTGCCGATCTCCTCGTAGAACTTGGCACCGCGCTCGGCCTTGACCGTCTCACCGCCCTTGCGGCCGATCTCCTCGTAGAACGAGCGCCCGCGCTCGGCCTTCACGGTGGCGCCGCCCTTGCGGCCAATCGTCTCGTAGAACTCGCGACCCCGCTCGTTCCGGACCGTCTCGCCGCCCTTCCGGCCCGCTTCGGCCACCGTCATGCTGCCCTTGTTGTCCTTTTCCGACATTTCGCCATCTCCTCTCGTGACTACCCCAGCCCTCGCCTCGGTGCCCCTTGCCTGAAAACTTGGGACGGAAGCGCCCCGATGCAAGCAAGCTCCGTACACCGCCAGCCGTTCGCGCCTGCGAAGCCACACGGAAACACCAGTGATTCCATGCGTTTGGCAACGCCTGCCGAGCATTCGGACCGGGCGGCGGGCTGCCCGGCCGAATGCTTTCATGTTGGAAACACCCCACTGCACATTGCGGATTCCCGAAGCCACCTTCACTTTCAGGCCCACGGCGCGGCGGAAGCGGGCCGCGAGGAGGCATCGCGTGTCGCGGTCGGTGAAGACCTGGCTCCGGGTATTGGCTCCGATACTCGTTTCGATGGGGGGCCCGGTGACGCTCCGGCTCCTCGGGCCGGACCTCATCGACCAGCAAAGACTTGCAAGCTGGCTGGAACCCCTGGGGAACTGGGCGCCCATTGCATACATCGGCTTCCTTGCCCTCCGCCCCCTGACCTTGCTTCCGGGTCAACTGCTGACCGCCGTGGGCGGGATGATGTTCGGCACGCTCGCGGCGACCCTCTATTCACTAACGGGCAGCATCCTGTCGGGCATGCTGCTTTTCGCTGGGGCGCGCAAGCTGGGCACGGGACTGATGAAGCGCCTGGCGGGCAGCAAGTACCCCGCCCTGGTGCGAGCCGCGAAGCGCCATGACTTCCTCTTCGCCTTCACGGCCTGCATCAACCCGCTCTGCCCCACGGATGTCATGGTGGCGGCGTCGGCGGCCAGCGGCGCGCGGCTGGGGCCCACGTTGGCCGGGCTGATATTGGGGGCCATTCCGGGCACCTACCTCACCGCGCAGCTCGGCAGTGGGCTGGCCCAGGGGCGCGCGGTGCTGACAGGGGTTTCCGCCGCGGGCCTCGTGGTGTCACTGGTGCTCGGCGTCTACATCGGGCGGCGCTTCTACAAGGAGCTCAACGGCGTCCCGAAGCAGGACACCGCCACCCCTCCGCCAACGCCGCCCCGTCCGCTCACGCCACGTGACGCCCCCAAGCCTGCGGCCCTCTAGGCGTGCATGGGGGGCTCCGGGAACAGCGACACGCGGCGCTGCACCTGCTCGCCGGGGCCCACCCCCGTGGGGAGCGTGGTGGCGCGGGCCACCTCCTCGCCGTGGCGCAGCCGCATCCGGATGACCTCCGGGGAGAAGTCGAGCATGTCGCCCATGGACCGGTCCGGCTCGATGACGGTGATGCGGCAGTACCGGTAGGGCACGCCGTCCGGACGCCGCACGGTGAGGCCCGCCTCATAGGCCTGACGCACGATGTCGTTGATGCGCACGAAGGACTCCACGTCGTTGAGGAGGATTTCGTTGAGCGTGATGTCAGCGAGGCTGCGCGTGGCCACCTCCAGGAGGTTGGCCGGCGGATGTACCCGTCGAATCTTCGAGGGGGAACAGACGATGACGACGATCTCCGTCGGCCCGAACTCCAGCGCGTCCCCCAGGGGCGTGGCGTTGCGCAGACCTCCGTCCACCAGGGCCGCCGCGCCGACCGGCTCCCAGAGGATGGGCAGCGTCGCGCTCTGCCAGATGGCGTCCAGGAAGTCCTTCGAGTCGCTCGGCACCAGCTCGTAGTTGCCGGACACCAGGGACACGCGCCCCACGTGGGCGGGCACACGGAAGGGGCGGCCCGCGACGTGCCGCTGGATGAGCTCGCGCATGGGCGTGTTGTCATAGAGCCCCAGCTTGCGGAACAGCCCCACGCGCAACGCGACGAGCGGCCATGGCAGCTTCCGGTAGACGTCCCCCTCGCGGAGGTTCAGCCAGATGTCACTCAGCTCCCGGTAGGCCTGCTGCGCCAGCAGCGCGCCATTCAGGGCGCCCACGGAGACGCCGAAGACGCGCTCCCACTCGAAGCCGTGGACCTCGCGGAGGACGCGCTCGGCGCCGATTTGGAACGCGCCCTTGGCCCCTCCGCCAGAGAGCACGAGCGTCGCGGGACGATTCTTCATGGCACGCCTCCTGTGGAAGATGACCCCGGCGGAGATGGATAGGGGCGTGCCAGGCGCGCAGGAATCGTCCCGGGGCGTGGGCGCATGTCCACCGCTACCCCGGGGCCTGGGGGCTCCCTGCGGTGAGTTCCTTTCAACGGACGCTCGAAGGGCCTCTAGGATGAGAGGCTTCCCTCCCCCGGAGCCTCGATGAACCGCATGTCTGGCTGTGTGGTGGTGCTGCTGCTCACCGTCCTATCGCCCGCTGTCCTGGCCCAGCCGGCCACCGGCGACGAGGCCACCCACGGCGCCTTGCGCGTCCTCAAGCAGCAGATGGAGGACGCCCTCAACGCCCAGGACATCGAGGGGCTGCTGCGGCACCTCCACCCGGACGTCACCTTCACCACCATGAACAACGACGTCCGCGTGGGGAAGGCGGCCATCCGCGCGTACTACGACGAGATGATGCGCGGCCCCCACCGGGTGGTGGACCGCATCCAGGCGAAGTTCGAGGTGGATGACCTGACCCGCCTCTATGGCAACACGGGCATCGCCCGCGGCTCGTCGCGGGACCACTACGTGCTCACCGACGGCACGGACGCCGTCATCGACGGGCGCTGGACGTGTACCCTGGTCCAGGAGGGGGACCGGTGGTTGATCGCCGCGTTCCACTACTCCACCAGCGTCTTCGACAACCCGATCCTCACGGGCTGAAGCACCTCGCGCTGTCCGCGGTGACGGTCACCGGCCTGGGCGCGCTGGTGGTGGGCGCCGTCATCGGGCGGAGGTCCCTGCGTCGGCCGGACGCCCCGGGGCCTCAAGCCCCCTGAAGCCGGAGCGTGGCCGCCGACTCGCGGAGGAAGGGATGTCGGCCCGGCTCCGCCCGCGCCGCCACCTTCACCACCATGTCGGGAACCTAACGGAGCGTCCTCGCCAAGGGCTACGGGCCGACGCCGCGGCGGGGTCATCCTCCGTCCATCCAATGTTCCCGGCGCGGAAGGCACACTTTTGAACACCTTGCAGCAGGATTGCCCCCAAGATTGTTCACCCTTGGAGCCAATTTCGAGTATGCAAGGAAGAAGCCTGGAGGCCGCCCCCCTAGCAATGGCCTTCTGGCGACGCCCATGGCTCTGAGCATCGCCTTCTTCGTTCCTTTCATCGCCGCGGCCCTGGCCGTGCTGCTCACACGGCTCTGCCGGTCATGGGCCGGCTGGGTGCTCGCCCTGTTTCCGCTGGGGCTGACGATCTGGTTCGGCACCCAGGTGCCCGCCGTGGTGCGGGGCGAGGTGCCGTCGGTCGACGCGTCATGGATGCCGGACCTGGGCATCGACTTCGCGCTCCGGCTGGATGGCCTGGCGCTGCTGATGGCGCTGCTCATCACGGCCCTGGGCACGCTCGTGGTCATCTATGCGGGCCGCTATCTGGCGCACCACGAGGTGCTGGGCCGCTTCTATGGCTGGCTGCTGCTCTTCATGGGTGGGATGCTGGGCATCGTCCTGGCGGACAACACGCTGCTGCTCTTCGTCTGCTGGGAGGTGACGACGTTCGCGTCGTTCATCCTCATCGGCTTCGAGCACAAGGAGGAGGCGGCCCGCGAGTCCGCGCAGCGGGCCCTGATCATCACCGCCCTGGGAGGACAGTCGCTCCTGGTGGGCCTGCTGCTCATGGGCGACGTGGTGGGGACGCTGTCCATCTCCGGCACCATCGCCGCCGCGGAGACGGTGCGCGCCAGTCCCCGCTTCCTGGCCATCCTCCTGCTGGTGCTGGGCGGCGCCTTCACCAAGTCCGCGCAGATGCCGTTCCACACCTGGTTGCCGGGCGCCATGACCGCTCCCGGCCCGGTCAGCGCGTATCTCCACTCCGCGACGATGGTGAAGGCCGGCGTGTTCCTGCTGGCCCGCCTGTCGCCGGTGTTCGGCGGCACGCCTCCCTGGGAGACGATCCTCACCGTCGTGGGCGCGGTGACGATGGTGCTGGGGGGGCTGCTCGCGCTGGGCCACACCGACCTCAAGCTGGTGCTCGCCTACGCCACGGTGAGCGTCCTGGGCGCGCTGGTGATGCTGCTGGGCCAGGGCACCGCGGCCGCCATCCAGGCCATGGTCACGTTCCTCACCGCGCACGCGCTCTACAAGGGCACCCTCTTCCTCGTCGCGGGCTCGGTGGACCACGAGACGGGCACGCGCGAACTGACGCACCTGAGCGGCCTGCGCAAGCACCTGCCGCTGACGGCCGCCGCGGCCGCGGCCGCCGCGCTGTCCATGATGGGGGTCCCCCCGCTCTTCGGCTTCGTGGGCAAGGAGCTCATCTATGAGGCCTGCCTGAACGGCCCGGGCGGGTGGCCGCTGGGGCTGGCGGCGATGGTGGGTTTCGGCGGCATGGTGGCGGCGGCGCTCGCCGTGGGCATCAAGCCCTTCGTGGGCCGGGAATTCCACGCCGACTGGCCCGAGTCCAAGGTCCACGAGGCGCCGCTGTCCATGTGGCTGGGGCCCGCGGTGCTCGCCGCCACGGGCCTGGCGCTGGGGCTGGTGCCCTGGGCGCTCCAGCCGCTGCTGGCCGCCGCGGCCACGGCCATCGGCGGGAGCGAGGCCGCGGACATGAAGCTGACGCTGTGGCATGGGGTGACCCCCGCCCTGGGGCTGAGCGCGGCGAGCCTGGCGCTGGGCGGCGGCCTCTTCGCGCTGCGGGAGCCCGTGTTTCGGGGCCTGAGAGCCCTGGACCTCGGCAACCACGGCCCGGAGCGCCTGTACCAGGCGTCCCTGAGCGGGCTGATGAAGCTGTCGTCATCCCTGACGCGGCTGACGCAGAGCGGCTCGTTGCACCAGTACATCGTCGTCACCGTCGCCACGTTCGGAGCCCTGCTGGGACTGGTGGTGGCGCTCCGGCTGTGGGTGTGGCCCCACGGCGTGGCCCACGACATCCTCCCTCACGAGGTGGTGGTGCTCGTGAGCATCCTGGTGACGGCGGTGGTGGCCGTCGTCGCCCGCTCCGCGCTCTCCTCCATCCTCGCGCTGGGAGCGCTCGGTCTGGCGGAGGCGCTGCTGTACGTATTCTTCGCCGCGCCAGACCTGGCGATGACGCAGGTGGTGGTGCAGACGCTCACCGTCATCCTGTTCGCGCTCGTCTTCTCGCGCTTCCCGGTGCACCCCCACGAGCACCGCTTCCGCTGGTGGACGGCGGCGCTGCCCCTGGCGGTGGGGGGGCTCATCACCTGGACGCTGCTGCACGTGTCGGCGGCCCCCACGCACCGGCGGCTGGCGGACTACTACGCGGAGCAGAGCGTCCCCGGTGGCAAGGGGCTGAACATCGTCAACGTCATCCTCGTGGACTTCCGCGCGCTCGACACGCTCGGTGAGACCACGGTGCTGGCGACCGCGGGCCTGGGCGTCTACATCCTGTTCCGCACACGCGCTCATCGAAAGGAGACGCAGCTATGAGCCCCGTGGTGATGCACACCGTCGCGCGGATGATGACGCCGGTGCTGCTGATCGTCTCACTGGTGCTGACGGTGAGAGGACATGACATCCCCGGCGGGGGGTTCGTCGGTGGGTTGATGGCGGCGACCGCGTTCGCCTTGCAGATGGTGGCGTTCGGCCGGCCCGCCGCGCGCAAGCAGCTCCGGGTGCATCCCACCCGGCTGGCGGCGGCCGGGGTCCTGGTGGCCCTGCTCAGCGGCATCCCCGCGATGCTGCAGGGCCGTGAGTTCCTGTCCGCCCTGTGGGGTCAGCTTCCCCTGCCCTGGCCGGGCAGCGTGAAGGTGGGGACGCCCCAGCTCTTCGACGTGGGGGTGTACCTGGCCGTCCTGGGCACGGCGATGGCGTTCATCCTGGGCATGGGCCGAGGCGAGGACACCACCCTGCCGGAGCCCGGAGCCTAGCGATGCAGCTCTTCCTCGCGCTCACGGTTGGCGGCCTCTTCGCGGCGGGCCTCTACTGCCTCATGCTCCACAGCATCGTCCGGCTGGCGCTGGGCCTGGTGCTGCTGGGCAGCGCCACCAACCTGCTGCTGTTCACCGTCAATGGGTTGCAGCGTGGCTTCGCGCCCCTGGTGCCGGAGGGCCAGGACGCCCTCACCGGCCCCTTCGCGGACCCCGTGCCCCAGGCGTTCATCCTGACCGCCATCGTCATCAACTTCGGCCTGCTCGCGCTGCTGCTGGTGCTGGTGCACCGCACCGCCCAGGAGACGGGAACCGACGACACGCGCGCGCTGCGCACCGAGCTGAAGGACTCCAAGCAATGACGCCCGGCGTGCTGCTGAGCCTGCCCATCATCCTGTGTCTGGGCGCCGCGGCGGCGGGCCAGCTCATCCCGTCGCGAGCGTGGCCTCGCCGGTGGCTGGCGTTGTTGACCATGGTGCTCGTCACCGTCGTGGGCGCGCTGCTGCTCGTCACCGTGCGCCGCGACGGCGTGCAGGCGGTGCAGATGGGGGGCTGGGCCGCGCCCTTCGGCATCACCCTGGTGGCGGACCTGCTGAGCGCGCTGATGGTGCTCATCACCGGGGTGATGGGACTGACGGTGGTCGCCTACTCCGCCGCCACGCTCCCGGCGTCCCGCGAGGCGGGGGCCTACTACCCGCTGGTGATGGTGCTGGTGGGGGGCGTGTGCGGCGCGTTCCTCACCGGGGACCTGTTCAACCTCTTCGTGTGGATCGAGGTCATGCTGGGGGCCTCGTTCGTGCTGCTCGCGCTGGAGGCCCGGCAGGAGCAGCTGGAAGCCTCCATCAAGTACATGTCGCTGAGCCTCATCGGCTCGGTGGTGCTGCTGTGCGCGGTGGGCCTGCTGTACGGCGTCGCGGGGACGCTGAACCTGGCGGACCTGTCCGTGACGCTCCCGGGCTCGACCACGCCGCAGTTGCTGACCACCGTGTCGATCTTCTTCCTGGTGGCCTTCGCGCTGAAGGCGGGGGCCTTCCCCCTCTACTTCTGGCTGCCGGCGTCCTACCACACGCCCCCCGCGGCGGTGACCACGCTCTTCTCCGCGCTGCTCACCAAGGTGGGCGTCTATGCCCTGGCGCGCGTCTTCACCCTGGTCTTCACGCAGGACCCGCAGCTCACGAGCACGCTCCTGCTGGTGATGGGCGGCCTCACCATGGTGACGGGCGTCCTGGGCGCGGTGGCCCAGTACGACATGCGCCGGCTGCTGTCGTTCCACATCATCAGCCAGATTGGCTACCTCATCGCGGCCCTGGGGCTGCTCACGCGCGGCGCGCTGACGGCGCTCATCGCCTTCCTCGTCCATTACATCTTCGCGAAGTCGGCGCTCTTCCTGGTGAGCGGAGCCACCGCGCGCGTCACGCGGACCTATGACCTGCACCAGATGGGCAACCTGTACCGGACGCAGCCCCTGCTGGCGGCGCTGTTCTTCATCCCCGCGCTGTCGCTGGCGGGCGTCCCCCCCTTCTCCGGCTTCTTCGCCAAGCTGGCCATCATCCAGGCCGCGCTGCGAGCGGAGAACTGGGCCATCGCCGGCACCGCGGTCGGGGTGGGACTGCTCACCCTCTTCTCGATGATGAAGATCTGGCGCGAGGCGTTCTGGAAGGCGCCGCCCGAGAACCAGCCGGAGGAGCCCAGCCGGCCGCTGAGCCTGGGTGACGGCGTGCTCGGGCCGTGCATCGCGATGACCGCCTTCATGATCATCCTGGGCGTGGGCGCCGAGCCGCTGCTGGAGCTGGCGGACGCGGCTGCGGGCCAGCTGCTCGACCCCGAAGAGTACGTGCGCGCGGTGATGGGAGGACGCCCATGACGTCGCTCCTCTGGAACCTGGTGCTGGCGCTCCTCTGGGCGGCGATGCTGGGGAGCGTCACCGCGGTGAACCTGATCACCGGCTTCGTGATTGGCTTCGTGGTGCTGGCGCTCGCCGACACGCAGCGCCGCTCCTCTCGCTACACGACGCGGGCGTGGAACGTCGTTCGGCTCGTGGCAGGGGTCGGATGGGACGTGCTCGTCGCCAACGCGCGCGTGGCCTATGAAATCGCGACGCCGAGGCTCATCACCCGTCCGGCCATCTATCGCTACGACATGGAGGCGCAGACGGACGCGGAGATCACCCTGCTGACGCTCATCGTCACCTTCGCGCCGGGCACGGTGGGGATCGAGGTTTCCGAGGACCGGAAGTCCCTCTACGTCCACGTGATGTTCGCCAGCACCCGGGAGGCCTTCCGCCGGGAGCTGCGCGAGCGCGTGGAAGTGCCACTGCTGAGGGCACTGCGATGAGCGGCTGGCTGGAGGTCATCACCCAGGGCGTCCTGGGCGCGCTGTCCATCGCGATGATGTTCTCGCTCCACCGGCTGATCCGGGGCCCCTCGCTGACGGACCGCGTGGTGGCGCTGGACCTCTTCTCGCTCCAGACGGCGGCGGTCATCGCCGTCTATGCCCTGTGGGTGGGGCAGCCCGAGCTGGTGGACGTGGCGCTGGTGCTGGCCGTCATCGGGTCGATGGGCACCCTCGTCATCGCCCGATATCTCTACAGCGCGAAGCGGAGAAGGTCATGAGAGAGGTCCTCACCGCGGCCCTGCTCATCTCGGGTGCGCTGCTGATGCTCCTCGCGGGCCTGGGGCTGTTCCGGATGCCGGACATGTTCCTGCGCCTGCATGCCGCGGCGAAGGCGTCGTCGCTGGGCGTCGGACTGCTCATGGGCGCCGCGGCCGTGGGGTTGGGAGACGTCAGCGTGGTGGCGCGGGCCGTGCTGGCGGTCGCGTTCGTCTTCGTGATGACCCCGGTGGCCGCGCTGCTCATCGCGCAGGCCGCGTTCCGCGCCGGGCTCCCCCTCTGGGAGCGCACCCACCAGAACGACCTGGAGGAGCACCACCCCCGGGGCGGCCCCTACGAGCCACGCCTGGGGCCGGATGGCGAGGACTGACGCCGGGCGGCGGCGGGAGGCTCACTCGGCCTCCACCGTCTCCTCGCCCAGCGTGACCTGGGTGGAGGCCCCGTCGTAGACGGCTGTGTCGAGCAGTCCCTCCTCCCGCGCCACCAGCACCGGCACCAGCATCTGCCCGGTGACGTTCGTCATCGTCCGCATCATGTCCAGGATGCGGTCGATGGCGAGCAGGTAGCCCAGCCCCTCCAGCGGCAGGCCCGCGGAGCTGAGCACCACCGTGGCCATCACCACCGCCGTCCCCGGCACCCCCGCGGTGCCGAAGCTGCCCAGCACCGACGCCAGCAGGATGATGAAGTACTGCGACGCGGACAGCTCCAGGCCGAAGTACTGGGCCACGAAGAGCGACGCGATGGCCGGGTAGATGGCGCCACAGCCGTCCATCTTGATGCTCGCCCCCAGCGGCACCGCGAAGGCCGCGTAGTCCTTGTTGACGCCCAGGTTGTGCGTCACCGCCCGCAGGGCCACCGGCATGGACGCGAAGCTGGAGGAGCTGACGAAGGCCACCTGCATGCCCGGCGCGGCGCCGCGGAAGAAGCGCAGCGGGTTCAGCCCGTGCGCCAGCAGCAGGCCGCCGTACACGAAGACGATGTGGAGCGCGCACGCCAGGTACAGCGCGAAGACGAGCTTGCCCAGCGGCAGCAGCCGCTCGAAGCCGTAGGTGCCCACCAGCGCGGCGATGAGGCCGAAGGTGCCCAGCGGCGTGACCTCCAGCACGAAGCGCGTGACCTGGATCATCGCGTCGCTGGTTTCCTTGACCAGCTCGCGGAGCCGGGCCGCCTTCTCGCCGAGCTTCACCAGCGCGAAGCCCAGCAGCGCGGCGAAGAAGATGACCTGGAGGATCTTCCCTCCCGCGAGCGCGGCGAAGGGGTTGGTGGGCACCACGTCCAGCAACACCTGCACCGGACCGGGGACGTCCCGGGGCTTGAACGACTCGGCGGCCACGAGCTGCCCCACCCCCACGCCGGGCCGCAGCAGCGCGGCGACGCCCAGCCCGACGCCCACCGCGAGCGCGGCGGTGAGCGCGAACCAGAGGAACGTCTTGCCGCCCAACGCCGCCACGCTCTTCTGGCCGTGCAGCGCCGCCACCGCGTTGATGACCGCGAAGAACACCAGCGGGGTGGCGATCATCTTGATGAGGTTGACGTAGAGCGTCCCCAGGGGCTGGAACCAGGGGCCCGCGGGCTCGCCCACGAGCCACCCGGCCACCGCTCCGAGCACGAATGCCCCCAGGACGCGCTGCCAGAAGGGGATGCGGAACCAGGCGGAGACCAGCTTCTTCACGGGGGGACCTCTCGGCTGCGGGCGGCGGACGATAACGCCCCATCCCGGGCCATGCAGAGGAAGCGCAGAATTTGCGCCGCCGATGGCGGGCCAGACCGGGGATCCCGGTTTTGACGCGCCCCGAGTCGCCCGGGAGGGCCCCCAAGCACATCAGGCACTCCCATTTATTCCCGGGGAGCGGTACACCATGGCCCCATCATGGCCGAGACCTCTTCGCTCAACATCCCCACTGTCGACCTCGCCGACCTCGCGTCGGATGACTCTTCTCGCGTCGAGCGCGCAGCCGCGGCGATTCGCGAGGCCTTCGGCGTCTTCGGTCTCGTGTACGTGAAGAATCACGGCGTCGACACCCAGGCGCTGAACCGCTTCTACGACGCCTTTGCCTCGTTCATCGCGCGGCCCGCCGAGGAGAAGAAGCCCTATGGCCGCGCCGACATCTGGTACCAGCGCGGCTGGACGCCTCCGAATACCGAGGTCGCGGTCGCCGGCAACGGCCAGCCGGACTTCAAGGAGTGCTACTTCGCCGCGCCCTACCCCAACGACGCGCAGTCCGCGCTGGAGTTCCCGGAGCTGTACCCGGAGAACGTGTGGCCCCAGAACGCGCCGGCCTACTTCGAGGACGGCCTGATGACGCTGGGCCGCTCGCTCCACGAGGCGGGCCTGAAGCTGCTCCGGGGCGCCGCCGTGGCGCTGAAGCTGCCGGAGGCGACCTTCTCCGACCTCTGCGAGCGCGCCGCCCACGTCACCCGCGCGCTCCAGTACCTGCCCCTCACCAACGCGCAGGTGAACACCGACATCGTCTGGGGCGAGGAGCACACCGACTTCAACCTGCTCACCCTCCTGCCTGGGGGCCGCTTCCTCGACCCGGAGGGCCGCCCCGCCCCCGGCCCCGACAACAAGAGCGGCCTCTACCTGCGCACCCGGGCGACGCCGGAGGCCCCCAATGGCACCCAGGTGCGTGGCACCGCGCCGGCTGGCTGCATCGTCGCGCAGGTGGGCCAGCAGCTCGAAATCCTCACGGGCGGTACCTTCCTCGCCACGCCGCACGTCATCACCGCCCCCGGCGTCGCGGGATGGCAGCGCCAGTCGGCCGCGCACTTCATGCACGTGCACACCAACACGGTGCTGTTCCCCCTGGAGAAGCTCCGCAGCCCCGAGGCCATCCGGAACTACGCCCCGCCGGTGCTCGCGGGCACGTATGACATCAAGACGCTGGTGGACATCGGACTGGCCCCGTCGAGCGCGCTCGACAAGCTGGGCTACCGCCACTACGACCGGCTGAACCGCCAGCGCGCGGGCACGTAGTCGAGCAGCTCGCGCGACGAGGCCCCGGCGCGACACGGGGCCTCGCGCGGCATCACGGCAAAGACAAATAGACACAACAAAGACAGACATTCTTCCAGATGCCTGTCTTTTGCTTTCAATCACAGACGGAAATACAGCCGCAGTCATGCGTGCGCTACTCGTTTGTTCATGTAGGCATTGGCGGCGCCTCGCCCTGAGGCCCTGAAAATCACTGAAAATAGTTTCATGTAGGCATCGCAGGTGGAGACGAGGGGCGCGGAAGCACTCGAAAAACCCCTGAGAACGCGTTCATGTAGGCATCGGACATCCCTCTCCAGCGCCTGC
>Ga0182745_1001676_pt1 | contig 20976 bp, 14 predicted proteins | sample eDN3rd30CKraftBY_FD_128523 | JGI IMG/M metagenome (GOLD analysis project Ga0182745, IMG submission 128523) | Enriched backyard soil microbial communities from Emeryville, California, USA - eDNA 3rd pass 30_C Kraft BY (version 2) (version 2) | ecosystem: Environmental > Terrestrial > Soil >...
CATCCGTTTCCAAGCAGGGGCTCCTCGACTCGACCGGCGTAAGACACCGTCAGAATCGCAGAGCCCCTGCCCCGCGCCCGGGACCTCACCCGATCGTCATCCCACCCTCAAACGCGGAGCGCCGGTATTCGCGTTGGTTCTGAGTGGATGCGGGTCAGATAAGCTGCCCGCGGGGTCATCCGCGGCTTCCCCACATCTACTGACACCCGCCGACCCGCACAACTCGTCAATCGTCACTGCCCCTGATTGTGAATCATGGAATCGTGCCGATCTCGTCGAGCATCTGGCAAGGACGGAGCGCTGGATTGTTGTCTCTGGAGCAACCGATGACGGCATGCGAACTCTTGTCAAGGGCGCAGAGGGCTTCAGTTCGGTCGTGTTCGTCGCCTCCTTTGACTCCGCGGTCGGTGGCCCAGATTCAGCAGTACCTGTCTTGGTTCACCAGTGGGAAATGGCAGACATCCTTGCTGCGTTCGAGCGTGGCACCACGGTCACCATAGGAGCCGCAGCGTATCCAATGTCGCCCGAGGAGAGTTGGATTATCGTTGCTGCGACAACCGACGAGAATACGGTGAGGTTCATCGCGGACTGCAACGATGGTTCGGGGGCATACTGGCGTGCACGTTTCGGCGATGGGGCTGTCGCGACTTTCGTAGATCTGGTTCCACTCACCGGCTCTGAGCTGCGTGTTGCGCTGGGACTCTCAGCCACGCCCGAATCGGCACCGACATTCATTCCTCCTGCGGAAGGGGTCGACAGGATCGATCCGATCCCCACCATCGTTCCTGACGGCGAGGAACGGCAAGTGATGTTCTCCTATCCACACGATCCGCTCGGGCTCCACGTGGTCTGCCTGCACACATCGGCCGGGTGGAGCGGCTGCGTGTCGACAGCGGTCGAGCCGTCCGGTCTGCAGCCGCAGCTTGCGTGGGCTCAGGGCGACGAGCCTGTCGAAGTCTGGGTACTCGACGCTTCCGCCGACACGTCGGCACCCATCGCACAGGTCGCCTCGCTTCATGAAGAGGCGTTCTCCAACGGCCAGGTGCCAGTCGTTGAGGTGTTCTTCGACGCCGACGCACCGTAAGACGCAGGTGGAGGCGCCGGGCGCCAAGAGCGCAACGCACGGCGACGGACGCGAACCGCACGAGGACCCGCGCGTACGGTGGGTGGGGTGAGCGACACGTTCCCCCGCCAGTACGCGCGCACCCAGCGACTCACGCTCGGTGCGCCGCGCAACCTCACGGTCGTGGCCGACGACTCGGCCGTGCTGTTCCTCCGTAGCCAGTCGGGCAGCGACCCGGTCAACCGGCTGTGGCAGGTCGACCTGGAGACGGGGGTCGAGACCCTGCTGGCCGACCCGCCGGCCCTGCTCGCCGGCGACGACCCCGCCGACCTGCCCCCCGAGGAACGGGCCCGCCGCGAGCGCATGCGCGAAGGGGCCGGTGGCATCACCGCCTACGCCACCGACCGCGCCGGCGACACGGCCGTGTTCGCCCTCGCCGGCCGCCTGTTCGTCACCGACGTCGCTACCGCGAGCACCACCGAACTGGCCGTGCCCGGCCCCGTGTTCGACCCGCGTCCCAGCCCCGACGGACGGTATGTCGCCTACGTGCGGGGTGCCGAGCTGCGCGTCGTCGACCGCGACGGCGGCGAGGTGGCGACGATCGGCGAGCCGGGTCGGCCCGGCACCGTGTCGTGGGGCTCGGCCGACTTCGTCGCCGCCGAGGAGATGCACCGGTTCCGTGGCTACTGGTGGAGCCCCACCAGCGACGCGCTCGCAGTGTGCCGAGTGGACGAGGCGGCGGTGGCGACGTGGCACATCGGCGACCCAGCCAACCCCGGCTCGGCTCCGCGGTCGGTGCGCTACCCCGCCGCGGGAACCACCAACCCGGCGGTGACCCTGCACGTCGTGCAGCTCGATCGGCCCGCCGACCCGATCGCGGTGTCGAGTCCCACGCTCGGCGACCCGGCTGGCGACGGCACCGAGTGGCCGTACCTGGCCAGCGTCTGGTGGACCGGGGCTGGGTTGGTCGCCGTGTCGCAGCGCCGCGACCAGCGCCACACGTCGACGTGGCAGGTCGACCCCACCGACGGCAGCACCATCGAGCTGTTCGCCGACAACGACCCGGCCTGGGTCGAGCTCGTCCCCGGTGCCGGTGTGCTGATCGGCGATGCTGCCGCCCCCGTGCTGGTCACCTGCGCCGACCGCGACGGCGCTCGCCGCCTGCTGGTGGGTGGCCAGCCGGTCAGCCCGCCCGACGTACAGGTGCGTGCCGTGCTCGACGCCCGCGCCGACAGCGTCGTCGTCGCCGGGAACCCGCTCGACGACCCCACCGTCGCCCATGTGTACCGCTGGACGCCTGGTGCTTGGGACCAGCTGACCGTCGGCGACGCGATCCATACCGCGGTGATCGGGTCCGACCTCGTGCTCGTCAACCGCTCCACGACGGCCACGCCGGGCTCGGTGTGGAAACTGCCGGGCGGAACGACGCTCGACAACCTCGCCGAGGCCCCGCTGGTCGAGCTCAACCTGACCCTGCTGCGCTCGGCCGCGACCGAGGACGCTCCGACCGGGCTGGCGGTGGCCGTGCTGCTGCCCGTCGGCCGGGCGCCCCACGACGGCGGCCCGGCGCTGCCCGTGCTGCTCGACCCCTACGGCGGGCCGCACGCCCAGCGCGTCGTCCAGTCGTACAACGCCCATTGCAGTTCGCAGTGGTTCGCCGACCAGGGGTTCGCGGTGGTGGTCGTCGACGGGCGCGGCACACCAGGGCGGGGCACCGCGTTCGAGCGGGCCGTGCTCGACGACCTCGCCGATGGTGTGCTCGCCGATCAGGTCGACGGCCTTGCCGCGGCCGCCGACGCGGTCGGGGTGCTCGACCTCAGCCGGGTGGGCATCCGCGGCTGGAGCTTCGGCGGCTACCTCGCCGCGCTCGCCGTGCTGCGCCGGCCCGACGTGTTCCACAGCGCGATCGCCGGCGCGCCGGTCACCGAGTGGCGCCTGTACGACACGCACTACACCGAGCGCTACCTCGGCCACCCGGGCGAGCAGCCCGACGTGTACGACGCCAACTCGCTGCTCCCGCTGGCGCCCGCGCTGGAGCGACCGCTGCTGCTGATTCACGGGCTCGCCGACGACAACGTCGTCGCTGCGCACACGCTTCAGTTCTCGTCGGCGCTGCTCGCCGCCGGGCGCCCACACGAGGTGCTGCCGCTGGTCGGCGTGACGCACATGACCCCCCAGGAGGTCGTCGCCGAGAACCTGCTGCTGCACCAGCTGGCGTTCTTACAGCGCACCCTCGGCGCCACCGAGCCGGCCGCCGACAGCGCATGGCTGGGCCAGGCTGACGCGGCCGACGAGTTGGGGCTCGATACCTTGTACCGCGGCGTCGCCGTCGAGGCCACCGCCGGCGACGAACGCACCGCCGCGCTCGAACTGCTGGCGTTGATCGTCGCCGCCGACGCGCGTCTCGACGCGGCTGAGCTGGAAGCGTTGACGGCGATCTCGCTCGACTGGCAGACCGAGGGGTTCCCCGACGGGGCGACGTTCGAGAGCTACCTCGAACCGGCGCTCGCCAAGGCGCAGGCGGCGATCGACGCCGGTCAGGCAGTGGCACTGATCGACGAGGTCGACCGCCGGATCAGCAGCCGCGTGCTGCGCCGGGCGCTGTTCTCGGCCGCCCGCGAGCTGGCCGGTATCGACGACGACGTGTCACCCACCGAAGGCGGGCTGCTCGCCGAAATCGCCGTCCGCTTCACCTGACGGCACGCTGGAGACGCCGCTCGCTGCTGGCGGTGGTTTCGACAGGCTCAACCACCATGGTGGTTGAGCCTGTCGAAACCACCTTGTTCGGTCAGGGGGCGGTGATGGCGGCGACCATGTCGGCGGGGCGGAACGGCTTCTGGAACATGATCGCCTCGGTGCCGGCCCGGTCGAGTTCGGCCTGAATGTGCGACTCGGGGTGACCCGACATCACGATCGCCTGCATCGCCGGGGCGAGCCGGCTCAACGTGCCGAGCAGTTCGGCGCCGTTGGTGGAACCGAGCTGGAGGTCGCAGATCGCGGCGACCACCGCGTCGGGTCGGGTCGAGGCGACGTCGATCGCGTCGCGCGGGTTGCTGGGCGTCAACGGTTCGAATCCAGCCCGCCCGAGCACGACCGAGAGCAACTCGCCGATGATGGGGTCGTCGTCAAGAACGAGCACCACTCCACGTGACGAATTTGCCGCACCCACCGCTCCAAGCGTATCGACCGCCACGCTCCGTGTCGATACGCCGAGAGAAACAACGCCGCGTTACCTTCGTCACATGCGTACTGCGATCACCGACCTGTTCGGCATCGACGTTCCCATCCTCGCCTTCACGCATTGCCGCGACGTGGTCGTGGCGGTGTCGAAGGCCGGTGGGCTGGGCGTGCTCGGGGCAGTCGGCCACAGCGACCGCCAGCTCGAGATCGACCTCGACTGGATCGAGAGCGAGCTGGGCGGCGGCCAGCCGTACGGCGTCGACCTGATCGTGCCCGCCAAGTACGCCGGCAGCGACGCCGGGGGCATGCAGGTGGGCGACCTGGTGGCGATGATTCCGCCCGAGCACCGGGCGTTCGTCGACGACATCCTCGCTCGCTACGGCGTTCCCGAACTGCCCGACGACGTACGCCAAGGCCGCGGGCTGGTCGACAAGGACGGGGCTGCGCCGTTTTCGGCCCAACAGGCCGATTCGCAGATCGAGATCGCGCTCGCCCACCGGCCGGCCCTGATGGTCAACGCGCTCGGGCCGCCGCCGGCTCACATGATCGAACGGGTGAAGGAGGAGGGGCGCCTGGTGGGGGCGCTGGCCGGTGCCGCCCAGCACGCCGAACGCCACGTCAACGCCGGCGTCGACGTGATCATCGCCCAGGGCTCGGAGGCCGGGGGGCACACGGGTGAGATCGGCTCGATGGTGCTGATTCCCGAGATCGTCGACGCGGTGGGCGACCTGCCCGTGCTCGGCGCCGGCGGCATCGGGCGCGGCCGGCAGATGGCGGCGGCGATGGCGCTCGGCGCTCAGGGTGTGTGGTGCGGGTCGGTGTGGCTCACCACCGACGAGGCCGAGACCCATCCGGTCGTCAAGGACAAGTTTCTCGCCGCGCGCTCGTCCGACACGGTGCGTTCGCGGTCGCGTACCGGCAAGCCGGCGCGCCAGCTGGTCACCGCGTGGACCCAGGAATGGGACCGCCCCGACACGCCCGACCCGCTCGGCATGCCGCTCCAGCCGATCCTCGTCGACGACGCGATCCGCCGGATCGACCGGGCCGCCCACCACGCCGGCTCGGGCGCGGCCGAGCTGACGAACTATTTCGTCGGTCAGGTGGTGGGCCAGATGAACGAACCCAAGCCGGCCGCCCGCGTGGTCTACGAGATGATCGAAGAGTTCATCGAAGCCGTAGAACGCCTCACCGACTGGACCAACGGGTGACCCCAAACAAGTGGTTTCGACAAGCTCAACCACCTTGGTGTAGGCGCTGACCAGGTGGTTGAGCCTGTCGAAACCACCGGGAGTATCAGGCCCGCTCGCGGGTAGCCAGGGAGCGGGTGACGAGGTCGACGAGGGTGGCGACTGCGGTGTCGTAGTCGAGGCCGGCCTCGACCAGGAAGCCGCTCTGGCTGAAGTGCGCGGCGCTCGCCGCGAGCGCTCCGGCGACCACCGCAGGCGGGACGTCGCGGAACTCACCGGCGGCGATGCCGCGCCGCACGATGCCCTCGGTGACCGCCGTGACGTACTCGAAGTGGCGGTCGAACAGGCGCCGCGCGGCGGGCTCGTCGGCGAGGTCTTCGGAGAACACGTGGGTGAGCCGCTGGAGCTCGGCGGCACCGAGGATGTACCGCGCCACCTGATCGGTGAAGGGAGCCTCGGTGTCGATCTGGTCGAGCGCCGCCCGCCCTACCCGGTGAAGGAACCGGTCGAGCACGATCAGCACGAGGTCGTCCTTCGACGGTGCCAGTTCGTACAGCGTGCGCCGCGAGCAGCCGACGTGGGCAGCCAGTTCGCGCACGCTGCGCCCGGCGAAGCCGTCGGCGAAGAACAACGCTTCGAGCTCGTCGAGCACCTCGCGGTGGCGCGGCCCCAGCCGCTGCTCGGCGCGCTGCGACAGCAGCGGGCGGGGCGGTTCCGGCGTCATCCCCCCAAGTGTTGCATTGGGTCAGACCTCGGCTGCAACACGGGTGTACCAGAGATCGGTGGGTACGCGGCCGGCGTCGAGTCCTTTGCGTTCGTAGCGGGTTTCGGGGCGCCACGCCGGGCGATCGATCGGCCCGCCGCGCAGTTCCGGGTGGGCACCGCACACGGCGAGCATTTGCTCGGCGTAGTCGTCGATGTCGGTGGCCAGGTGGACGAACCCGCCGGGCGCCAGCAGCGGTACCAGCCGGTCGAGGTTGGCCGCGGTGACCAGCCGCTTGTGGCGCTTGTTCGTCTTCGGCCACGGGTCGGGGAAGAAGACACGGATGCCGGCCAGCGCACCGGGCGGCACGCGGTCGATGAATTCGAGCACGTCGCCGTGGACGAGTCGCACGTTCGTCAGGCCGGCCGAGGTGATGCCGGCGACCGCGGCGGCGATGCCGGGGGTGTGCACGTCGACACCGATCACGTCAGTGTCCGGGTCGGCGGCGGCCATCGCCAGCAGCGCCTCGGCCCGCCCGATGCCCACCTCGAGCACGGTGGGGCGATCCAGGCGGAGCGGCGGCCCGCCGATGGCGATCACCCAGGCTGGGCCTTCGGTGTCGAGCAGGCGCTGGCGGGTCGCCGACAGCTTGCGCCGGCGCGGCTGGAACGTGCGGGTCGGCGGATACACGCGCTCCAGGATGGCGAGCCGGTAGCGGCAATGCACCGGAACGGAAGGCGCCGCGGCGAAGCACGCTGTCGGGAGCCAGGTACGTAGCGTTGCCAACCAGGCAACATTTCGTGCCTGGCTTCGCCCGACGCCGCGGTCAGTAGCCCTGGGTGATCTCGGCCGCCACCAGGGCGGGGGCCTCGCTCAGATCGATCGTCGGGATCACCCCGTCGGCCCTACTCGGCGTACTCGTGCTCGGGTGCCGGGTACTCGCCCGAGGCGACCTCGGCCACGTACGTCTGGGCCGCCTCCAGCAGCACGTCGCCGATGTTGGCGTAGCGCTTGACGAACTTGGGGACCCGGCCGCGGCTGAACCCAGCCCAGTCGCTCCACACCATCAGCTGGCCATCGCAATGCGGCCCCGCACCCACCGAGATGGTGGGGATCGACAGCTCCTTCGTGACCTGACCGGCAATCTCGGACGGCACCATCTCGAGCACGACGGCGAACGCCCCGGCGTCCTCGATCGCCTTGGCATCGGCGAGCAATGCTGCGGCGCTCTCGCCGCGCCCCTGGATGACGTGCCCGCCGAGGCCGTGCTCGCTCTGGGGGGTGAACCCGATGTGGGCCATCACCGGAATGCCGGCCCGCACGACGCGGCGAATCTGCTTGCACGAGCGCTCGCCACCTTCCAGCTTGACCGCGTGGCAGCCGGTCTCCTTCATGAACCGGGTGGCCGTGGCGAGCGCCTCGTCGGGGCCGTTCTCGTACGACCCGAACGGCATGTCGGCGATGACGAATGCCCGCTTGGCGCCGCGCACCACGGCCGCGGTGAGGGGGATCAGTTCGTCGACCGTGACCGGCAGCGTGGTGTCGTAGCCGAACACGGTGTTGCCGGCCGAGTCGCCCACGAGGAGGAAGTCGATGCCGGCCTCGTCGAAGATCTGCGCCGACAGCACGTCGTAGCTGGTGAGCCCGGTGATCTTGACGCCCTGCTGCTTGGCCCGCTGGAAGTGGCGGGTGCGCACTCGGGCGCGGCTCGGGTCGCTGGGCACGCCCCCGTACGGGCGCTCGGCGTCGGTCATGTAGCGAGGCTACGACGCACGGATAGTGCCAGGCACTATCCGTGCGCGCCATGCTTGGGAAGATGTTCGACACCAGCAAGCTCGGGCCGTTGTACGAGGACTTCGTGGTGGGCGCCACGCTGCCGCCGCTCCCCCCGGTGACGCTCAGCGACGCCGACAACGCGGCCTACCGGGCGATCACCGGCGACCAGCACCTGCTCGTGTCGGACGTGCCTGCCTACCGGGCCGCGACCGGCAGCGACGGGCGGCTCGCCAACCCGGGCATCGTGATGCACTACGCGATGGGTCAGACCACGATGGCCACGCGCCAGGCGATCGCCAACCTGTACTACCGCTCGGTGCGGTTCCTGCGAACGGTCGAGCTGGGCGAGACGCTGCGCACCACCACGACCGTGCTCGGCCTGAAGGACTCGGCGCCGAAGAGGGCGGTCAGTCCGACCGGCGACAACGTTGACCAGTTCCGCGGCAAGGTGTGGCTGGGCATCGCCACGGTCGGCGACAACGGGCCGGTCGTCGAGTTCGAGCGGTGCGCGCTGATCCGCGGGCGGGGGCCCGAGCTGCCCGGCCACGACGACGACATCCCCGGCCCGTCCGACCCCACACCGCTCGCCGACCTCGCCGGTGCGGTGCCGGCGTGGGACCTCAGCGGCCTGCCGGGCACGCCGTGGGAGCTCGGTGAGGCGCGAACCGACCCGCTGCGTGACCACGTCGACCTGGCGGCGCCGTTCGCCCGGCTGACGTTCAACCAGGCCGCCGTGCACCGCGACCACACGGCCACCGCCAACGGGCAGCGGCTGGTGTACGGCGGGCACGTGCAGGGCCTCGCCCAGGCGTCGCTGACGCGGATGCTGCCCGGCCTCGCCCAGGTGGTGGCGTGGGACGGTTGCGACCACGTCGGCCCGGCGTTCGAGGGCGACCTGATCGAGTTCACACACACGCTCGCCGAACGCGCGCCGGCCGGGTCGGGTCACCTGATGCGGTTCGAGGTGACCGGCACGAAGCTCACCGGTGGGCTCACCGACGACCGCACCGACATCCTCCGCTGGACCCCCATCGTCTGGGCCCCCTGACCGACCGGCCCACCGGTGGTCTCGATACAACGAGGTGGCGGCTGCGCCGCGAGTGCGTCACTCGACCACCTTGGTTGACGGTGGTAACGACCGGCTCAACCACCTTGGGCGTGTAGGGGTGGGCGTTCCCAGATGTTGAGGATCAACTCGGAGCCGTCGGCGCGGCGGAGCACGGGTCGCGGTTCTCCCAGCGCGCCGGCCCGGCCGAGCGCGGTGGCGGCCACCTCGGCGGCCTGCACCGCCAGCGATTCGAGCGGGCGGTGGCGGTGTTCCCGGACGCCCACGTCGACCTGGGCGATCGCCTCGGGCCCGTGCCGCCGAGCAATGTCGATCAACAGGGCGATCTCGACGCCCCACCCCTGTACGAACGGGAGCTGACCCACCACCGAACGGCGCACCGCGTACTCGCCGGCCAGCGGCTGGTGCAGGCCGGCCAGCTCGGGGAAGTACAGCGAGATCAGCGGGCGCGCTACCAGTTCAGTGGTGCGGCCCCCGCCGCCCATTGTGGTGGGCCGGTGGGCGTGGGCCTTGACCAGTGCGACCGAGTCGTCGGCCAGCAGCGGCGCTGCCAGGCGCACCACCCAGTCGGCAGCGAAGCTGGTGAGGTCGCCGTCGAGGTACACCACCACGTCGCCGGAACTGACGGCCAGCCCGGCCCACAGCGCGTTGCCCTTGCCCCACCCCACACCGTGGAGGGCGTGGACCTCCTCGATCGGCACCACCCGGGCGCCCGCGCGGGCGGCCACCGCGGCGGTGCCGTCGGTGCTGCGGTCGTCGACGACCAGCAACTCGTCGACCAACCCGCCGTCACCCACCAACTCGTGACGGATCGCGGTGACCAACGAGCCGACCGTGCCAGCCTCGTCCCGGCACGGAATGCAGACCGACACGGTGCGTCCGCGCTTGGCCGCCAGCGCGGCGGCGAGGTCGGCGGCGGGAAGTGTTCGGATGCCGCCGAATGTCTTGGTCGGTTCACTCACTACCGTGGCCTCCGTGTTCTTGTACGGCGTGGTGAACGCCAGCCCCGACTCGCTCAACACCGACTCGATCGCCACCACGGCAGCGGCCGCGGTGGCGCGAGCCCGGCAGTTGCTGGCCGACGGCGCCGACGGAATCGACCTCGGCGGGCAGGGCAGTACCGACAACGCCACGGTGGTGCCCTGGCAAGCCGAGTGGGAACGCTTGGTGGACGTGGTGCCGGCGGTGGCCGCGCTGGGGGTGCCGCTGAGCATCGACAGTTGGCGCCCCGAGGTGACCCGGCTGGCGCTGGAACACGGGGCGACGGTGATCAACGCCGCCGACGGCATGCAGTCCGACGCGATGTGGGAGGTGGCTGCCGAGTTCGGCGTGCCGATCGTGCTGCCGTTCCTGTCGGGCCCCGATCCGCGGCGCATGGCGCACGTGGACGGCGACCCGGTGCAGGCGATCGTCGACTTCTTCGAGGCCCGCCTGGCCGACGCCGACCGGTACGGACTGCGCGGCAACTGCGTGCTCGACCCGGGCACCGGCTTCGCCCCGTCGAACTGGCCGTGGGAGCAGCGCTACGTGTACCAGAAGCGGGTGTACTCGAACCTCGACGCGCTGCGCGTGTTCGGCCTGCCGCTGTACATCGCCCTGCCGTGGAAAGAGACCGAGCAGCACGACGAGCTGCTCGACCTGGTGGTGCGCCAGCAGCCCGAGTTCGGCAGGTGCCACTACCCCGCCAAGGTGCGTCGCTTCGAGCACGCCGCCCATGGTGCTTGAGCCGCCGATGGTGGTTGAGCCGGTCGCTGCCACCTCGTCGCCGGTACTCACGCGCCCAGGGGGCCGCGGCGGGTAACGGTCGCGGGGGGCAGCGACGCGTCCCAGCCGGCGGGGGTGCGCTCGGGGGCCACCTCCGACAGCGGGGCGAGCACGAACCGGCGCTCGTCGATGCGCGGGTGCGGCACGATCAGCTCGGGTGAGTCGATGCGCATGTCGTCGAAGAACAAGACGTCGACGTCGAGCGTGCGGGGGCCCCAGCGGACCACGCGCTGGCGCAGCGCCAGCGCCTCGATCCGGCGGCACCGGCGCAAGAACGCGAACGGGTCGAGCGAGGTCTCGACGACGGCGACCATGTTGAGGTAGGCGCCCTGCGCGTCGGGCCCGCCGATCGGCTCGGTCTCGTACACGTCCGACACCGCGGTGACGCTGCCCAGCTCGCCGACCGCGAGCCGCAGGAACCCTTCCCGGTCGCCGAGGTTCGAGCCGAGCGCCACGATCGCGGTGTGGCTGCGCAGCGGCGTCGAGTTGGCCTCGGCCCGGTTGCGGACGACCCGCACTGCGGTGCTGCCGAGCTGGGTGGGTACCGGGGGGCGCAGCTTGGTGACGCGCACGTCGGCCTGCTCGACGCGGTCGAACGCGAGCACGATGTCGGCGACCTCGGCGGCGAAGCGTTCGAGCAGCACGAACTTCGACTCGGCGGCCATCGCTGCGACCTGCTCGGCGACCAACCCGTAGTGCACGGTGTCGTCGAGTTCGTCGGTACGCCCGGCGTCGCGCAGGTCGACCCCGATCGCGATGTCGACCTGGAGCGGTTGGGCAGCCTCGCGCTCGTGCGCGAGCGCGCCGATCACGCACAGCACGCGCAGGTCGTCGACGTAGATCGTGTCCATCGGCAAAGTCTGCCGTCAGTTCTCGGCGGTCGCAGCCGGCGGGCGCCAGCAGCTGGCCAGGAGGGCCGCCCCACCGACCAGGCCGAGGCCGGCCGACAGGTAGAGGCCCGTCGCGCCGAACAGGTCGTCACGCAGGCCGAAGGCCTCGTCGAGCGACCACTCCCCCGGGCCGATCGTGCCGAGCGTGATGCCGACGAACAAGAGCACCATGACGAACTCCCAGCCGCCGCCAGGCAGGAAGATGAAGAACCCGTTGTTGCGGTGGGCGATCACCCAGGCGACCAGCATCGTGCCGACTACCCCGGCCCCGGCCAGCGGGGTCAGCAACCCGGCGACGAGCAGTGCGCCCGAGCCGATCTCGGTGACGGCCGCCGCCCGGGCCTGCAGCATCGGCGCCCGCATCCCCATCGAACCGAACCAGCCGGCGGTGCCGGCCAGGCCGTTCTTGACCTTGTTGTAACCGTGCATCACGAACGTCGCGCCGATCGCGACGCGGAACACGAGCAGGACCAGATTGAGCGCGTCGCCGTCGGACATTTCCTCAGGCTTGCATGACGAATTGTGTCCGACACAATTCGTCATCGGGAACCTGGTGAGGAATGGGGACGTCCAACGGGTGTGCCAGATCTAGGGTGGTCGCGTGTTGAGAGGGCTCGCGTGAGGCGTCGGCTGGTCGCGGTCGTGCTGGCGGGCGGGCTGCTCGCCGGTGCGTGCACGCGCGACGGGGGGCGCACGCTGGCCCCGCCCGCCATCGCGCCCCCCACGACGGCGCCGGGTGATACGACTCCTGCCGTAGTGATCGACAACCCACCCACACCGCGGATCGTGCTCACCGACGGCAGCCCCGAGCCGCTGCGCGCCGACCCGATTCCGGTACTTGCCGGCGAGCCGCTCGGCGACGACGAGATCGACGACGCGCTCGGCCGGCTGCCGGCGTGGGACGTTCCCGGCGACGACACGGCCGACACCAACTTCCCGGCCGAGCGGATCGATCCGCCGATCCCGGGCGAGACGGTTGCGACTCCGTTCCCACCACCGGTCGACCCGCCGCCCGACCCCGCCGAGCAACCGGCGACGGGCCCGTTGATGGTCTTGCGCTACCAGCCCGAGGGCGAGGTCGCCACCGCCCCGTTCCTGTCGGTGACGTTCGACCAGCCGATGGTGCCGCTGGCGACGCTCGACCAACTCGACGATGTGGACGTGCCGGTGACGCTGACGCCTTCTGTCGAGGGTCGCTGGCGCTGGATCGGCACACGCACCGCCCGGTTCGAGGTGGTGCCGGCGGGTGACGGTTCGCCCGACCGGCTACCGGCGGCAACCGAGTACTCGGTCACCGTTCCTGCCGGCACCACCTCGGCCAACGGGGCGGTGCTGGCCGAAGCTGTCACGTGGACGTTCGCCACGCCGGCGCCGACGGTCGCCTCGTTGACCGGCGTCAGCGACAGCATGCCCGTGCGGCCGGTGTTCGTCGCCGTGTTCGACCAGCAGGTCGACCCGGCCGCGGTGCTGGCCACCGTGACGGCGACCGCCGGCGGCGAGCCGGTGGATCTGCGCCGGGCGACGGCCGCCGACGTCGACGGCAACCCCGCTGCCAAGGCAGCCAGCGACGGCGCCCTGCCAGGCCGTGCGGTGGCGTTTACCGTGTCGGCCGCACTGCCGTCCGACACGGTGGTCAAGGTCGCGATCGGGCCGGGTACGCCGTCGGCGGAGGGGCCACGCGCATCGGCCACGGCACACGAGGTGTCGGGCCGGACGTTCGGTGCGCTGCGGGTCGTCGAGCACGGGTGCCAGCGCTCGCAGCGCCGCTGCCAGCCCGGCGACACGCTGTACGCCAGCTTCAACAACCAGCTCGACACCGACGGGCTCGACGCCGCCGGTGTCGCCGAGTTGATCACGGTCGCGCCGGAGATCACCGGCATGCAGATCCGCGTCTACGAGTCGTGGGTCGAGATCGTCGGGGCCACCACCGCGCGCACCACCTACACGGTGACGTTCGCCGCCGGGCTGGCCGACGTGCACGGGCAGACACTCGGCGAGCCGGTGGAGTTGACGTACGAGATCGGTTCGGCCGACCCGGCGTTGCAGGGTTTCGCCCGCGAGTTCGTCACGGTCGACCCGATGGACGCCACCGCCCAGGTGTCGTTCAGCTCGATCAACCACGACACCGTGCACGTCACCGCATGGGCGGTCACGCCGGCCGACGCCGGCGCGTTCCGCGAGTACCTCGAACGCACCTACGGCGACGCCAACCCGGCCGCCCCGAACTGGCCGGTCGTGTTCGACCGCGACGTGGCTGTCGACGCCGAACGCGACCGGTGGGCCGAGACGTTCGTCGACCTGGGCGATGCGTTCGCACAGTCCGGGGGCCAGCTGGTGGTGCGGGTCGCTTCGAAGCTCGACATCGGCCCACGTTCCGACCAGTGGTGGCAGAACCGCCCCACCGTCGCCTGGGTGCAGCGCACCACGCTCGGTATCGACGCGTTCACCGACGGCCGCAGCATGGTGGTGTGGACCACCGACCTGGTCACCGGCCAGCCGGTCGGCAACGCGACGGTCGAGCTGGTCGGTTCGGAGCGCACGGTCACCACCGACGCCGACGGGCTGGCCTCGATCGACGGCGCTGGCCAGATCGGCGTACTGCACGCCACCGCGGGCGACCGCACGGCCATGTTGGTCGGCGACTGGTGGAGTTCGTGGAGTGCCCACAGCGAGCGGCCCGCACAGAGCCGCTGGTACGTCGTCGACGACCGCGGCATGTACCGCCCGGGCGAGACGGTGCGCCTGGCCGGGTGGGTGCGCGAGTTCGCCTGGGACGACGACGCCCAGCTGCGCCAGTACGGCCGTGCCGGCGACGAGCACAGCATCGACTACGTGGCGTACGACGGGTACGGCGCCGAGCTGGGGCGCGGGTCGGTGGCCACGAACGCGCTCGCCGGCTTCAACCTCGCGGTCGAGCTGCCTGCCGGGGCCAACCTCGGCCAGGGGTGGGTCGAGCTGCACGTCAACGGCCCCGGTGTCAACCAGAACAACACACACCACCATTCCTTCCAGATCCAGGAGTTCCGGCGCCCCGAGTTCGAGGTCAGCGCGCGGGCCGAGACGCCCCCGCCGTACTTCCTCGCAGGCGGGGCCACCGTCGCCGTCGACGCCACGTACTACGCCGGTGGCGGGCTGGCGAACGCCGAGGTGCAGTGGTTGATCTCCACCAGCGACACCACCTATGCGCCCCCCGGCTGGGACGACTACCGCTTCGGCGTGTCGACGCCATGGTGGTGGGGCGGCGGGCGCAGCGCGGTCGCCGACATCGGGTGCTGGGACTGCCCGGGCACCAACACGACGCACGAAGAGTTCACCGGCCGCACCGACGCCGAGGGCACGCACCTGCTCCGGATCGGGTTCGCCGGCGACGACGGGGCGGAAGCGGCGGACGACCTGCCGCGGTCGGTCACCGCCGAGGCGACCGTGTACGACGTCAACCGCCAGGCGTGGGCCGACCGCACGAACCTGCTCGTGCACGCCGCCGAGCAGTACGTGGGTCTGCGCAGCCAGCGCAGTTTCGTCGAGCAAGGCACGCCGATCCGCGTCGACGCGATCGTTGCCGACATCGACGGGGCGGCGGTTGCCGGGCGGCCGGTCTCCGTCACCGCCGGTCGTGTCACCTGGGACCTCACCGGCGGCGAGTGGGCCGAGCGGGTGGTCGACCCGCAGACCTGCGAGTTCGACAGCACCGACACGGCGCACGAGTGCGAGTTCGTCACCGATGCCGGTGGGCAGTACCGCATCACCGCCGTGGTCACCGACGCCGATGGGCACCACAACCGCACCGAGCTGACCGTGTGGGTGGCCGGCGGCACCGGGCGCCCGGTCCGTGGCGTCGAGCAGGAGCAGCTCACCGTCGTGCCTGCCGCCGACGAGTTCACCCCCGGCGACACGGCCGAACTGCTCGTGCAGGCACCGTTCGCTCCGGCCACCGGCACCTACACCGTGCTCCACGGTCCGATCCGCGAAACCCGCGCGTTCAGCACCGACGACGGCTCGGCAGTCCTACGGATCCCGATCGGTGCCGACGACGTGCCGACGTTGACCGTGTCGGTCGAGATGGTGGGCGTTGCACCGCGCACGAACGACGACGGCACCCCGGCACCCGATGCACCCGCCCGCCCGGCGTACGCGTCGGGGCGGATCGCCCTGCCGGTGTCGCTCGCCGAGCGCACGCTCGACGTCACCGCCGTACCGGCCGACGATGCGCTCGAACCAGGCGCCGAGACGTCGGTGACGGTCACCGTCACCGGCCCGAACGGGGCGCCGGTCGAGGGTGCTGGGGTGGCGCTCGTGGTGGTCGACGAGGCCGTGCTGGCGCTCAGCGGGTACGAGCTGGCCGACCCCCTCGGCGTGTTCTACAGCGAGCTCTACGACGACCTGTGGGGTGCCCACGCGCGCGGCTCGATCCTGCTCACTCGCGCCGACCTCGCCGGTGGCACGGCGGCGTCCACCACCGCGCCACCCGGCGCGCCGGCTCCTGCCGCCGACATGGCGTACGCCGAAGAGTCGACCGCACTCGGCGGCGAGTTCCGCGCCGCGGCCGCGAGCGACGGCGACGACTCGGCAGGTAGTAGTGGCCAGCCGATCGAGGTCCGCGAGAACTTCGACGCGCTGGCCGTGTTCGCCCCCAACGAGGTCACCGGGGCCGACGGCACCGTCACCGTCGACGTCGAGTTGCCCGACAGCCTCACCCGCTATCGCGTGATGGCGATCGCCGTCGACGGGGCGACCAACTTCGGCAAGGGCGAGTCGACCATCACCGCCCGGCTGCCGCTGATGGTGCGCCCGTCCGCGCCGCGGTTCTTGAACTTCGGCGACACGTTCGAGCTGCCGGTGGTGCTCCAGAACCAGACCGACCAGGCGCTCGACGTGTTGGTGGCGGTCGAGACCGCCAACCTGACGCTGATCGGGCCGGTCGGCAAGCGCGTCACGGTGCCCGCCAACGACCGGGTCGAGGTGCGCTTCCCCGCCGCCGCGGCCGAGCCGGGCACGGCCCGCTACCGGGTGGTGGCCGTCAGCGCCGACGCAACGCTCGGCTTCGCCGACGCGGCCGCCGGTGCGCTGCCGGTCTACACCCCGGCCACCGCCGAGGCGTTCGCCACCTACGGCGTGCTCGACGGCGGCGGCGTGGTGGGCCAGCCGGTGCTCGCGCCCGACGGTGTGCTGCCCCAGTTCGGCGGGTTGGAGGTGACCACCTCGTCGACCGCGGTGTCGGCCCTGACCGACGCAGTGCTGTACATCACCGACTACCCGTACCAGTCGAGCGATGCGCTGGCCGGGCGGATCATGTCGATCGCCACGCTCGGCGATGTGCTCGAAGCGTTCGGGGTCGAGGGGTTGCCCGCCCCTGAGGTGCTCGACCAGCGCGTCGTCGACGACATCGCCGCGCTGGTGCGGATGCGCAACGACGATGGCGGGTGGGCGTGGTACACCCGCGGCCGCCCGTCCGACCCATGGCTCAGCGCCACCGCCACGCACGCGCTCGTCGTCGCCCGGGCGGCGGGGTTCAGCGTGCCGCAAGGCGACCTCGACGCGGCGCTCGCGTTCCTGGCCAACATCGAGGCGTACATCCCAGCCGAATGGGGGCCCGAGGCGCGCACCGCGGTGCGGTCGTACGCGCTGTACATGCGCGATGCCGCGGGGGCCGGCGACCCCGCCAAGGCGGCGGCCGTGTACCGCGAAGCCGGCGCTGCGCTCCAGCTCGACGCGATGGCGTGGCTGTGGACCGCGATCGACAACCAGGGCATCCGCGCCGAGATCGCCCGCACGCTCGCCAACCGGGCGGTCGACACGGCCGGGGCCACCACGTTCGCCACCAGCTACGGCGAGCAGGCGTATTTGATCGCCGCCTCCGACCGGCGCACCGACGCGATCGTGCTCGACGCGCTGATCACCGAGGCGCCCGACAGCGACCTGATCGCCAAGACGGTGGCCGGGCTGATGGCCGGGCAGACCCGCGGGCGCTGGAACAACGTGTACGAGAACTCGTTCGCGCTGATCGCCCTGCATCGGTACTTCACGACGTTCGAGTCGGTGACGCCCGACTTCGTCGCCCGGGCATGGCTCGGCGACACGTATGTGGCCGAGCACCAGTTCGCGGGCCGCGGGTCCGACCGCAGCCACACGCTGGTGCCGATGGAAACCCTGATCGACACGGGCGACACCTCCGGGCCGCTGGTGGTGGCCAACGACGGCGAGGGTCGCCTGTACTATCGGCTGGGTGTGCGTTACGCCCCGGCCGACCTAACGCTCGCTCCGCGCGACGAGGGGTTCGTCGTCGACCGCGTGTACGAGGCGGTCGACGACCCGGCCGACGTCACCCGCGACGCGGACGGCACGTGGCACATCCGGGCCGGCGCCAAGGTCCGCGTCAAGCTGACGATGGTGGCCGACGCCGTGCGCACCCACGTCGCCCTGATCGACCCGCTCCCGGCCGGCCTGGAAGCCCTCAACCCCGCCCTCGCGAACACCCAGACGGTGCCCCCTCCCACGGTGGTTGAGCCTGTCGAAACCACCTGGTGGGGCTGGCCGTGGTGGAGTTGGTACGAGCACGAGAACCTCGGCGATGACCGGGTCGAGGCGGTCGCCGGCTACCTGCCCGGTGGCATCTACGAGTACGACTACATCGCCCGGGCCACCACACCTGGCGAGTTCGTGGTGCCACCCACCCGCGCCGAGCAGATCTACGCCCCCGAAGTGTTCGGCCGCTCCGCCTCCACCACCGTCGTCGTCGAGTAGCCCAAGGGTGGTTGAGCCCGCCCCAGGTGGCTGAGCCTCCCCCAGGTGGTTGAGCCTGTCGAAACCACCGCCACTCCCCGCCACCGCAACTCGACGCCCGCCGGCCCGGCGTTTGTGTCCCTGGGGAGCGGGTACGGATCAGTTGACCAACAGGAGGCGCGGGCGGTTCGCGCCACCGATCCCGATCCGGAGTCCGTGAACATGACACACCGACGAGTCACCTCCACCACCGCAGCGGCCATCGCGCCCAGTTCAGGCGTACGGAATCGCCATCGCCGATGGGCCGTGCCAGTCGCCGTCGTGCTCGCCCTGGGGACGGCCGGCGCCGCCTGCGAGGGCGACGACGATGACGGCGACAACGCCGGCACGGTCGTGAACGGCACCGACGTCGCCGACCCGCCCGATGATGGTGGCTTCGACGAATCCACCATCGTCGGACTGCCGTTCACCGAAGCCGAAGCCGTCACCGAGGCCAACGGCTGGGAGCTACGGGCGACCGTGATCTACGGCGAGGAGCAGCAGGTCACCCAGGACTACGTCGACAACCGCGTGAACGTCGCCCTCGAGAACGGCATCGTCACCGAGATCACCTTCCTCGGCTGACCCGGGTCTTCACGCCGACAAGCCGGCCGTCCGGCTTCGCCATCGCTGCTGGCCGGGTCGTAACTTGTTTACATGAGTGAGTACTTCGACGTCGTCGTGGTGGGTGCTGGCATCTCCGGCATCGGGGCCGGCGTGCACCTCCAGCGCGACTGCCCCGACCGCACCTACGTCGTGCTCGAAGGGCGCAGCGAGCTCGGCGGCACCTGGAGCCTGTTCACATACCCGGGCATCCGCTCCGACAGCGACATGCACACGCTCGGCTACAGCTTCAAGCCGTGGATCCACGAGCGTTCCATCGCCGACGGCCCGTCGATCCTGGCGTACCTGAAGGAGACCGCGGCCGAGTTCGGCGTCGACCGCCACATCCGCTACGACAGCCAGGTCACCCGGGCCGAGTGGTCGAGCGACACCGCCCGCTGGACCGTGTCGGTGACGGGCCGCGAACCGATCGAGTGCAACTTCTTGTTCATGTGCTCGGGGTACTACTCGTACAAGGGCGGCTTCACGCCCGAGTTCCCCGGCATCGAGCAGTTCGGTGGGCAGGTCGTGCACCCGCAGGAGTGGCCTGACGATCTCGACTACTCGGGCAAGCGGGTGGTGGTGATCGGGTCTGGAGCGACGGCGATGACGCTCGTGCCGGCGATGGTGGCGCCCGAGGCGCCGCAGCGGGCCAGCCACGTCACGATGCTTCAACGCTCCCCCACCTACGTCGTGGCCCGGCCCGCCAAGGACGCGATCGCCAACCGGTTACGAAAGGTCCTGCCCGAGAAGCTCGCCTACCGCATCACCCGCAAGAAGAACGTCGCCCTCCAGCAGTTCTTCTACGGGGCGTCGCGCAAGAACCCCGAGAAGGCCAAGCAGCGGATGCTCGAAATGACCGCCAAGGCGCTCGGCCAAGAGACGGTCGACCAGCACTTCACGCCCACGTACTACCCGTGGGACCAACGCCTGTGCCTGATTCCCGACGGCGACCTGTACGAGGCGATCACGCGCCGCGACGCCTCGGTCGTCACCGACCACATCGACACGTTCACCCCGTCGGGCATCCGCCTGACGTCGGGCGCCGAACTCGAGGCCGACATCGTCGTCACCGCCACCGGCCTGCAACTGGTGACGATCGGCGAGATCGACTTCACCGTCGACGACGTGCCAGTCGACTTCGGCCAGACGTTCACGTACAAGGGCCTCGGGTACTCCGACGTGCCCAACCTGGTGTCGTCGTTCGGGTACATCAACGCCTCGTGGACGCTACGCAGCGACATCACCTGCGGGTTCGTGACGCGCCTGCTCAACCACATGCGGGCGACCGGCACCGACACCGCCACCCCGCGCCTGCGGGTGGGCGAGCGCGACATGGCCCAGCGCCCGATGTTCACCCAGTTCAACCCGGGCTACATCAACCGGGTGCTCGACAAGCTCCCCAAGCAGGGCGACCACGCGCCGTGGCTCAACCCACAGGTCCTCAAGGCCGACAAGGCGATGATCGTGAAGGCCCCCGTCGACGACGGCGCGATGCAGTTCACCAAGTCCAAGTCACTCCTCCCCACCGCCGGCCACTAGAAGACCGCCCGGTGGTCGAGTGCCGCCTCACCCGCGGTCGACAAGAACCACCGGTGGTCGAGTGCCGCCTCACCCGCAGTCGGGGCCCTCCGGTGGTCGAGTGCCGCCCCCGCGGCGTAGCCGCCCCCTCCGGTGTATCGAGACCACCCCCGATCACCAAACGCGATACCAGCACGCCCGCGATCTGAATGAACCATACCCAGCTCATAGCCATATAACAGGAACACCTGTACCCTATTTACATGGACACCATGGTCCGTGATCTCGACGCACAAGCTGCGGTGATCGCCGGACACCTCAACGTCCAACACGCCCACGCGGTCGCCCTGATCGCCGAACTCCTCGACACCGGCGAATGGCAAGGCCACGGCATCGCCTCCCCCGAACACTGGACCAAACTCCGCTTCGGCGTCTCACACCCACGAGCACGCACCCTGGTTGCC